>Ga0247820_10000099_pt1 | contig 42014 bp, 32 predicted proteins | sample 13C_Glucose_Day1_2_FD_192480 | JGI IMG/M metagenome (GOLD analysis project Ga0247820, IMG submission 192480) | Soil microbial communities from agricultural site in Penn Yan, New York, United States - 13C_Glucose_Day14 | ecosystem: Environmental > Terrestrial > Soil > Agricultural land | place...
CGCCTGTCCGCCCACTCCACGGTCTCCACCTCGCTGGCGCTGTGCAGTGATCGCGAGCTGCGCGAGCTCGTGGACGCTGCCGCGCCGGCCGGTTCCGGCATCGGCGGGACGACCGCGCTGCTGGATGTCGGCGGCACCCCGGTCTTCGTCAAGCAGGTACCGCTGACCGATCTGGAACGGCGGCCGGAGAACGTGCACTCCACGGCCAATCTGTTCGAGCTGCCGGCCTTCTGCCAGTACGGGGTCGGCAGTATCGGCGGCCCCGGGTTCGGGGCATGGCGCGAACTTGCCGCGCACACCATGACGACGAACTGGGTGATCGCGGGAGACCACGAGGGGTTCCCGCTGATGCACCACTGGCGGGTACTGCCGGGTCCCGGACGACCGCTTCCGGAGGAGCTCGCCGATGTCGAACGGGCCGTCGCCTACTGGGGAGGCGGACAGGGGATACGCCGCAGGATCGAGGCCCTCCAGCAATCCTCGGCGAGCCTCATGCTGTTCCTGGAGTACATCCCGCAGAGTCTGCACGACTGGCTGGGCGTCCGGATCGGGGACGGCGGCGACGCGGCCGAGCGGGCCTGCGCCATGGTGGCGGGCGAGCTGGAAGCCGGTATCGCGTTCATGAACGCCCGCGGTCTGCTGCACTTCGACGCCCACTTCGAGAACATCCTCACGGACGGCCGGCGGCTGTTCTTCACCGACTACGGCCTCGCCCTCTCCTCCCGCTTCGCACTCACCCCGGAGGAGGCCGCCTTCCTCGACCGGCACCGTGGCTACGACCGGTGCTACGCCGCCACGCACCTGGTGAACTGGCTGGCCTTCGCCCTGTACGGATACGAGCCGGAAGAACGCGGGGGGTTCGTGCGCTCCTGCGCCCAAGGGGAGGTCACCCCGGGGAACATTCCGGCGGGGATCGCGGCAGTCCTGGTGCGTCACGCGCCGGTCGCCGCCGTGATGGGGGACTTCTTCCGCCGATTCCGGCAGGAGAGCCGGACGACCCCCTATCCGCTGGAGGCGCTCCGCCGGGCCGCCCTCCTGGACACGCCTCGCGGCGGCTCCTCCCTCTGAGGCGGAGAAGGGGCGCGCTCGTCACGTTGCCTGTCGTCGGCAGCGTGGGGTGGGGGTGTTCGTCCGGTCGGGGGCAGTGTGGGCTGTTCGGTGCGTCGGTCAGGGTGGGGGCATGACCGCACCGAGGGACGCCGGGAGGCGAGGACGCGCATGAGCCGACGGCACCGCCCCCCGACGGCACCGGACCGCCATCTGATGGCGCACCTGCGGAACACGGTGTGGGGACCGGCCGAATTCGTGGGTCTGCCCCCGTGGTGGCTGACCGCCAAGGGGCTCCTCGCCGGGTGCCTGGCTGCGGCGGCCATCACCGGCTCCGCGCTCGCCGGCGCCTGGTACGGGCTCCCCGTGCTCGCGGACGGCGAGGGCGGCCTCGTGTGCGCCGCCGGCGTCACCCTCTATCTGTGGGCGCTGCGAGCCGGGCGGGCGCTGGTCGGCACGGTCGCCGTGCTCGCCGTCTGCCTCGCCCTGCTGGCGCCCCACGCCGCCGTGGACCTCGTGCTGGCCGCACGCGGACGGGTGGCGCCCGCCCTGGTGACCTCGGTGGAGCGCGCGCCGGGGACCGCGTCCGGCAAGCGTCGCTATCTCTGCTCGGTGTCCCGTCGTGACGGCGTACCGCTGGAGGTCCGCGTGTGGCGCGGCTGCGGCCGGTCCACCCGCCCCGGCGACGCCCTCGCCGTCGTCTACGACTCGGAGGGCCGGGTGCCGCCGCAGGGTGTGGTGCCCGGAGCCACCCGTTCGGGTTCCCTGCCCGAGCTGGGCGGCTTGGCCGCCGCCCTCGTCGCGGGGTGTCTCGTCGCGGTCGTGCGGTCCCACCGTCTGTCCCCCGCGACCGGCACCGCCGGTCCCCCCTGACGGCCGCCCGCGGCGGACGGGCGTGTGCCGGGCCCGCCGTGCACCGCGACCCTGCCGGGCCCCGGCAACTTGGCGGCACGCCAGGCTGCCGACCTCTCCGCGTGCCACGGCTCGACGCACCTGCGTATGGTTCGGCGCGACATGCGCGGCCACGCGTGCCGTGCCCGCTCCGCTCCTCCCCTCCCCTCGCCCCCTCTGCCCCGAAATGATCCGCCATGCCGTCCCACGACGACGTCCCCGACGTGCCCCCTCCCCCATCCCTGGATCTCCTCCACGAGGTCGTCACCCGCTTCGACGCCTACGCCCGTGCCCGGGCGGCGCGCGACAGCGTCCTGCCGGGGGCGCGCACCACTCCGCGTCATGAGCAGCGCGCCTTCGACGATCTGCAGGCCGCCGTCAACCGGCTGCGCAACAGCGCGCGCCCACAGCACCCTTGAAGTCCGTCCGGACGCCGCGGGGGCACCGGGCCCACGTGCGGGGCCGCCGGGCCGGCACTAGCCTGGAGAGCGTCGGCGGCAGTCAGCAGCGCGCACCAGGGGAAGGTGACGCCTATGCCGGACACCCGGGAAATCATGTCGGGGCCCGTCTCCGAGCGAGCCCTGGTGGACCAGCTGCGCTCCTCGCTGCAGGGTGAGGTCATCGACCGCGGCCATCCCGGCTACGACGCCGCCCGGGCCGTCTGGAACGGGCTGATCGACCGACGTCCCGCGGTGATCGCCAAGTGCGCGGGCACGGCGGACGTGGTCGAGGCGGTACGGGCCGCGCGCGAACACCGTCCCGTCGTCAGCGTCCGCGGCGGCGGACACCAGGTGGCGGGCAGCGCGGTCTGCGACGACGGGCTGGTGATCGACCTGTCGCCCATGAAGGGCGTGCACGTCGACCCCGCCGCGCGCACGGCTCGGGCCCAGGCGGGTACGACCTGGGGCGAGTTCGACCGCGAGACCCAACTGCACGGGCTGGCCGCACCGGGCGGGGAGATCTCGGCGACCGGGATCGCCGGCCTCACCCTCGGCGGCGGCTTCGGCTTCCTGATGCGGACGTTCGGTCTGAGCTGCGACAACGTCCGTTCCCTGACGGTCGTCACCGCGGACGGCACGGTCCGCACCGCCGGCCCGGAGGAGGAGCCCGAACTGTACTGGGCGGCGCGCGGCGGCGGCCGGGGCATCGGCGTCGTCACCTCGTTCGAGTTCGGTCTCCATCAGCTCGGCCCCGAGGTGACCGCCGTGCTGGCCCTCCATCCGTACGAGCGTGCCGAGGAGGTGCTGCGGGCCTGGCGGGACGCCGCGGCCGTGGCGCCGGAGACGATCACACCGGAACTGCTGCTCTGGAGCGTCCCCCCGGACCCCGCGATCCCCCCGGACATGCACCGCGCGAACTGTGTGATGGTCGGGGCCGTCTACGGCGGTCCGCCGGGAGCCGGAGCCGCCGAGGCGCTGGCTCCGCAGCGCGAACTGGGGCCGCCGCTGATGGACTTGAGCGGCACCGTGCCCTATGTGGCGCTGCAGAGCGCGAACACCTGGCGGTTCCCCGACGGGGAGCGGTACTTCATGAAGTCGCACTTCATGGACGAACTCGGCGACGAGGCGATCGGAACGCTCCTGAACTGCTACTCCCGTCGGCCGACTCCGGAGAGCCTGATCGTCGTCCGCACCCTGGGCGGCGCGGTGGCGCGCGTCGGCCCCGACGAGACCGCGTTCGCGCACCGGTCCGCACGCTTCAACGTCAGCATCGACGCCGGCTGGCAGGACCCGGCGACGGACGGCACCGCGATCGGCTGGGCACGCTCGTCCTGGGACGCGATGAAGCCGTTCTCCAGCGGGGGCACGTACGTCAATTTCGCGGGACTGGGCGAGGACGCCGGGGAGTTGCGCGGCGCGGTCTTCGGCTCGCACGAGGAGCGGCTGGCGCGCACCCGTGCCGCGTACGACCCGGAGGGCCTGTTCCGGTCGGCCGCGCGGCGTCCGTGACGTGGCCCGGGGGTCAGGACTGCTCGGCGTGCGCGGGCGCCGCGCCGGGGGTCCGCACCGCCCGGCGGCGTGTGCCGGCCTCCCAGAGACACCAGGTCGACCACAGCAGCAGGACGAGGAAGGCGGCGAGGAGCCCCAGCAGCACCACCGCCTGCCGCGCCGACCCTCCGCCCTGCACCGCGTTCAGCAACAGACAGAAGGTCCACGCGACGACACCTCCCGCGTACACGGCCCTGAGCTGTCGCAACTGCCTCATCTTATTCAACGTCGCCCTCCCGAGCCCTGACATCACGCGGTGCCTGCCTGGTACCCACGCCACGCCGCTTCACCGCACGGGATCCGGCCGTTCTCACGGCCGGCCGTGCGACTTCCCCCGGGGCGAACGCCGTTCGTCACGCCACCTGCTCGCTCCGGCTCCGCAGCAGCTCACGCATGCGCCGGAGGCGGTCCAGGGAGCGGCGCCGCATCCACAGCACACCGCAGCAGAGCACGGTCAGGCCCGCCGCGAGGAGCAGCGAGTAGGTCAGTGACCCCGTCGTGACGCCGAGCACCAGCATGCCGACGGCGATCAGGCCCATGAATCCCAGCCAGTACGGCAGCCATCGGGCGGCCCGTTCCATCTGGTCGAGATGTCCGTCGACCAGCCTCCGCATGGTCGCCCGCCTGTCGGGGTCACTGGGCACCTCCCCGTGCCTGATCTCCCGGTTGAGGTCCGCCACCTCGCTCGCGTCGGCCCCCGTCGCACGGCTGGTCCGGCGGCGCTGCACCACCAGGAAGACGAGGGCGACGGCAGTGTAGATCCCGCTGTTGACCAGCCACCGGATCGGCGGGCCCTCCGGGCGGAACAGCGCGGTGACACCCACGCCCAGCGCGAATATCAGGACGGCCTGCGCGGTCAGACTGCGGTCGAGGCGGCGTTTCAGGGCGCGCATGGCAGATATCTCCCCGTGAAGCGGACGGACTTGCTCTGGCGCTTCCCGAGTACCCCCTGCGGGGCGGCGCATGACGAAGTGTCAGGGGCGGGCGAGGGCGCCGATCCGCAGTGCCAGGAGGGCGACGTCGTCGTCGTTGTCGTCAGGCCGCGTCCTGCTGAGCAGTTCGTCGGTGAATGCCTCCACCGGGCGGTGGGCGAGGGCCGCGGCGTGCCGGCGCAGCCGTTCCAGACCCTCGTCGATGGGATGACTGGGCGACTCGATGAGCCCGTCCGTGTAGAGCACCAGGGTGGAACCCGGCGGCAGCACCTCCGACGCGTCCGAGCGCGGCCGGTCCGTGCCGGTCCCCAGGAGTATGCCGCCGCCCTCCGTGAGGTAGCGGGCCACGCCCTCGTGCGTCACGAGCAGTGGCGGCGGATGGCCCGCGTTGGTCCACCGCAGCGTCCACCGCCCCTCGTCGTCCGGGGCCAGGGTGGCGAACACCAGCGTGGCCATGGGCACGTCGGTGATGCGCAGCACCGCCCGGTCGACGCGTTCGACGATACGGCTGGGGGGTTCCTTCTGGGACCAGGCGTAGGAGCGGAGCACGTTGCGCAGCTGGGACATGCCCGCCGCGGCGTCGAGGTCGTGACCGGAGACGTCGCCGATGGCGAGGGCGGTGGCGTCGTCGGACAGGGTGAACGCGTCGTACCAGTCACCGCCGACATGGGAGGCGTCCGGCGCGGGCAGGTAGCGGGACGTCATCTCCAGGCCCGCCACGCGCGGCAGTTGCGGCAGCAGGTAGCGCTGCATGGTTTCGGCCACCTTGCGCTGCCGCTGGTAGAGACGGGCGTTGTCCAGGGCCAGCCCCGCGCGCCGGGTGATGTCCTCCAGCAGGGTGAGATCGGCGGCGGTGAACTTCTCGGGGCGCGCGGACCGGCCCAGGGTCAGGGCGCCGAGCACGTCGCGCAGCCCCCGGATCGGCGCGATGGCCGCCGAGTGCATCCCGGTGGCCTCGAAGAGCCGCCGCTGTTCGACCGCGATGCCCGTGTCGGGTGACCCCTCGTACGTCTGCGGCTCGGCGATGGTCGAGGCCACGCCCCGCAGGGCCCGCGACAACGGCATCGGCGACTCCGCCGGCACGGGCGCCATCGGACCCTCGAGGTCCCGGCGGGAGACCAGGCTGCCGCTGTCCATGTGCACCACTTTGCTGCGCCACACCTCGTCGCGTTCGCTGATCAGGTCGATCACCGCCCAGTCCGCCAGGCGCGGCAGCACGAGGGCGACGAGGCGCTGGAGCGCCTCGTCCACGGACAGGGTGGAGGTCAGCTGCGTGGTCATCTCCGCGAGGAGCGCGAGCTTCTCGAGTTCCTGCAGCAGGCCGCCTTCCGGTGCCGGCTGCTCGGAGGGCAGCGGGAACTCCCCGCGGGGGTGGAAGAGAACGAGTACGAGGCTGTCGTCGCCGCCGGCGTCGAAGGGGGTGAGCGACCAGGAGACGCAGAGCAGGGAGCCGTCTCCCCGCTCGAACCACTCCAGGTCGGCCTGCGCCGGACTGCCCGCCATGAAGGCCGGGCGCATGCGGCACCGCACCCGGGGAATCGGCTCTCCCTCGGAGTTGCGGTGCAGCAGGTCGTGCGCGTCCCCCTTGACGAGTTCCGCGGAGGAGCGGCCCAGCAACCGCTCGGCGGCAGCGTTGACGGCCATGATGCTGCCGCTCGCGTCCACGACGTAGGCGCCCGTACCGAGGGCCGACAGCATCTCGACGACCGCCGTGCCGGGGGCCGGCCCGGACCGCTCGCCGTCCGGGGCTCCCGCTGCAGCCACCATGTCCCCGCCTCACCGCCCAGTCGTACAACAGATCGTCGCCGGCCCCACGGCTCCGTGCGCTCGAGTGGAACGTGGCGACCGACCGGGAGACAGGGCCTGGCATCCTCAGATCATCACACGACCGCACCGGGCCGCGCGGACGACGGTGCGCCATGAGCCGTGACGGTCCCGGCGCACCCGCCCTCCCCCGGGACGTCAGTCCTTGGTGTCCGCCACCAGCTTGCGGACGTTCTCCACGCTACCGCAGTCGTTCTCCAGGTGCCGGGCGCGTGCCTCCCGGAACGCCCTGCCCCAGGCGGCCCGGCGATCGTCGGCCACGTTCTCCCGGGCGTCGTTCAGCAGCGTCCGTTCCTCCTCGTCCACGTGGTGGTTGACCGCCGTGACCAGGTCCTCCAGCTTCTCCTGCCATTCCTGCGACGCGGTGTCGCCCGCCTCGAGCAGGGCGAGCAACGCCTCATTGGCCTCCCGGTGCTCGTGGACGCCGTGGTCGACGTCGTCGCCGTCGACGTTCTTGTACCGCCGCAGGGCCGGGTAGACCTCGTCCTCCTCGGCCAGGGAGTGCGCCGTCAGCAGGCCTGCCAGCTCCGCCAGCGCGGCGGAGCGGTCGGCTTCGACGTTGCGCATGGCGCGGAAGAGGTCTTCCATGCGGCGGTGGTCCTGCAGGATGAGTTCGACGACATCGACGGACGACACTGCGACTCTTCTCGCTCGGCTACGGTGATCCGTCCCGCGCATACCCCGGTTTTCACCGGTGAGACGCGGGCGGCCGGCGCGCCCGCCGGCCGACGGGGCACCGACGCCGTCGTCAGGTGCCGTCGAGACCGTGCACGGTGGTCAGGCCGGCGAGCCCGGAGATCTCCAGCACCGGCGCCAGCAGCGGCGTGGCGACGAGCTCCACGCGGTCGGCGTGGCGGAAAAGCACGCTCAGGCCGGCGCTGTCGAGGTACTCGACGGCGGTGAGGTCGATGACGAGCGGTCCCTCGGTGGCCGCGATGGCCGTGTCCAGGGTGTCGGTGTTGCTCATGTCGATCTCGCCGGCGACCGTCAGCAGGGCCCGGCCGTCGGGCCGCCGGCCGGGGGTGAGGGTGAGATGCGTGGTCATCAGGCGATCCTCGTGTGCATGTCGACAGTGGTGCCGGCTGCGCCGGACGTGATGGTGACCTGCTGCATCAGAGCGCGCATCAGCGCCACGCCACGTCCTCGGTGGGTGTTCTTCTCGGGTTGCGGCGCCTTCCACCGCCCGGAGTCGGCGACGGTCAGCCGCAGGCCGTCGGCGCGCGCCTCGGCACGGAGCCGGACCGGGTCGCCGGGCGAGTCCCGGTGTCCGTGCTCGATGGCGTTGGCGCAGGCTTCCCCGGCCGCCACCAGGATGTTCTGCGCCGTACGCGGGGGGAGCTCGCACTGTTCGAGCCAGCCGCGCAGGGCCTTGCGGACCGGCGCGAGCTGCGACGAATCAGCGGGGAAGGCCATCTCCAGCGGCCCCGGGTGCCGGTAGAGCAGCAGCGCCACGTCGTCGTCGAAGCCGCCGGCCGGCGCCAGCCGCGCCATGATCCGGGCGGCCAGTTCGCCGACGGCGGTGTCGCGGCCGGCCTGGACGGCCTCGCCGGCCCGGTCGATGCCGTCCGTCAGGGGGCGGCGTCTGCGTTCCACGAGACCGTCGGTGTACAGCAGGAGGGTGGCGCGGGCGGGCACGGTGCACGTCGCCTCGGGACGGCTGTCGCCGGGGCGCACGGCCAGCGGTACGGACCGTCCCTCGTCGAGGAGACGGACGGTGCCGTCGGTGTGGGCGAGGATGCCCGGCGGATGCCCCGCGCTGGAGTAGGCCAGCCGGCCCGTACCGGGGGTGAGGACTCCGCAGAAGACCGTCGTGCACCGCGCGCCGGGGACGCTCGCGGCGAAGTGGTCCAGGGCCGTCAGGATCCGGGCGGGCCGGGGGTCCTGGAGCAGGAGTGCGCGGCAGGCGCTGCGCAGCTGCCCCATGACGGCGGCGGCCTTCAGGCCGCGTCCGACGCAGTCGCCGACGACGATCCCGATGCGGCCGTCGGGCAGGGGGATGGTGTCGTACCAGTCGCCTCCGACCTCCAGGGGCCGGGTGGCCGGTTCATAACGTACGGCGAAGCCCCCTGGCAGCTCGGCCGGGCCGAGGATGGCGCGCTGCAGGGCGAGGGCCGTCTCGCGCTGTTGGTCGATCTGGTGGGCGCGGGCCAGGCCCTGGGCGAGCTGGCCGGCCAGGAGGGACAGCAGCAGTTGGTCCTCCCCGGTGAAGGGACGCCGGTCCCCGAAGTCGATCCACACCACCATGGGGCCCTCGGGATGGTTGACGGTGATACCGGCCCCGGCGGGACCGTCCAGGTGCGTCAGGACGGGCTCGTCGAGCCAGGCCGTGAACTGGTCGCGGCGTCCGGGAGGCAGATCCTCCCAGCGCGGCCCGGCCCCCGTGCCCGTCACGGACGGTTCCTGGTCGGGTCCCGAGACGACCGCGAGCACGCTCTCGGCGTGCCAGAGGTGCGCCAGTTCCGCCAGGGCGCCCTCGAGGGTCTCCGCGAGGCTGGTCGCCTGGGTGAGCCGCCTGCCCAGGGCTGCCTGGGCGCTCTCGCGCTGGACGGCGTGGTGCTCGGCGGTGACGTCGCGGAAGGTGCCGACCGTCACGCGGCGCCCGGTGTCCGGGTCCTGCGCCGGGTGGCAGGTGGCGGTCACCCACAGCCGGTGCCCGTCGCGGTGGGTGACCGGGATGGTGCGGAAGCCCTTGGAGTCGCTGAGCAGCTCGGTGAACGCCTCACTGACCTGGCGGTGGGCCTCGGGGTCGAGGCCGGCGTCGGGCCACCAGGGATGGACCGGCCGGTAGGGCAGGCCTTCGGGCGGGTAGCCGAGTATGTCGGTGAAGGCCGCGTTGACCTCCACCACGGCGCCCTCCTCGTCGCAGACGAAGAATGCCTCCTGCAGGGAGTCGACCAGGGCCGTGCGCCAGCGCGACTGCCGGGTGCGCAGACGCGCCAGCTCCACGTTGGCCCTCACCCGCGCGAGCAGTTCGGCCGCGGCGAACGGCTTGACCAGGTAGTCGTCGGCGCCGGCCTGGAGGCCCTCGACCGACGCCTCGGGTCCGGCCCGTGCGGACAGCAGCACCACCGGCACCGACACGGTCCGCGGATCGGTGCGCAACGCCGCCACGAGGCCGAGCCCGTCGAGGCCGGGCATCATCACGTCGCTGATGACCAGGTCGGGGACGTCGGCGCGGACCGCCCGCAGGGCGGCCATGCCGTCCGGGACGGTGTCCACCCGGTAGCCGGCTCCCTCGAGGATGCGGGCGAGGTACTCGCGCATGTCCGCGTTGTCGTCGGCGACCAGCAGGCGCCCTGGCGGGGCGGCGCGGCCGGCGGCGTCCGGCGCGCCGGCGCCCGCGACCGCGGGCCGTGTCCCGGCGGCGGCCTCGTCCGGCAGCCACCGCAGTGCCTCCTGGACGTAGGGGTCGGCGGACACCGCACGGACGTGCTCGGCGGGCACGAGGGCGTCCTGGGGCAGGTGGGCCGCGCCGAACGGCAGGCGGACGTCGAAGCGGGTGCCCTCGCCCTCGGTGCTGTCGGCGGTGATCGTGCCGCCGTGCAGCGCGATCAGCTCCTTGACCAGTGCCAGTCCGATGCCGCTGCCCTCGTGGGAGCGGGAGCGGGCGTTCTCGACGCGGTGGAACCGTTCGAACAGCCGTGGCATCTCCTGCCGCGGCACTCCGACGCCGGTGTCGGCGACGGTCACCACGGCGTGCGTGTCCCCGGCGCGCACGCTGACCCGGATCGAGCCGTCGAAGGTGAACTTCAGCGCGTTGCTCAGCAGGTTGAGGATCACCTTCTCCCACATCCCGCGGTCGACGTACACCGGTTCCGGGAGCGGGGGGCAGTCGACGCGGAAGTCCAGCCCCGCCTTCTCGACGGCGGACCGGAAGACACTGGCCAGGTCGGCCGTGGTCCGGGACAGGTCGACCGGCTCGTAGCGCGCCTGCATCCGGCCGGCCTCGATGCGGGAGAAGTCGAGCAGGGAGTTGACCAGCTTGCCCAGTCTCAGACCATTACGGTGAATGACATCCAGTTCGTCCGTTACGCGGGCATCGGCCCCCGCCAGCTGGGTACGCAGTTCCGCCACCGGCCCCATGATCAGGGTGAGGGGAGTGCGCAGTTCGTGGCTGATGTGGGAGAAGAACGTGGTCTTGGCGCGGTCCAGCTCGGCCAGTTCCTCGGCCCGCCGCTGCTGCGCCTCGTAGCTGCGGGCACTGGCGATGCCCGCCGCGAGGTGCCCCGCGGTGAGCTCGAGGAAGCCGCGGTGGGCGCCGTCCAGGACCCGGTACCGGTTCAGGCCCGCCACCAGGAATCCGTAGGGGGTGCCGCCCTGCCGCAGCAGGGGCAGCGTCAGCGCGTGCGTGGGCGGTTCCGGCCAGGCCCCGGCCGGCAGGTCCGTGAACGGGGCGGCGTCGAGCGGAACCAGCACGGACTCGCCCTGTGCCGGTGCCGCCACCGGCCACACTCCGGAACCGTCGGCCGGCAGCGTGCCGGGGCGGGCCGGGTGCCCACCGGGCAGTCCGGTGGCGCCCGCCAGGCGCGCGGAGCCGTCGGAATCGAGCAGATAGGTCAGGGTGAAGGGCAGGTCCTTGGGGTTCCGGCGCAGCTGCTGGTCGGCGAAGACCAGCACCTCCTGCTCGGTGCGGACCACGCTGGGGTCGGAGCCCAGGTCGCGCAGGGTCGCCATCCGGCGTTCGCCGATGACCCGCTCGGTCTCCTCGCTGACCACGCACAACATGCCGACCACCGCGCCGGAGTCGTCGCGCAGCGGGCTGTAGCTGAAGGTGTGGTAGCTCTCCTCCACGTAGCCGGAGCGTTCCACGAACAGCAGCAGCCCCTCGTCCCACGTGGCCTCTCCCGTGGTCGTCACGGTGTCGATCCGCGGGCCGATGTCCTGCCAGATCTCCGCCCAGACCTCGCGCGCCGGCCGTCCCAGCGCCCATGGGTACTTGCCGCCCAGCGTGTCGCGCCGGTACGCGGCATTGCAGAAGAACGTCAGCTCGGGGCCCCACGCCATCCACATGGAGAAACGGGACGACAGCAGGATGCTCACCGCGGTCTGCAGGCTCTGCGGCCACCGCTCCGGAGGGCCCACCGGAGTCGCCGTCCAGTCCACACGGGCGAGATCCCGGCCGATCTCCGCGTCGGCGGCGAACACATCGGCCCCGGCCGCTGTCGCGGGCCGTTGCGCGGCGTCGTGCGCGCGCTCCACTGGCCACCCCTTCCCTCACGCCCGCCCGGCACGGCGGCCGACGGCTCCGGTCACCAACCGCTCACGAATCGTCGCTGCTCGGGGGCGCACGGCGGAGCGCGACAAGTTCGTAGGATAGGTCAGCCGCTCTGCTACCACCGCGGGGGACGGGCGTGATCGGGGAACGGGTCGAGGATGACGCCGAGCGCTGCACGACGAGCAGACCCCGGTCCTCGCCCCGCCCGCACCGCAGACTCCGAGAACCGCACCAAGGAGAACTCGTGACCGATTCGGACCAGATCCTCACCGTGACGCCCCGTGTGACTCCCTCGGGCCCCTATGTCCTGGACGTCGTGGGAGAGCTCGACCATCACACCGCCCACTTCCTGTCCGAAGCCGTCAACGAGGCCCCCTTCGACGACCACGGGGTGATACTCGACCTGTCCGGACTGACCTACTGCGACTCCACGGGCATCACGGTGCTCATCACCGCCCACCAGAAGTCGCAGGCCGCCGGCTCACCGCTCGTTCTGGCCGGGGTCAATCCCGACCAGATGCGGGTGCTGCAGGTGGTCGGCCTCGACCAGGTCTTCACCTTCCGTCCCGGCGGCGCAGCCACGTGACGCCCGGCCGGGGACACGGCCGGTACGCGGCCGCCGGACGCGGCCGAGCCCCGCACGCCGCGGTCACCGAGGGGGGCGGCACGGGCGGTCGTGCAGGGCGCGAAGGTCCGGTCAGGGCTGCTTGCGGGCCTGCTCGGCGGCCTGGCCGGCGGCGCCCGTCTCCGTGGTGGCGCCGCGCGTGCTGAGCCGGCCGCCGCTCGACTCCAGGTGGGCGCGGACGAACCACTGGAAGAGTTCGAGGCCGCGCAGCTGCTCGATCAGCATGTCCTGCGTGACCGGGTCGAGCTCCTCGGTCTCCCGCATCACCTCGCGGTGGTCCTCGATGACGGACGTGTACACCAGGTCGAGGGCTCCCAGGTGCTCGATCGCCTCCGCGCGGCCGATCGAGTAGTCGTTCCACGTCCGCTCGCGCACCAGGGCGCCGGGGGTGCCGTCGGGTTCGCCGCCGAGGGTGGAGATCCGCTCGGCGACGTCGTCGGTCATGGCGCGGACCTGGTCGACCTGCGGGTCGATCATCTCGTGCACGGCGATGAAGTGCGGTCCGACGACGTTCCAGTGGATGTGCTTGAGCGTCAGGTGGAGGTCGTTGAGGCTGTGCAGACGCATCTGCAGCAGCGCGATGATCCGCTGGCTGTCCTGAGGTCTCATGCCCGGCACGGTGTACGAGGGGCCCTGAGGCTGTGACGGCACGGTGGTGCTCCTTGCATCGGGTGGTGCTGGAACATCCAGATAAGCCGCTTGTCCGCTTTTTTTACCGTTCACCGTGGCCCAGTCCCCCGCATCTCACCGGTCTGGAGCAGTGGCGGCGGGCTCGGAGGCACGGCGAGGGCGTGCGGCCCGGCGTCGTCAGCCGTGCCAGGACCATTCGGCGACCTCCGGCAGGTCGGTTCCGTGCGCACGGATCCAGTCGTGGTGGCGCAGCCGGGTGTCCGCCATCTCCTGGCGCAGGTTCGCGGCGCGTACCGCGAGGCCCGGCACGCGGTCGACGACGTCCATGACCAGTCGGTAGCGGTCCAGGTCGTTGCGGACCACCATGTCGAAGGGCGTGGTGGTCGTCCCCACCTCCTTGTAGCCGCGCACGTGCAGGTTCCGGTGGCCGGTGCGGCGGTAGGCCAGGCGGTGGATCAGCCAGGGATAGCCGTGATAGGCGAAGATCACGGGCTTGTCCCGGGTGAAGAGGCCGTCGTACTCGAAGTCGGTCATGCCGTGCGGGTGTTCCTCGCTGGGCAGCAGCCGGGCGATGTCGACGACGTTGACGACCCGGACCGCCAGGTCCGGCAGACGGCCGCGCAGCAGCTGGGCGGCGGCCAGCACCTCCTGGGTGGGGACGTCGCCGGCGGCGGCGAGCACGACGTCCGGCTCCCGGTCGCCGGTCTCCGTGCCGGCCCACTGCCAGACACCGGCGCCGCGGGCGCAGTGCGCCTCGGCCTGCTCCATCGTCAGCCAGTCGAAGCAGGGCTGCTTGCCGGCCACGATCACGTTGACGTAGTCCCGGCTGCGCAGCGCGTGGTCGGCGACGGAGAGCAGGGTGTTGGCGTCCGGCGGCAGATAGACCCGTACGGCCTCGGGACTCTTGTTGAGGATGTGGTCGACGAAGCCGGGGTCCTGATGGGAGAAACCGTTGTGGTCCTGCCGCCACACATGCGAGGTGAGCAGGTAGTTGAGGGAGGCGATGGGGGCGCGCCAGGGCAGGCGGCGGCTGACCCGCAGCCACTTGATGTGCTGGTTGACCATGGAGTCCACGATGTGGACGAATGCCTCGTAGCAGGAGAACAGCCCGTGGCGGCCGGTGAGGAGGTAGCCCTCGAGCCAGCCCTGGCAGGTGTGCTCGGAGAGGATCTCCATCACCCGGCCGTGCCGGTCGAGGTCCTCGTCCACGTCGAGGATCCCGGCCTGCCAGGCCTTGCCGCTCGCCGCGTAGACGGCCTGGAGCCGGTTGGAGGCGGTCTCGTCGGGGCCGACCAGGCGGAAGTCCCGTCGGCCCGCGGTGCCCCGCATCACGTTCTCCAGGAGTCCGCCCAGCACCCGGGTGGGTTCGTGCAGGGTCGTGCCGGGCTGGTCGACGGGCACGGCGTACTGCTCCAGCGGAGGCAGGGGAAGCTGCCGCAGCAGCCGCCCCCCGTTGGCGTACGGGGTGGCTCCGAGCCTGCGGGGGCCGTCGGGGACGCACGCGAGGACGTCCGGCCGGGGCGCGCCCGCTTCGTCGAACAGTTCCCCGGGCCGGTAGGACCGCAGCCACTGCTCGAGTTGCCTCAGGTGCTCGGGGTCGTCCCGGACCGCGGACAGCGGTACCTGGTGGGAGCGCCAGGTGCCTTCCACGGGCAGGCCGTCGACCTCGGCGGGGCCGGTCCAGCCCTTCGGGGTGCGCAGCACGATCAACGGCCACCGGGGCCGTTCGGTGGCACCCTCCTCGCGGGCGGCCCGCTGGATGGCCGCGATGCGGTCCAGGGCGGTGTCCATCGCCGCGGCCATGGTCCGGTGGACGGCGGCGGGGTCGTCGCCGGTGACGTACAGGGGTTCATGGCCGTAGCCCTCGAGCAGCGCCCGGAGTTCCTGCTCGGGGAGCCGGGCGAGCACGGTCGGGTTGGCGATCTTGTAGCCGTTGAGGTGGAGAACCGGCAGGACCGCGCCGTCGTGGACGGGGTCGAGGAACTTGTTCGAGTGCCAGGAAGCGGCGAGGGGTCCGGTCTCCGCCTCGCCGTCGCCGATGACGCAGGTCACCAGCAGGCCGGGGTTGTCGAAGGCCGCCCCGTAGGCGTGGGACAGGGAGTAGCCGAGTTCGCCGCCCTCGTGGATGGAGCCCGGTGTCTCCGGGGCGACGTGGCTGGGCACGCCGCCGGGGAACGAGAACTGCTTGAACAGCCGCGCCATGCCCGCCTCGTCCCGTGTGACGTCGGGGTAGGTCTCGGTGTACGAGCCCTCCAGCCAGGAGTTGGCGACCACCGCCGGGCCTCCGTGGCCGGGACCCCAGACGCACAGGGCGTCCAGGCCACGGGAGCGGACGACCCGGTTGAGGTGGGTGTGCACCAGGTTCAGCCCGGGAGAGGTGCCCCAGTGTCCGAGCAGCCGCGGCTTGATGTGCTCGGGGCGCAGCGGCTCGGTCAGCAGGGGGTTCGCCATGAGGTAGATCTGGCCGACGGAGAGGTAGTTCGCCGCCCGCCAGTGGGCGTCGAGCTTCCTCAGCTCCTCGTCGGTCGGCGGGGCGGACGCCTGGTGCGTGTCGACGGACATCGAGGGGTCCCTTCCGGGTCGCGGTGCGGTCGGTGGCGCGTGCGGGTCCGTACGTCCCCACCCTTTCCTCCCCGCCGGGTACCCGGTAGGGCCGACCGGACCGTGCCGGTTCACCCCCGTGGCCGTCACGGGCGCTCCGGCTCCCTGCCGGAGGGAGCCGGAGGCGCGGTCACGGCCCGCTGCCGGGGGCCGGCCTCGGCGCGGGCGCGCCGAGGGCGGCGAGCAGGCGGTCGGCCGGAAGGGCGGGGACCGTGCGGCCGCGGTGGCCCGTGGTCGTCGTCGCGGCGAGCAGGGAGTTGAGCACCGCCTCCTCGACCACGTCGAGAACCGCCGTGAACAGCGGTCCGAGGTCGGCGTCGGCGACGGGGGCGCCGGCGCCGGGCCGGGTCGCGAAGGCCACGGCGTAGTCACCGCTGCCGTGGCTGTAGGCGGCGCCGGTGCGGGCCAGCGCGAACACCGCGCGCCGCGCGACCCTGGTGAGTTGGCGGGCGTCGAGAGGGGCGTCGGTGGCGACCACGATCATGCAGGAGCCGGTCTCCGCCGCCTGCTCCGGGCCGTCCGCCGCGAGGCCCAGGGACCGGGCCGTGACGGTGCTGCCCCCGACCCGCAGGGTGCCGCCGAAGTTCGCCTGCACCAGGGTGCCCACCGTGAACGGCCGTCCTGCCAGGTCCAGGGTGCGTGAGGCGGTGCCGACGCCGGCCTTGAACCCCAGGGCGACCATGCCGGTTCCCGCGCCGACGCAGCCCTCGGCGACGGGCCCGCCGGACGCCGTGTCGAGGGCGGCGCGGACGTGCTCCTCGTGGACGGGACGGGCCCGGATGTCGGACAGGACCCCGTCGTTGCACTCCCCCACGACCGGGTTGAGGCTCAGCACCTCTTCGCAGCCGGGCCGTTCGAGCATCCAGCCGACGAGGGCGTCCGCGACGCGGAAGGCCGACAGGGTCGAGGTGAGCAGTACCGGCGTCTCGAGCGCGCCGAGTTCGGCGAGCTGGGTCGTGCCGATGAGCTTGCCGTAGCCGTTGCCGGTGAAGACCCCGGCGGGCAGCGGCGTGTGGGGACCGACGGCGTCGGGGACGACGGCGGTGACCCCGCTGTGCACTCCCGGCGGCCTGCGCACGGTGGTGTGGCCGACGCGGACTCCGGGCACGTCGGTGATCGCGTTCAGGGGTCCGGTGGCCGCTTCTCCGACGACGATGCCGAGGTCACGCGCCCTGGGCCGGGCGTCCGGTGCCGAGTGGCCGGGGTCCAGTGGTTCCATACGGCCGAACGCTACGCCGCCCGCCCTGCGCCTCCGACGTCGCCCTTGCCGGCCGCCGTCCGGTCACCCGTGTTCGCCGAACCGGTGCGGACGGCCGCCGTCTCCCCGGTGGTGATCGTGCGTGCCGTGGTCGTCGTCATGGTGCCGGGGTCCGCCGTCCAGGGGCACGGTGTCGCAGTACACCACCGGCCCCGGCGTGGTGGGCGGGGCGGCGGCGTCGGGCGGTATCCCGTCGGTCTCCATGACCAGCAGACGCAGCCGGTCCCGCTGTTCGCCCGGGGGCGGAGCGACCTGCCCGACGTAGGACGGGGTCCTGGTGGAGGCCGCGTCGATGGAGGTCAGCGTCACGGTGGTGTCGGGAAGCGTCTCCCAGGCGAGGTCTTCGTCGGCGACGCCGGTCCGGCGCTGCACGGTGGCCGTGACCCGCGGCGGTGGTGAGTCGGCCGGGTCGTACGACGGGCCGGTGACGCTGACCGTCGGCATGTCGTCCAGTTCCACCCGCAGTTCACGGTCGGGCAGGGTGCGCACCAGATCGCTGACCACGACCGGTGAGATCTCGGCCTCCGGAATCGAGTCCGGCTGGAAACGGACCAGGGCCAGCCGCAGGAACGGCAGACAGGCGTCCCCGGTGTCCAGGTCCAGATCGCAGTACCAGCGGTTCCCCTCCGGGTCGAACCGCGGGGCGAAACCCACGACGGTGACCGTGGGCGACGACCCGGTGGGCGACGCCGGAACGAGTCCCTCCGCGTGCCGTACCGCGTTGGTGAACGTCGACACGGTCGGGGCGACGACGTCCGCGGAGCGGTGGACGGGGTCACGGCCCATCAGCGTCACGCCCGGGTCGTCCGCGGGGGATGCGCCGGTGGCCGGTGCCGGGCCGAGTACCACGCCGAGGAGCTCACCGTCCCCGGAGGAGAACCAGGGCCGCTGCAAGAACACCCGGATGCCGCCGCCGCGGCGGCGCCGGACCACGGTGCCGGGCGGGCCCTGCACGTTCTCCAGGGACAGCGTGGGCACGCAGTACAGAAGCCGGGGCACGGTGGGCCGGGCGCTGCTGGGTACGGAGCGTTCCACGGCCGCGCCCGCCACGGTAGGCGCGCTCGCGTCGTCCGCGGCGAGCCGGGACGGGAAGCAGTCGCCGAACCTCGTCCCGGCCACCGGGTGGTAGCGCACCCTGCGGTGCTTGGTGTCGCCGAACTCGTGCTTCTCCGGTTCCGTCCTGCCCGACTCCTCGGCGGTCCGGGTACTGAAGCTCAGGATGCCGTCCCGGAGGCTGGCCGGTGCGGCGTCCGCGGCGGCGTCCGAGGGCAGCCTCGCGGTGAGGAGGTCGAAGACCGGCGTGGTCATCGGGCGCTCGGTGCGGCCCGCGTCCCCTTCGTCGGTCACTTCGGTCCACCTCGCGACGAGTTCGATCCGGTCGGTGCTGCCCCGGTCCAGCCGGATCGTTCCGGCGAGGTGTTCGGCCGTGGCGCCCCTGGGACGGTTCACCGCGAGGTCGAGGCCCAGGACGGGTTGCAGCAGTGGGCGCTGCACCGCGTGCACGAGGGTGAGTTCCTGCCAGGGCGTGAACATCCAGTGGCGCCCGGTGGCGGCCAGGTCCAGCGCGGTGGACGCCCGCTGCCGTTCCTCCTCGTCGCGCCGTGCCGCCCGTTCCCTGTCCTCCGGCGCGGCGTCCGGCGCCGGCTCCGGGCCGGGCCGCTCCCGGCACCAGGAGGCCAGGCCCAGCAGCTTCTCGTCGAACCGGATCGCGGAGCAGACCCGTATGGTGGCCACCTCGCCCTTGGGGAGAGAGACCGTCAGCACGCGTGAGGACTCGTCGAAGGAGGGTGGGCCGTCGCCTTCCGCCAGCCTCAGCCGGAACGAGAGGGGCCGGTGCCACACGCTGCCTCCCCACGGGACCTCGAACGGCTCGTCCGCCTCCATGCCCGGCAGGTCGAGCAGCAGTGCACCGGTGGTCATGGGTTCGCGCAGATAGGGCAGTTCGATCTGTGTGCCCCGGTGCCGGGCAGTGACCACGGGGTGCTCCGGATCGGCGGCGGGCGAGTCGACCGGTGTCACGTCGACGTCGGGCCCGGCCGGGTCGTTGAGCGAGCCGCTCTCGCGGGCGGCCAGCGCGTAGCCGGCCTCCCTGGCCGCGCGGTCACGCGAACCGATGGCCGTGTCGAGAAGCCCGTGCCGCTCGACGCATTGCAGTGAGGCCTTCGGGGCCACCAGGTGCCGTTCGTCGACCCCGTGGAAAGGCTCGTGGCCACCCGTGGTGACCAGCGGCGAGGCGTTGAGGTCGGCGGCGTACTGTTCGGCGGTCCGGGCCGGTTCCGTGCCCCGGGGGGCCTCGCCCGCCGTGCCGGTGGTGCCGGCGGCGGCGTCGCAGTCGACGGCGAAGCCGCCCTTGCGGCCGAGTTCCGTGAGGGACCGGCAGCCGGGAACGCCGTCGGCGTCCCTGCCGCGAAAGCCCTGCTCACGCTGCTCGGCGGCGTACGCCTCCCCGGTCTGGGGACCGAAGTGACCCGTCGCGCCGGCGGCGACCGGGTGGCCGCCCGCGATCAGGGCCAGCTGGACCAGACGGACGTCGTCGTTGGTGCTCCCCGGCTGCACATCGGCCAGGACGACGGTCCGCGGTCCCGTGTCCTGGGCCGTGCCGCCGGCCGGGCCCGGTTCGCTGCCCGGGGTGCTCCGGATGACCATCCGCGACACCGAGGCACCCTCCGCCAGGGGCAGCCTGGGTACCAGGGCAGGGGCCGGCACGGACTCGAACCTGCGGAACACCAGTGGCCCGTCCCCCGGCAGCACCCAGTCGCCGGCGTCGTCCCGTTCGACGAGGGCGTCGGCTTCCGGCAGAGTGAGGCCGTTGCCCGCCAGGTCCACGGTGCGCAGCCGTATCCGGTAACCGCGGCCGAACCGCAGGCACGGCAGCGAGCCCTTCTGCACACCGATGTCGATCCGCAGCGGAAGGCGGGTCCGCGCCTCGTTGGCCGGTTCGACGACCTCGTCGGGCGCCCCCTCCCCGGTTCCCAGGACCCGCCCGGGACGGGGAGCGGACAGGGACCAGCCCTCCCACGTCATGAGCCGTTCGGGAACGCAGAGGACGTCACTGCCGGAATCGGCCGGCGGAGCCACCAGGTTGACCTGGAAGAAGCCCTCGTCGGAGACGGTGAGCAGTGGCTCCTGGGCGCCGGGGGACCGGTAGTTGACCGTGCGCGCGTGCAGCGAGTACCAGCGGGCCCGCGAATCGTCCCAGACGTCCATGCGGTGGCCGCGGACCAGGTCCTCGGCGCCGAGCTCGGGCATGTCCGGCGAGTCCGGCCGGTCCGGAACGCGTCCGTCCCCCGCCCGCCTCTTCCCCTGCGCGGCGGCGTCGTCCGCGGCGGCTTTCGCCAGATCGGCCGCGAGGATCCCTCTGCGATCGTCCCTGATCAGGGAGATCCCCTGGGTACGGACCGGAGCCAGTCCCTTGGTCTCCGGGGCCGGCGCGGCCGGGTCCGGCGAAGCTCCGCCGGTCTCGGCCGGATCCTTCGCGAGTTCCGCCAGTTTCAGTCCGGCGCTGTCGATGTCGGCCTGTTCGAGGGAGAAGTCCCTCTCGGGCAGCGCCACCAGGCCGAGCGCCGGGGAGCCGAGCGGACGCGTCTCGTCCTTCAGCGAGGCGGGGACGAAGAGCTTCCGGTCGGGGAGGAGGACGTAGCGCGTGCGCGGGGGCAGATCCTGTGAGTCCGGCCCCAGTGCGGACTCCCAGTGCGGGACGACGCTCAGGACGCCGTCCCCCGGGGAGACGGGGATCTGCTCGGGCGGCAGGACGAAGTCCAGAATCAGCCCGAGTCGTCGGAGCAGGGCCGGATGGTCGCCGAGTGAGGTGATCATCTGGTGGAAGTCCGGATCCGGCGGCTTCGGCGGCGGAGGCGGCGGTGCCCCTCCGTCCGCGAGCGCGGGCGTGTTCCCGGCCGGGGGCCGGTGGAAGCCGTCCAGTTCCTCGAGGCCTTGGCGCATGGTGGAGTCCCTGGCGGTGATGCCGGGTCCCCCGGGGCCCATCATCCGCCGCATGAGGGAGCGCATCTCGGGAGGCCGGTCGGGGGACTCCCTCGCCGCCACGCCGTAGGCCATCCGGGTCGCGTCACCGGCAGCCCTGGCCGAATAGGTGCGGGCCGCCCGTGTCCGCGCGGCCATGCCATCGAAAACGTACGGCTCCAACGGGATGTCCGGTCCGAAGAGCTTCGTCCACAGAGCGTTGTCGGGAGCGGGGCCGGAGGGCCGGACGGCGCCGCTGAAGGAGGGCGAGACGCCGTCTCCCGGCCCGAACTCGAAGGTCGCGTCCTTGATCCTCTCGGGCCAGGCGAGGAAGTCGGGAAACGGTCGCAGCGTGCCGCGTTCCGGTTTTCCGGGCGGCTCGGCCGCCGGGTCCGGGGCCGGGTCGGGCACCCCCAGCCGGGGAGTGACGAAAACGGAGAGCTTGACCTGGGTGCCGTCCGACGACAGTCCCGCCGGAAGCACGGTCCACAACACCTTCTGTTCGATCTTCATGATCACTTCCCGGGCGGTCTACGGGTCTCCGTCAAAGCTCAGGCAGTAGTCCTCCCAGTGCGTCTCCCTGTCGAAGCAGTCGACGAAGGTGGGGTCGCCGGGCGCTCCCGAGAAACTGCGCTCGAGTTCCAGGGAAACGGACTTGCTGAAGAAGGCGATCTTCACGCTGACCGTGAGGGTGCCCCTCCCCCGGACCACCGACTCGTTGCCGTGTTTCTCGTACGTGAGCTCCAGATAGAACTCGACGGAGACGGTGACGATGCCCAGCACGCTCAGGAAGCCGCTGCAGCGCAGGTAGCCGCCCACCTTGACGGCCCCGTCCCGGACTTCCAGACGGACGCCGGCCATGACCGTCACTCCGCCGCTCGCCACCCCCAGGTTCAGCGCCGCGCCTCCGCCGAACTCGATGGCGCCCTCGGCCTCCCTGATGCCCTTCTCGGCGTCGACCAGCATGGAGAAGTAGCCTCCGCCGCCGAACAGGGTGACGGTGACGTTGAACGGGCGCTGCCGCTCGGAGACCGAGAAGCGGAACGAGATGGCCTTCTCGGGCACGAAGGGGATGTCCAACTCCAGCTTCAAGCAGACGTTCGTGAGCGCGAAGACCCCCAGCGGAACATCAGGAACGGCGAGCGCGTATCCCGTACGGATACCGGAGGGCTGGACGTCCACGAACGCCCCGGAACCGAAGGCGTCGGCGGGCAGGGCGCTGCGCAGGGTGTCGATGAACCTGAGCTCACCGAGGAACTTCAGTTCCAGGCCGGACGCGGAAACATCCGGCTTGTTGCCGGGCGCGGCCTTGAACCTGAGGTCGGCGATCTCGACACGGGCGACGCCGGCGATCTCCAGCGCGATGTCGCGCAGCCTGCCCTCGATCGACGTCTCCTCACCGGCCTCCTTCGAGACGACCGTCCGCGCGTCCAGGGTGAGCACGGCGTCGGACACGTCCAGCAGGGTTCCTCCCGGAGGCGGTGGATCCGGCGGCACCAGCTTGGTCTTCCACACGTACCGAAGTTCCCTGCCCTGCGCGTCCGCGAGATCACGGACGCGCAGCACGGGTGCGGGGATCGTGCCGCCCTCGGCGTCCAGCAGGGCCTGTATCTCGTTGTCCCCGAGCTGCCTCAGACGGTCGAGGTCCTGGGTGAGGACGGGCCCCACCAGTGCGCTCAGATCGATGAAGCCGAGCAGTTTCGCGGCCCCGAAAGCCTTCTGGATCCGCGTGATGTCCGCCGCGCCGACGCCGCCGTTCGCGTCGGGCTCGAACATGTCCGGTACGACGCCCGCCTGGCTGGTGATCACCTTGACCGCGGCGTTGGGCCGGGCGAGACCGCCCACCTTCTCCGCGGCGAAGTCCAGGCCGATCGCATCGACCAGGTCGAGGTAGGCGCGTGCCGGATGCGCCGCCATGCCGTGGTCGCGGTAGACCGCGTTGAACACGACGGGCACCTCCCCCGCCTTCGGGGTGAACGGCTCGAGGGCGGGCACCCGCACCTCGGCGCCGGACACGACCAGCGTGCCGGCGAGCGGATGCTCGCCTCCGGCCACCTTCCTGCTCATCGCGAAACTCAGCCTGCCCACCGCGTGGCTGGTGCTGCCGGGGGCGTCGGCGGGCGGCTGCGCCATGGCCATCACCTGTCCGCCCAACGGCCGATCGAGGCGGCCCTTCTCCTTCGTCTCGGCCGACGCGTAGAGGCTCTCCAGCGCGTCCGCGTCGCCGGCCTTCGAGTCGGGCACGAACACCAGCGGGGTGGTGAAGCTGACCTGGCGCCCCTCGTGATCGGTGCCCAGAAGGGTGAACTGGTGGTCACCACCGCTCTCGAGTTCGACCCAGAACGGTTGACGCGCCTCAGGTTGGGCCTCCGGCCGGTCGGCGGGTTTCGGGGGCCAGGCGGGCTTGAGCAGCGGGGTGACCCGGTCGGTGACACGCAGCGCGCGGAAGGGCATCTCGCGTGCCTGGTGCGGGAAGCCGGTGCTCTCCCCGTAGCTCACCTCGGGTTCACGGAGGACGATCCGGTCCTCCTGGCGGAGATAGGCCACGATGCCGTCGTCCCGGTGGGCGACGAACCGTCGCTTGAACTCACTGACCAGGAGGGCAGGGTGCCCGGTGGAGAGGAAGCCGCGGATGACGACCCTGACGAACTGGTCACGTCCCAGGCCGGTGATGTGGTCGTACGCCGCCACTTCCGGGCGGTGCCTGCCGATCGCCTCGAGCCGCGGGCCGACACTCGGGTCCGCTTTGTCCCAGGCGCCGTGCAGGTGGGCGGAGGCGCCCAGGGGGGTCGCGATGAACTGCTCGGCGCGCAGCGGGGCGCTGGGCAGCACGATCGGCGCGCCCGCGGTGTCGATCAGCTCCGCCCGGCTGGTGAGGATGACCAGGTCCTCGAGGTCGGCCGCGCTCAGGGGGAAGCGCGACGGGACGGAGGCCCGGCCGTCGGCCCGCCCCAGGGCCCGCAGCAGTGCCTCGCCTCCCCGTTCACTGCTCAGCAGGGCGTGCCACAACCCGGTGCGTCCGTCGGGGCTCCGGGGCTCTGACGGGCATACCCAGGTGACGGGTTCGTCATAGGTGAGGAGTAGCCGGGTGGGGAACTCCAGCACGCTTCCGGGGAGTCCGGTGGGCGGCGTGGCACCCGGCTGTACGACCGGCACGGTCATCGGCACCAGCCGCTCCCAGTCGAGCAGGGATGCCAGGGACAGGGACAGGCTGTCCACCTCGGGCGGTACCGAGAACACGAGTTGGGACGCCTCCGAGGCGAATGCCTTCACGCTGCGGAGCGGCCCGGCCGCGGGGTCCGGATTCTGGGGGATCTCCTCCATGACGTGCTGCGGTGGCAGGCCGACGACGATCAGCGTCGGTGCGGCCGGTTCCCGCCGTACCAGTCGGCCGCCGTCGAACCGGAGGTTCACCAGGGCGATGTCGACGACGAGCATGTCCGCCGGACGCACGACCCGGAACGGGCCCACCGTTCCGTCCCCGCCGGGATGATCCGGGCGGTCGGGACGGTCCGGGCGGTCGGGACGGTCCGGGCGGTCCGGTCGGCGCGGGCGGTCACCACCGCCCGGGTGCCCCGGGCCGCCGCCCCCGGGGTGGTCCGGACGCCCCTGACCGCCAGGACGCTCTGGGCGCCCACCGTCTCCGGGACGGCGGGGCCGGCCACCACCGGGACGACCGCCGCCGCCGAACTGGCCGTCCCGGTTACGCAGACGCGTCTCTCGCCACCGCGCCGGGGTCACAGGATGCCGGCTGTGGGAAGCCATGACGGAACCCCCTCGTAGGAGGGAAGGGAAGGCCGGGCCCCGTCCGAGGCCACGCGCCTCTCCTTTCCCATGGTGCTCCCGACGCCGGAACATCACCAGTGACCGCCCCGGCGCGGCACGGGTGCTGAGTGGCTGTCGCATCGCGCGACGCGCCTCAGGGTGCGATCCTGGAAATGGTGCTATGCGCCGTTCCGCGCTCCCGCGAGGAGGGATGGTCATGGCCAAGCATCTGGTCGTCTGCTGTGACGGCACATGGAACTTCGCGGACCAGCCGAGCAAGACCAACGTCGCCAAGGTCGCCTTGTCCGTGCGCCCCGTATCGACTGCCGGGAGAGAGCAGCGCGTCTACTACCACAGCGGTGTCGGCACCCACCGGCGGGACCGTCTGCGCGGCGGCGCGTTCGGTGCGGGGCTGTCGCGGAACATCGTGGACGCCTACCGGTTCCTCGTCGAGACGTACGAGCCCGGCGACGAGCTGTTCCTCTTCGGCTTCAGCCGGGGCGCGTTCACCGCCCGCAGCCTCGCGGGACTGGTGCGCAACAGCGGCATCCTGCGGCGGCGCCACGCCGGCCGGATCCCGGAGGCGTGGGCGCTGTACCGGGACCGGATCGAGCAACCGAACGGCGCGGCCGCGACATTGTTCCGGCGTTCGTACGCGTATGAGACGGAGATCGGGTTCGTAGGGGTGTGGGACACGGTGGGCGCGCTGGGCGTCCCGGTGCCGGACGCGGCCTGGCTGCAGCCGTCGGCGAACCGGTTCAACCGCCAGTGGGCGTTCCACGACACCGAGTTGAGCGGCTGGATCAGGGCCGCGTTCCACGCGCTGGCCGTCGACGAGCAGCGCTCGGCGTTCCGGCCGGCGCTGTGGCACCTGCGTCCCGGCTCCGCCGCGCGGGGGCAGGAGCTGAAGCAGGTGTGGTTCGCCGGGGTGCACTGCGACGTCGGCGGGGGCTACAAGGAGACGGGGCTGTCGGACATCGCCCTGCTGTGGATGGTCGACCAGGCCCGCAGGCACGGGCTGGAGTTCGACACGGACGCGCTCAGCGCGGAAGGGCCCCGGGTGATGCGCCCCCGGGAGAGCGTCGACTTCCGCGTACGGCCCGACGTTTCGGGCACTCTGCACGCCTCACGGACGGGCATGTACCGGCTGTCCAGGCCGCTGCACCGGCCGCTCGGGGAGGCGGTGACCGGCGAGGGCGAGCCCGACGGCAACGAGTTCCTGGCGGTGCCCGCGAAGGAGCGCCACGACCGGGACGCCGGCTACCGGCCGCCGCAGTTGGGGCGTTACCTGGGCGGGCAGGAGCGGATCCGGCTGGAGCCCGTCCTGCTGCCGGGCCTCCCGGCGGGCCTGCCGCCCATGCCCCAGGCCGCACCTGGCCCGGGGACGGCGGCCGACAGGCACGACGGGTTCCACCGCGCCGGGTGACGTCGCGGCCGGCCGCGGCGGGGCAGCCCCGGCATATTTCTTTGCGCGGCGTTTTCCCGCGTGGTTGGCTCACGCCCATGACCTGGCTCCCGCACGACTTCGTCCACCCCGTCCACGTCGCCGTACCCGGCGGCGGGGGCCACCGGCTGCGCCCGATCAGCGGCGCGGACGCGCCGCTGGACTATCCCACGGTGATGGGGTCGCGGGAGCGGCTGTGGTCGGTCTTCGGCCCCGCGTGGGGCTGGCCGTCGGCCACGATGTCGTACGAGGCGAACCTCGCCGACCTGGAGCGGCACGCCGCGGAGATCGAGGCCCACGAGTCGTTCAACTACACGATCGAGAACGCCGACCGCACCGCCCTGCGCGGATGCGTCTACATCGATCCTCCGGAGAAGCGGGGGGCGGACGCCGAGATCTCGTGGTGGGTGGTGGACGACGAGGTGGGCGGTCCGCTGGAGCGGGCTCTCGATGTGTTCGTGCCGCGCTGGATCGCCGGGGACTGGCCCTTCGAGCGGCCTCGTTTCATCGGCCGGGACATCAGCTGGGACGAGTGGATGAAGCTGCCGGATCTTCCGTGAGCGGGCCGCTCGGCACGGCGCGGTCCCTTTCCGGGGCCGCGCGTGACGCCGCCGCGTGCGCGCCGTGGAGGTCGCGCTCGAGGTGGTCCAGGGCGCGGCGGGCGGTCTCGATGCGCCGGAGCAGCGACTGCCGGTCCCCCGGTGCGAACGCCGCGCCCTGCGCGTCGGGGGGTTCCCTGCGTTCGTCCATGTCCCGCGCCTCCTCGAGTGAGGTGATGACGACCCCGATGAGGACGTTGACGAGGACGAACGAGGCGAGCAGCACGTAGGAGGCGTAGTACAGCAGACTCCAGCGGGAGAGCTGCAGGCCGGTGTGGACCGCGTCGCCGATGCCGTCGAGGGTCATCAGCAGGAAGAGGGTGAGGACGGCACGGCCGAGGGAGCCGTAGTGCTCGGGGTCGTGGCGGCCGAAGAACACCCAGCCGACCATCGCGTACACGTACAGCAGCAGGGCGCCGACCAGCAGAAAGCTGAGGGTGCCGGGAAGGCTGCGGGCCACGGCGACGAGCACGATGCGCAGTTGGGGCAGGAAGCGCGCGGTGCGCAGGACCCGGGCCAGTCGCAGCAGTCGCAGCACCGTGGTGTTCTCGCGGACGAGGGGCAGGAAGGTGCTCAGGACGACGGCTAGGTCGAAGAGGTTCCACGGGTCCTTCCAGAAGTCGGCGGGGCGGTCGGCGTGGGCGGCCATGCGCAGCACGATCTCGACGGTGAACGCGACCAGGCAGAGGTGCTCGGCGAGCAGTAACCAGCGGTGCCACTCCGCGACGACCCCGGAGTACGTCTCCACCCCCAGCAGCCCGGCGTTGACGAGGATCACGGCGAAGACGGTGAGGGCGAACCAGCGGGCTTCGGTGATCCCGCGGCAGTGCTCCGCCAGTCGCAGGCGCCCCGCCGGAGCGGTGAACTCGGCTGTGTGGTCTTGGTGTTGCTGCATCCTGCTGCCCGGTCTCCTCCGTGCATGCGACGACCGTCCCGGCGGACCGGGAACGGGAGTCGCTGAATGATCATGCTCCGAAGGATTCTTCTACAGCACTGTAGTTTCAGAAGTGCGGGCACCCCGGCGCTACCGGGGCCCAGACGGGTGCCGCCACTGAACGGGTGGCGGCGGTCCGCCGGGTGGCGGTATCACCGGACCCGCCATAGCGTCGAAGAGGGGGTACACGGCGACTTGGAGGCTCCGGACCCAGGGGGTGCGACCCGGCCCGGCACAAGTCGCTCGCAGACAAGTTCGTCCGGACCAGCCGAGGGAATCCCCATGCCCGCCGACGAAGTACCGTTCGAGATGGCGGCCGCGCTCAACGCGAACGCCTTCGCCCTGCTGCAGCTCGAGGGGGTGAACGGCATCGACGTCGGGGTGGGCGAGGGCGGCGGGTTCATACTGCGACTGCTCGTGGCCGATCCGGACGACCCGCCACTGGGGCTGCCGGACTCGATCGGCGGCTTCCCCTACATCCTCGTCGCCGGCCTACCGCAGGTGGAGCAGGCCGGAATCCCGGACCAGAAGGCCTACGGCATGCCGGGCCGCGATCCGATCATGGGCGGGATCCAGCTCGGGCGCGCGGCGATCACCGGGGGCGACGTCCATGCGGGCACGCTCGGTTGTGTCTTCCGCGACGCGGCCGGGGCGCCCGCCGCGGTCACCAACGCGCACGTGCTCTGCGGCACGGCCGGCGATGCGGTCCAGCAGCCGGCACCACAGACCGACCCCGCACCGTCCATCGAACGGCTCGGTTCGCTGCGGCAGTGTCTGGCGCCCGACGTCCCGTCACTGTTCCCCGGCGGCCTGGTATCCGGATTCTTCGACGCCGCGCTGTGCTCGGTCGACGGCGCGCGCACCGCGGAGGTCGGGCGGATCGCCGACATCGGTACCGCGGCCGGCGTCTCGTCGCCGCGGATCGGCTCCGTCGTCCGTAAACGCGGATTCCGCACCGGAGTGTCGCACGGGGTGGTCGAGGGCACGCTCGGCTCCTACGTGGCGCACGCTCGCGACGGCAGCGAGCTCTGGATGCTGGTCGGACAGGTGTCCGTCGTGATGATCCCCGACCTCGGGCTGAATCCGCAGGGGGTGTGGTCACGGTCCGGGGACTCCGGGTCGGTGGTGGTGAACGAGGACGACGAGATCGTCGCCCTGCACTGGGGAGGCGACGGGATGCGCGGCTACGCGTCGGACTTCGCCGCGATCGCGTTCACCTTCGGAGTCGGGCTGTAGACGCCACGGCGCCCGCAGACACTCCAGCGCCCGCGGCGACGCGGGCGCTGGAGTGTCTGCGGTTCTACCAGTTGGGGGTCACATCGGAGCCGAAGCCTCCGCCGGCCGGGCGCTTCTCGAAGTGGAGATGGGGACCGGTGGCGTTGCCGGTGGAGCCGACCTCGCCGATCTTCTGGCCGGCCTTGACCGACCCCCGCTTCACGGTCTGCTCGGAGAGATGGCAGTACCAGTAGTCGAAGCCTCCTGCGCGCAGCACGAGATAGTTGCCGAAACTGCGGTCATGGCCGTTGCGGACGAGGGACCCGTTGAGCACCGCGACGCAGGGTGTGCCGTTCGGGGCGGCGTAGTCCGCGCCGGTGTGGTAACCCAGGCTCCAGTGCGGCCCCTTGACCCGGTGAGCGGTCGTGACGCCGTGGCCCGGTACGGGGGAGGCGACGCGGGCACCGGAAGACGGCGCCGATGTCGGGACGCGAAGCCGGTCCCAGGAGGTCTTGCCCGGGATGCCGTCGGCGTCGGCCCCCTCGAATCCGAGCTTGTGCTGCCAGGCGGCGAACGACTGCTTGTCGGTGTCCGTCCACTCGGGGCCGGGCCCCTCCGCGTACTTGCCGCATCCCTCCGCCACCAGGCGCTTGCCCATGGAGGCGATCACGGGGCTGCGTTGTCCCTTGTGGAAGAACTTCGTTCCTGGAAATGGCGCCAACGCGGGCATGGCCCTCTCCTTTCCGTAAGGGGCCGGATCACGAGCCGGATCGGCCTGCCGAACGTGCGAGAGGTGACCACACCGGTGCCGGACGCGGGAACCGTGCCGCCACCGGCCGGTCACCGTCGCCTCACGTTCCACCATGCGCCCGATGCCGGTCGCTCGCAAACCCGGAATTCCGACGGCACACGGCTTTTCTGACGGGCGGTCCGGCCGCCGCTCCAGGGCGCCCGCACCGCCCGGAGAGCCTCAGACGTCGGGGACCTTCAGCCGGTCCCAGCTGAACCGGCCGGGGACGCCGTCGGCCGCGTCCCCCTCGAGACCCAGCTTCTGCTGCCAGGCCCTGTACGACCTCATGTCGCCCGCTCCCCATACGTCGTTGCCGTCACCGGACGTGTAGCGGTCGCAGTCCTCTGCGACGAGCCGGCCGTGCATGCCCGCGATGACGGGCGACCTGCGTCCCGCCTCGAAGAACGACGTGCCGGGGAACGGCTCGAAGTGGGCAGCGGTGGACGGGCCGGTCGGCGCGGGCACGAACTCCGGCCAGGATCCGGGGTCGACATGGTCGTTCTCCGGGACATGGGCGTGGGCGTACCAGCCGCCCTGCGACCTCCACTTGTCGGCGGGGCACGTCATGCGGGTCAGGGAGGTCGGACGGCCCATGGGCCAGACGTCCGGCACGCCCCAGGAGCTGATCCACGCGTGGAGATCGGCCCAGCCCGCGCAGGGAGTGTCGACCAGCCTCGCGAACACCTTCCCGTTGACGCGGCAGTGGGGGAAGAACAGGGCCTCGACCTGGATGACGACCCTGCCGGCCCGGTTGGTCCGCGTGCCGCCGGCCACGTCGGCCAGCGCCTTGCTGCGGGACGTGGCGGGGAAGAACTGGGCGAAGGCACCGGTGAAGGGGTCCCAGAGGATGTGCGGGGCCTGCCCCTTGCCACCGCCGGTGAAGAATCCCTTGAGATTGGTGAACGGGACCAGATCCAGGGGGGCTTCGGCGGTGGCCTTCCTGTCCGCCGTGATGTGCGCGATCGCCCGTGGCGGGAATTCCGGGTCGCACGGCGCGTGGTCTCCCAGGTCCGCCTTGAGGGCTTGGGGCATCCATGGTTGGGGCATGGTGGATCTCCTCACCTGCGAAGGAAGGGGGGAAGCGGGCGCCGGACGGACAACGGGCCGTGCGACGGGCCCTCCCCTGTCTCCCACGATGCGTCCGCCGGCAGTCCCCGGCAAACCGAGGGGGCGATGGACACGCATGCCTGCTATCGCCTTTGTTCATCGGGGCGTTGGACTACGGCGTGCGCCGGCGCGAGGCCACGCTTGCCGCCCCCTGAGGGGCGTCGTAACGTGGTTCCCGGAGGACCGGTGAGACCGTGGTCCGCACAGGGCAGGCGCACCATCGGGGGTACGCGCCGCGGCTCCCCCTCGATCTTCGCCGCCTGAACCACCGGGCGCGCAGCATCGCGAAGAACAGCACGGCGCCAAGCGCATCGGGAATGATCATGGCCAGAATCTCCCGGCGACACTTCTCTCACGCGGCCGGCGCATCCCTTCTCGCCGCAACGCTCGCGTTGCCGGCAGGTCTGTCGACCGCCGCGGCGGATTCCCGGAGTCAGGGCGAGGGCGGCACGAGGGCGGAGGCTCGGGCCACGGAGCCCCCGCCGTCTCCGCCGTCCGAGCCGGACGGGCCTTCGGAACCCGTCACACCGCCCGACACGCCGTCGGACACCGAACCGGACGAGCCGACGGAACCCACGGAGCCCTCGTCCACGCCGGACGGGACGTCCGACACCACTCAGCCGCCGGACACCGGCGACACGGACGGGGACACGACCGAGCCCCCGCCGGAGCAGAACACGCAGCTCGACAGGACGACCACGAGCCTGGCCGAGGCGAAGGACAGCGTGCCCGAGGAACTCGCGCCGACCGTGGAGAAGTTGATCGACATCGTCGGCATGGTCGCCGATCCGTCGACCCCGGCCCAGGACCGGCAGGGGGTCATCGAGAGCGCGCAGAATCTCTCCACCGCGCTGGCGGCCATCAGTGACCCGGACACACCTCCCGAACTGCGGGAAGACCTGACCGAGATCGTGAAGCAGGCGACCTCGGCCCTCGAAGTGGTCGGCGACCCTCGGGTACCGCCCGAGGAACGGTCCACGCTCGTCCTGGTGATCAAGCGCACGACGTCCACCCTGGAGCTCATCTGCGACCCCAAGACGCCGGAAGACCTGCGGGATCAGATGATCGCGACGGTGAAGGACCTGACCTACGTCGCGGAGAGGCGCGAGGGCGTGGCGCAGTCCAGCCCGGCGGGTGAGAGCGCGAGTTCCCCGGGTGGCGAGGGAGGGAGCCGGGAACCCCCGAACACGCTGACGGCGAGCTCCTCCGAGGAGATAGTGCAGGACCGGAGGACTCCGCCGAAGGAGCGGGAACAGCTCGCGAAGATCACGTCACAGGTCAGCGCGCTGCTGCGGAAGATCAGCGACCCCAAGACATCGCAGGCGGAGCGGTCCGACGCGAGGAGGGAACTGGAGGACAAGAGCTCCCATATGAAGGACCAGCAGGAGGAATCCGCCTCCGCTCAGGAACGGCCGGAGGAGTCGCTGAGCAAGGCAGCCGCGGTCTGCACCAGCGCCATCTTCGACTCCACACCTGAATCCGCTCTCATGCGAGGGCTCAAGGAACTGGTCCCCTCGCAGTGGCAGGACGAAGGGGTCAAGGACTTCTGGAAGGCGGAGGAGAAGAGCGACGACACACTCGACGTCCTCGCCCAGTTGCGGAACGACGAGCGCGCCCACGGCCCCTTCGAAGTCGCGCCGCTCATCACGGGACTCGCCGAATTGGTGCCGCACGACAAGCTGTTCGGGACGCTGGGAGGCTCCGCCCTGTCCTGCGAGCAGACCGCCAAGTACCTCGACGAGGAGTACGGGGTCACGGCGGGCACCTGGCTCACGAGGAGCGGTGCGTGACCGAGGTCAGACCCCGGCCGAGCTGAGCACCTCCGCCACGGAGATCTCCGCGTCGGCCCGGGCCTTCGCGGCTCCGTATCTCTCCAGCTCCCTCCTTTCCTCCGCGTAGTCGCCCAGCCCGCGGAAATTGAAGGGGACGGACGAAATGGAGGAGAGGTACTGGCCTCCCGGAGACCAGACGGCCGTCACATAGCGCGGTTGACGTGTCACGTTGATGAGATTGTTGTTGTGGAGCACTCTGCCACGATATATGAGCTGCCCCCCGCAAATTGCCGGTTCGCAGTGGTAGCGTCGGTCATATTCGTTCCACGAGGCATGCGACGACCTGAACTCCTCCACGTCGAGCCTCCCCCGGTCCTTCCTCATGTACGAAATCTGCATTTCCACGCTCAGGATGTCGAATCCGGTGTCCTTGGGGAGCTGGAAGACGTGCTTCAGGGCGTACTCCTGTCCGACGTCGAGCGAGCTGCCGGCGTCGTAGAACCTTCCACTGCTGATGGTCGTGTATCTGAGCCCGTCGACGTAGAGCTCCGCCTCCCCCTCACTCGAGCCCTGCTTTCCCACGCTCGCCCTCCACTCCTCCGCCAGGTCCTCCTCACCCTTGGAATACAGTGCAACCCTGCCGCGCACCGTGTAAATGTCATTGACGATATACACCGGTATCCCTCCGGTGTTCTTCATGTACAGAGTCAGCGGGACGTGCACGAAGGAAAGGTCGCGGTCTTCCCACGCCTTTCCGAATTCTGCCCTCAGAGTGAAATGCATGGGAGCGGCGGCAGGCTGGTACATAGTGGAATAGGCAAGACTGACGGCCGTCAGGAGGCCCGTGGCAACCACCCCGGCCGCGAATTTCTTGGGCTGCGGTATTCCCTTCCAGGACCTTCCGCGGACAAGGAGGAACAGCGCCCATACGGACCAGCACAGGGAGGGCACATAGATCAGCAGATGGCGGGTGTACTCCCTCTCCTCGAACCAGAGCAGCAGAAGCAGGCCGTCGGTGGCCAGGGCGATGATCACCCCGAGCAGGACGATCGCTCCGGAGGCCCTGAACTGCCGCCTTCCTCCGTAGTCGAGTGCCGCGATCGCCGCCGCTCCCAGGATCACGCCCGAGAGGACGAACAGCACTCCGGTGATGCGCTGCGCGAAGGTCAGGGCTCCCGAGGCGTCCGGCCATCCGATGACCGCGTTGAAGACCATGGAGACGAGCAGCCCGGCCACCAGGAGCGTTGTGACCGAGCGTCTCCGTAACGCGTGGTCCGGCCAGGTCCCGCTGTCACCCCCGCGCCAGCACACGGACGCCGGATCGTCGAGATCCATGGTCTCCGGGTAGCCGAGCCGGCCGAGCAGCCTGCGCAGCCCGGCCCGCGACCAGGCACTCCCGGCCGTCTCGCCGCCGATGGTGACGCGCCGGAGACCGCGGCCGTCCGGCGGCTCCACGATGATCCAGGGACGGATGCTCATGCCCACAGACTCGAACCGGAGCCTGCCTCGCGCACGCGGGACTCCCCCGTTTGCCCCCGCCCGCGACCGCGTCCGGGGCGGCGCCCCGCCGTTGACAGATGCGGCTAATAGGATTAGCTTTTAGCTAAAAGAGTTAGCCAGAGGGGGATGTCATGACCGAGTACCTCACCGTCGACGACGGCGTGATCGCCTACGAGGTGGCCGGAGCGGGACCGCTCGTCGTTCTCGCGCACGGCATGGGTGACAGCCGGGCCGCGTACCGTGCCGTGATCCCCCGGCTGGTGGCGGCGGGACACCGGGTGGCCGCGGTCGATCTGCGCGGCTGCGGGGAGTCCGGCACCGACTGGCCGGACTGGAGCCGTGCCGCCGTCGCCGGCGACCTGCTCGCCCTGATCCGCCACCTGGGCGGCCCGGCCGTGCTCGTCGGCCACTCCTTCTCCGGCGGCGCGGCCACCATCGCCGCGGCACGGGAACCCTCACTGGTCAGCGCCGTGGTCGAGCTGGCGCCGTTCACCCGCAAGCAGTCGGTCCGGCTCGGCGACCTGAAGGTGAAGCGCTTCAGGCGGGGCATGCTGCGGCTGCTCGGCACCGGCGTGTTCGGCAGCGTCCGGATGTGGCGCTCGTACTTCGACGTGGCCTATCCCGGCGACAAGCCGGCCCACTGGACCGAGAGGCTCGACCGCGTCGACGCCATGCTGCGCGAGCCCGGACGGATGAAGGCCCTGCAGAACATGGGCCGCAGCGCCCCCGGTGACGCCGACGCGCATCTCGCGGGCGTCCGCTGCCCGGTGCTGATCGTGATGGGCACGCTCGACCCCGACTGGGCGGACCCGCACGCCGAGGGATCGGCGGTCGTCGACGCCCTGCCGTCCGGGCTCGGCCGCCTGGAGATGATCGAGGGCGCCGGGCACTACCCCCACGACCAGTTCCCTGACCGGGTGGTATCGCTCGTGCTCGACTTCCTCCGGTCCGAGGCCACCCGTGGCTAGGGCGGGCCTGGACACTGCGGCCGTGGTCGCGGCCGCGGCCGCCCTCGCCGACGAGGAAGGCCTCCCCCGCCTGACGATGGGGCTGCTCGCCCAGCGGCTGGGCGTGCGCACACCGTCGCTGTACAAACACGTCGGCGGCCAGGAGGACCTCAACCGCCGTATCGCCGTACTGGCGATGAACCAGGCCGCGGACGCCGTCGGCGGCGCGGTCCAGGGATACGCGGGCCGCGACGCCCTCGCGGCCGCGGCCCGTGCCTTCCGCGCCTTCGTCCTCGAGCACCCCGGCCGGTACGGCGCGACCGTCGGGCTGGAACCCACCGGCCCCGACGACCCGCTGGCCGCCGCGAGCACGCGGCTGCTCGCCGCGTTCACCGCCGTACTGCACGGCTACGCGATCGACGAGCGCGAGGTGACCCACGTCCTGCGCATGCTCCGCAGCCTCTGCCACGGCTACGCCACGCTGCAGGCGGCGGGCGGCTTCCAGTGGAGCACCGACGTCGACGAGAGCTTCACCTGGCTGATCGCCTTCGCCGACCGGGGCCTGCGCGCCCTCGGTGGCGGCCCGGGCGAATGAGCACGCGCTCCTAGGGCGAGGGGGTCGGCCGAGGCACCTGCGGGCTCGTGGCCGCGGGAGGCAGGGACTCGGCCGGTACGGGTGAGGCCGGTACGGGTGAGGCCGGCACGGGTGTGGTCGCCGGAGTGGGCGTGTGCGACGGAGTGGGCGTGTGCGACGGGCTGCTCACCGGAGGCGGGGCGAGGGGGACCGTCGGCGCCGCCGGCTCATCGGGGGCCGCCGACCGCATAGGGAGGGCGACGAGGACGGCGACGGCGCACGTCAGCCCGGCGCCGGCCGCGGCGCGGACCAGCCTGCGGCGCACCGCGCGGCGCCGGATCGCCTCGTACCGTCCCGGAGGCGGGCCGAGGTAGTCGTCGCCGGGTCGCAGGATGACGGCGAGGGGATCGTCCGGTTCGAACTCCGGGCCCTCGTCAGCGTGTGTGATCAAGACTTCTCCTCAGGTGGGCGCGGAGCAGCTCGCGGGCCGCGTGGAGGTCGGCCTTGACGGTTCCTTCCTTGCGTCCGGTCACCGCGGACACCTCCCGGATCGGCATGTCGGCGTAGTAGTGCAGCAGGATCGGGACGCGCAGCCGTTCCGGCAGCGACTGCACGAGCAGCCGTACGGACGGGTCGGACTGTTCGGTGTGCGGGCGGACGGCCGTCTCGGTGGTGACGCGGCGCACGGCCTTGCGCTCGCGCTCCAGTGTGCGCCAGTGATCCCTGACGAGGTTGGCCGCGGTGACGTAGAGGAAGCCGCGCGGCTCCGCCACCGACGTCCAGCGGGCCCACAGGCGGGTGAACGCCTCGGAGGCGATCTCGTGGGCCGTCTCGTCGTCGTCGACGAGACGGCGGCACCAGCCGGCGAGGCGGGGGTACAGGGCGGCGAAGAGTTCGGACGCTGCCTGCTGTCGGGACCGTTTCAATGCTCTCCATGGTCGGGGCCGCACCGGGGCGCGCGGTCATGCGGGGCACGGGCCCGGGGCGGCCGGCACGAGGGCCGGCCGACCCGGGATCCGGTGGCGGATCAGGGTCCCGCGGAGGGCGGAACCGCGAAGACGATCACGTTGTCGCGGTAGCCGTCGCCGGTGCGCGGGCCACCGCACGTGATCAGCCGCAGTTCCGGACGGCCGGTCCTCCCGTAGACCTCGTCCGTCGGGAAGTCCGCCTTGGCGACCCTCCGGACGGAGTCGACGGTGAACTCCGCCGCGGTGCCGTTCTCCAGGCGTGCCACGATCCGGTCGCCCCGGCGCAGGCGTGCCAGATGACGGAAGACACCGTCCCCGTACGGCCCGACCGTGACATGGCCGAGGATCACCGACGGGCCGTCCTGGCCGGGCGCCGGTGAGTGCCGGTACCAGCCCGCCCGGTCGTGCGCCGTGACCGGTGGCACCTGGACGGTGCGGTCCGGGGCCAGCCCGAGTCGGATGACGGGGGTGTCGACGCCGATGGCCGGTATCTCCAGTCGGACCGGGACCGCAGGGCCCGGCACGCGCGCCCGGCCGGCGGAGGGACGCGGGTCCGGCGTCGTCGTCCGCCCGGGCTCTCCGGACGGGGAACGGCCGGTCCCGTGACCGGCGCCGCAGCCGGCGAGGAGGGCGGCCGTCGCCGCGGTGACGAGGGCGCGCCTGGAGACCGGTCTCATCGTGCGGTCGTCCGCCGGCGGCGTACGAGGAGGACCGCCGCGCCTCCGGCCGCGAGCGCCGCCGCGGCGCCGCCGCCGACCAGGGCGCCACCGGCTCCGGGCTCAGCCGCGGCGGGGGCGACGCCGGTGTCGGGCGCGCCACTCGGGACGACGGTGACCTCGCCGGGTGCCGCCGTCGTGGCCGGTGTGCCGCCCTCGGCCGGGACCGGGCTCCGGTACGCGGTCTCGGCCGGCACCGGGCTCGCGTCGGCCGTCTCGGCCGGGACCGGCGACGCGCTGGGGGCCGCCGTGGTGGCGGGGACGGGTGACGGCCCGTCGGCGAAGGCGGGCACCGTGCTCGCCAGCACGGCGGTGCACGCAAGCGCGGTGGCGCTGAGGACGGTTCGGCGCATGGATCGCTCTCTTTCGTCGGTCGGCCCGCACGGTCGACCCGGCGGGCTGGGTCATGGATCGTGCGAAGAGACGGGAGAGCGGTGGCACGGGTTGTAAAGGGAAGGCAAAGCCCCGTCGGGGCCGGCCGGGGAGCGCGTTCCCTGCGGTCAGGCGTCCTCGACCGTCACGGTGACGGGTGTGCCGGTCTCGACCGTGCGGCTGACCGTGCAGTGCCGGTCGTGCGACGCCTTGACCGCGCGGGGAAGGATCGCGCGGGCACGGTCCGCGCCCTCGCCGTCCGGGAAGGTGACGCCGAAGGTGACCGTGAGGCCGGTCATGCGGTTGCCCAGCTCGTCGCTGATCCTGTCGCCCGTGACCGAGACGGAGAACCGCGCGGGTTCGGCGTGCCGGCCGGTGGCCGCGTCGACGTCGGCGGCCGTGCAGCCCCCGATCGCGGCCAGCAGCAGTTCGACCGGGGTGAAGTCGCCGCCCCGGTCGTCACCGGAAGCGGTACTGAACCGGATCGTGCCGCCGCGGGCGTTGGTGGCGACGAAGTGGCCGGGGCCGGTGCGGTCGATGACGACGGAACGCCGGGAGTCTTCGCTCATACGGCGACAGTAGTGCCGGCCGCCGCGCCGGACGAGGAGACGGCCCTGCTCCTGTTTGAGGGGGAACGGAACGCTGGAGAGGTGCTGCGTGTGGTCGCCCCGCCTCACTTCGCCACCGTGCTCCCGTATCCGGAGACATGCGCGCTCAACTCCAGCAGGACGGGCGGGACCTGCGGTACGGGCAGCACTCGGGAGCGCCCCGCGCTTATTAGGGCGGCATGTGGGAACTCCGGGGTGAGCAGCGTCCTCCTGTCGTCCCCGGCAGGCGGGATGCCGGGCCCGGGCGACCGGCACGGATGTCCGTCCTCCACCACTGGGAGAGTCGTAGTGAGCGTTCGCATCGGCGTGGAGGAGGAGTTCCACCTCGTGCACGTGGAGACCGGTCTGCCGGAACCACGTGCCGACAGGGTGCTCGAAGGACTTCCCGGCGACCTCTTCACGACCGAGCTGCAGCAGGCGGCCGTGGAGTCCAACAGCGGAGTGCACACGTCCCTGGACGATCTGTTCGCCGACCTGACCGGCGCCAGAAGGAGGCTGGACGCGGCCGCCGCCGCCCACGGGCTGGCCGTGGTGGCCGCGGGCACCGTGCCGCTGCCGCGCCCCGGCGGTGTGCCGCCCACCGCCGGTGCCCGCTACCGCCGCATGGTCGACGAGTACCGCAAGGTCGCCGACGAGCAGCTGATCTGCGGCGCCCACGTCCACGTCGACGTCCCCGACCGCGACACCGCGGTACGGGTCATGTGCGAGGTGTCACCGTGGCTGCCCGCGCTGCTGGCCCTGTCCGCGAGCTCCCCGTTCTGGCTGGGCGGCGACACCGGATACGCGAGCTGGCGCACGATGCTGTGGCAGCGCTGGCCCACCGCGGGACCGGCCGGATGCTTCGCGGACGCCGCCGAGTACGACGGGGCCGTGCGCGGCCTCATCGACTCCGGGGTCATCAGCGACGCGGGGATGATCTACTACGACGTCCGGCCCTCCGACCACCAGCGGACCCTCGAACTGCGCATCTCCGACTCCTGCCCGCGCGCCGAGACGGTGGTGCTCATCGCGGGGCTCTTCCGGGCCCTGGTGTCCGAGGCGCGCCGGCGGCTGGAGGCCCGGCCGTCCGCGCGGTGCGGGACCCGGCACGAGTGGCTGCGCGCCGCCGCCTGGCGGGCGGCCAGGTCCGGCCTCGAAGGGGGCCTGGTGGACCCCCGCACCTGCCGTGAGTCGCCGGCGGCCGACGTCGTGCGCGGCCTCCTGGACAAGGTGCGCCCGGAGCTCGGCGCGCACGGGGACTGGGGGACCGTCCGGACACTCGCCGAGCAGGCCCTGGCGGAGGGCAGCGCCGCCCGCCGGATCCGCCGCACCGCCCACGGCGAGGACCTGCGGGCCTGCACGGATCTGCTGATGGCCGAGACCCGGGGCGGCGGCCGCGGGCACCGGCGGCTCACCGGGCCCACCGCCATGGACTTCCCGCCCGGCCGGGTGGGCGCGAAGGACTCCCGTACCCGTCCGGCCAGGGTGCCCGGACGCTGAGAAGGAGTCGTGCCCCGCCCACCGGGTCACAGGGACGGATGCCCTCCGGGCTCCCTCCCGCACCTGTCCCCGTTCCGAAGGAGAAGAAGACCCATGGCCACCAGCCCGCACCGGGTTCCGACCGGCGGGCCCGCGCGCGCACCCCGTGCGCGGACCGCCGACGCGCAGGGGGGAGGTGGCGCCCGATGTGCGGTCTGAGCGGGGAAATACGCTTCGACGGCGGGCGGCCCGACATCGCGGCCGTACGGCGCATGAGCGACCGGCTCGCCGCCCGCGGTCCCGACGGACACGGGATCTGGGCGAGGGACGCCGTGGCGCTGGCGCATCAGCGACTGAAGATCATCGACCTCTCCGGCCTGGGCGCCCAGCCCATGACGGACGCCGAGCAGGAGGTCACCGGCGTCTTCAACGGCTGCGTCTACAACTACCGGGACCTGCGCGAGGAACTGCGGGGCCTCGGCCACCGTTTCCGGTCCACCTCCGACACCGAGGTCATCCTCAAGGCGTACCGGCAGTGGGGCACCGCCTGCGTGGACCGCTTCCACGGCATGTTCGCCTTCGCCCTCGTCGAGCACCGCACCGGCCGGCTCGTCCTGGGCCGCGACCGGCTCGGGATCAAGCCGCTGTACCTGGCGCGCACCCCCGGGCGGCTGCGCTTCGCCTCCTCCCTTCCGGCCCTGCTCGCGGCCGGGGACGTCGACACCTCGCTGGATCCCGCGGCCGTCCACCAGTACCTCAGCTGGCACGCGACCGTGGCGGCGCCCCGCACCGTGCTGGCCGGGGTGCGCAAGCTCCCTCCCGCCACCGTGCGCGTGGTCGAACCGGACGGCAGCCACCGGGACCGCCACTACTGGCAGCCGTCGTACACACGCCGCCCCGAGTACGCGGACATGGGTCCGAGCGAGTGGCGGGACGCGGTCCTCGACGCGCTGCGCACCGCGGTGCGGCGGCGGATGGTCGCGGACGTGCCCGTGGGCGTCCTGCTGTCGGGCGGCCTGGACTCCAGTCTGATCGTGGCCCTGCTGGCCGACGAGGGACAGCGGGACCTGGCGACGTTCAGCGTCGGGTTCGCGTCGGAGGGCGGCGAGGAGGGGGACGAGTTCCGGTACTCGGACCTGATCGCCGGGGAGTTCGCCACCGACCACCACCGGCTGACGGTTCCTTCCGCGCGCGTGTCGACGGCCCTGGAGGGGGCGGTCGCGGCGATGAGCGAGCCGATGACCAGCCATGACGCGGTCGCCTTCCATCTGCTGTCCCAGGAGGTGGCGAAGCATGTGAAGGTCGTCCAGAGCGGTCAGGGCGCCGACGAGGTGTTCGCCGGCTACCACTGGTATCCGCGGCTGGCCTCCGTCGCCCGGGAGCGGGAACCCGACCGGTACGCCGAGACGTACTTCGACCGGCCGCACGCCGATCTCACCCGGATGCTGCAGCCGGACATGCGCGCGCCGGAGGACGTCTCCGGCCGCTTCGTCCGGGAGCACATGGCCGTACCGGGCGCGGAGACCGCGCTGGACGCCGCACTGCGGCTGGACACGCACGTCATGCTCGTGGACGACCCGGTGAAACGGGTCGACAACATGACCATGGACTGGGGCCTGGAGGCCCGGGTGCCGTTCCTGGACCACGAGCTGGTGGAGCTGGCCGCCGCCTGCCCGCCGGATCTCAAGCTGGCCGACGGCGGCAAGGGCGTGCTCAAGGAGGCCGGCCGCAAACTGCTGCCGCAGGACGTGGTCGACCGCCCGAAGGGCTACTTCCCGGTCCCCGCCATCACCCATATGGCCGGGCCCGTCCTGGAGCGGGTCCGAGAGGCGCTCCGCGCTCCGGAGGCGAGACGTCGCGGACTGTTCGACGAGTCCTGTGTCGCCGGACTGCTGAAGGCGCCCGGCGCCCACCGAACGAACCGCGGGGCGAACGCCCTGTGGCAAGTGGCCCTGTTGGAGATATGGCTTCAGACACACGGAATCTGACCGACGCGCGCGCCCCGTACGGAGCGGACGGCGCCGGTGCGGCGGCCGCCACTCCCGAGCGGGTACGGGGCCCCGGCCCGGCGGCCCGGGAAGCGGACGAGCGCGGTTCGCCGCACGCCGCCCCCTCCCGGGTGGCCCTGCCCGACGCCGCCGGACCGCGTGACGTCAGGGCGCGGCTCACCGCGCACGGCTGCTGGTACCCCTCGGCCGACCCGGCCGGGGCGCGGGTGGCGTTCATCTGCGACCGAGGGGGTGTGCCCCAGTTGTGGGCCGGTCCGGTCGACGG
>Ga0247820_10000100_pt1 | contig 41657 bp, 34 predicted proteins | sample 13C_Glucose_Day1_2_FD_192480 | JGI IMG/M metagenome (GOLD analysis project Ga0247820, IMG submission 192480) | Soil microbial communities from agricultural site in Penn Yan, New York, United States - 13C_Glucose_Day14 | ecosystem: Environmental > Terrestrial > Soil > Agricultural land | place...
CCAGTCGGCGATCGCGGCCGACCAGGCCGCTTGTGCCGAACTCGAACGCCTGCAGGGCGTGAGCGAGGAAGGTGAACTGGTCTTTTGATCAGACCTGTGGGCGAGCCATCTTGAACAGCTCGCCCAGCGCGAAGTAGTCGGCCGGGCCGCCGCCACGCAGGATCGGCTCGGCTGCGGCGGTGTCGTAGATGCCGTCCTTGAGCAGGTGCTCGGCAATGTGCACCGCCACCACCTCACCGAGGATCAGCCAGCTGGGAACCACTTCCTGGTCGGCGCGCTTGAGCTGGACGATCTGGCTGACCTTGCATTCGAAGCTCACCGGGCTTTCGCCCACGCGCGGCACCTTGACCACATTCGAGGCGGTCGGGGTGAGGCCGCTGAGTGTGAACTCGTCGACATCCGCCGCCACGGCGGCGCAGCTCTGGTTCATCTGCTGCGCCAGCGGACGGGTGGCCAGGTTCCAGACGAACTCACCGGTCTGCTCGATGTTGTTCAGGCTGTCTTTGCGCCCGACGCTGCAGAAACCGATGATCGGAGGGATGTAGTTGAAGGCGTTGAAGAAGCTGTAGGGCGCCAGGTTCAGGCGGCCTTCGCGGTCGTGGCTGGAGATCCAGCCGATGGGCCGTGGGCCGACGATGGCGTTGAACGGGTCGTGGGGCAGGCCGTGGCCTTTGGCGGGTTCGTAGTAGTACATCTGCGCAAGGCCGCGAGGCCCTTCCTGGTGGGAGACAAGGCGCCTAGTGTGCCAAGGCTTGGCCCGGCTGCAAATGATCAAGCCCGGCCGAAGCCGGGCTGGTTGCGCGCATCAGCGATCAGCTGATGCGGTGGCCGTTGGTGCGGTCGAAGCCATCTTCGGCGAAGCGTTGGCCGCCGGTGCGATCAAAGCCGTCTTCGGCGAAGCGTTGGCCGCCTGTGCGATCGAAGCCGTCTTCGGCGAAGCGTTGGCCGCCGGTGCGGTCGAAGCCGTCTTCGGCGAAGCGTTGGCCGCCGGTGCGGTCGAAGCCGTCTTCGGCGAAGCGCTGCCCACCGGTACGATCGAAGCCATCTTCTGCGTAGATAGCCGACTGACTCTGCACGGCAGCGAAGGTGTGGGCGCCGGTACGGTCGAAACCGTCTTCGGCGAAGGCACCCGTGGACAGAACAGAGAGGGCGAGGGTGAGGATCAGTTGGTTTTTCATGGCCGTTGCTCCGGTGGATTGCTTGGGGTTGTTGTTTCTATGGGTTTAATGCTACGCCTATTAATTTGATTAAAAAGCGCAAAAAACCACGTATAAGAATCGATTAAGTCGATTGTTTTTGGCGCGGGTAACTGCAGGAAGTTGCCATTGGCGCCCCGGCCGCCGCCCAGCACCGCTCCCATCGGTTTTCGGGAGGGCCAGGCGGTGGCAGGGCCATTTCAGAATGAGCCCAGGCAGTTAATTGGGAATTAAGGGAGGAGGCGGCTTTTCACGAGAGGGAGGCCTGTTACCCGTGATGCGAGGTTCAGCGAGCGGTCGAGCTTTTCAGAGTGCTCGTTGAGCAGCCCCGCTCATGTCTCCTGGGTATTCACCCTGTAGCGGGTGCTTCGTCCGCCGCCGGGCAGACGAACCAGGCAGTGCTTGTCCAGCAGGTCGGCAAGGTGCCGGGTGGCTGTGGCCTTGGAGACCTTGGCCACAGCCTGATACTGGCTGGCGCTGATACCCGCCTCGAAGCCGCGAGGGCCACCGTCGAGCAGGCGATTGAGCACTTTGACCTGTTCGGGCAACAAGCCGTCGCCGCGATGGATCAGCCAGAAGCGTGCCTTTGCCAGCACCCGGTCGATGCGCGCCAGCGCTTGCTGGAGGCTGCGCAGCAAGGTGGCAAGGAACCAGGCCAACCATTGTGTGACGTCCAGGCCGCCGCGCTGGCTGCTTTCAAGGACTGCGTAGTAGCCGGCCCGGTCTTCCAGGATGCTGCTGGACATGGCGTAGAAACGGACCGCCCGCTGCTCGCCCTGGGCCAATGCCAGGTCTGTGATGGCGCGGGCCAGGCGGCCATTGCCATCGGCGAAGGGGTGCAAGGTGACGAACCAGAAATGGGCGAGCCCCGCGCGTAGCAGGGGGTCGAGTTGCCGATCACTGCGGCTTCTCTCGAACCAGTCGAGGAACTGCTGCACCTGCTGCTCCAGGCCGGCACGCGGCGGTGCTTCGAAATGCACCCTGGGTTTGTCGATACGACCCGACACCACCTGCATCGGGGCATCGTCGCGCCATGCGCCGACTGGCATGGGCGGTGCGAGCGTAGTGTCATGCTCGGGGAACAGCCAGCGATGCCACAGGAACAGGCGCTGCTGATCCAGTGGCCGAACATAGCCCATGGTCGCATCCACCATCAACTCGGCCAGGCCCTCGCTGCGTGTCGTGGTCGTTCCTGGCTCGGCAATCCCGAGCCGGCGGGCCAGGGAAGAGCGCACGGACTCCACATTGAGCTGCTCACCCTCGATGGCCGAGGACGTGACAATGTTCTGCAGCAGGGTATCGAGTGTATCGAGGTTGGCATTGGCCTCGGTCACCGCCCCCGCTCTGCCAAGCAGGCAGCCTTGCGCCTGGACGCAGTCCCTGAGCAAGGTTGCCAGTTGCGACGCGTCCCAACGAACGTCGGGCCAGTCGGCCTGCTGCCAGACCCAGACGGTGTCTGCAGCCGTGTGCGCTTTTGGGTTCATGAGCCAAATAATAGCGTCATTCGGCTCATGATGTGAGCCGAATGACGCTATTATTCGGCTCACAATCCATTAAAAAAGGGGCGCCCGGTCATCCGGAGCGCCCCTTTTCAGTTCTGCGAGGAGGGATCAGTCGGTGGTGATCCGCGAATGCTGCTTGGTGTCCTTCATAGTCGCGTACACCAGCAACGAACAGGCGATGCAGGCGGTGACGTACCAGTAGTAGCCAGTCTCCATGCCGGCGCTCTTGAACCACAGGGCCACGTACTCGGCGGTGCCGCCGAAGATCGACACGGTCAGCGCGTACGGCAGGCCGACGCCCAGGGCGCGGATCTCGGTCGGGAACAGTTCGGCCTTGACCACGGCGTTGATCGAGGTGTAGCCGCTGACGATGATCAGCGCGGCCATGATCAGGAAGAACGCGCCCCACCAGGTCTGGATGGTGTGCAGGGTGCTGAGGATCGGCACGGTGAACAGGGTGCCGAGCACGCCGAAGGCGATCAGGATAGGGCGTCGACCGATCTTGTCGGACAGCCCGCCGATCACTGGTTGCAGGCACATGAACAGGAACAGCGTGGCCGCCGAAATGGTGGTCGAGTCGCTGATGCTCATGCCCACGGTGTTGACCAGATACTTCTGCATGTAGGTGGTGTAGGTGTAGAAGGCCAGGGTTCCGCCCATGGTCAGGCCGACCACGGTCATCAGCTCCTTGGGATGGCGCAGCAGGGTGCGCATCAGGTTTTCCTTGGATTTTTCCTTCTTGGTGAAGGACGCGGTTTCTTCCATACCGCGACGCAGGTACAGGGCGACCACCGCGCACAGCGCGCCGATCACGAACGGCACGCGCCAGCCCCAGGCATACAGCTCCTCGGTGGTCAGGGTGTTCTGCAGGACGATCAGCACCGCCAGGGCGATGAGCTGACCCGAGATCAGGGTGACGTACTGGAAGCTGGAGAAGAAGCCACGGCGTTCCTTGCTGGCCATCTCGCTCAGATAAGTGGCGGAGGTACCGTATTCGCCACCCACCGACAAGCCCTGCATCAGGCGGGCGATGACCAGCAGGACTGGCGCAGCGACGCCGATGGTCTCGTAGCCCGGGGTCAGGGCGATGACCAGGGAGCCTGCGCACATCAGCAGCACCGAAGCCATCAGTGCCGCCTTGCGGCCCTTGCGGTCGGCGTACAGGCCCATCAGCCAGCCACCGATCGGGCGCATGAGGAAGCCCACGGCGAAGATCGCGGCGGTGTTGAGCAGTTGGGCGGTGGTGTCGCCGGCGGGGAAGAAGGCCTTGGCGAAGTACAGCGAGAATGCGGCGTAGACATACCAGTCGTACCATTCGACCATGTTGCCGATGGAACCACTGAAGATCGATTTGAGGCGACTGGCGGTGGACTTTTGCGCGGCGGGCGCAACGGCCGCCCCGGTGGGCAGAGTGCTGGCGTTATCCATCAGGGATACCTTCTCGTTGTTTTTGTGGAGCGCGCTCGAGGCGCAGCTTGAGAAGGGTTTTGCAGGAGGTGTGCCAGGTGGGGGCGCAGTGATCCGTTTGGGTGCATCGTGAGCCGGTCCGCTCCCACGCAACCCCTGTAACCTGCGGGTAATGCATATCCTTGTAGGAGCGGGCTTGCCCCGCGAAGAAGTGCCTCGGAGGATCAGTGAGTGAGCGGAATTTCGCTTGTTCTCGCCAATGGATAGGCAAGAATCCGCTCATTCGCGCTCAAGAAAGTCCTCTCTCGCCAACCCATGCCGCTGCATCTTTTCATTGAGTGTGCGCCGCGGCAGTTGCAGTGCCTCCATCACGCCCTTGATCTCACCCTTGTGCTGACGCAATGCAGCGCGCAGACACTGGGCCTCGAACGCTTCCATCTGCTCGACCAGGGATTGCCCGCCGGACGCGACCTCCAAAGCCGGCGAGCCCAACCCCAAGGCATGCCGTTCGGCGGCATTGGCCAGCTCGCGCACATTGCCCGGCCAATCGTGGGCCAGCAGGCGCGCCAGTTGCGCGCCGCTCAGCGGTGGGGCGCTGCGCCCCAGGCGTTCGGCGGCGCCGCGGGCAAAATGCTCAAACAGCAGCGGGATGTCCTCACGCCGTTCGCGCAGGGGCGCCAAGCGCAGTTCGGCGACGTTCAGGCGATAGGCCAGGTCTTCGCGGAAACGCCCGGCGCGGGCTTCTTCAAGCAGGTCCGGCTTGGTCGCGGCAATGATGCGCAGGTCGACGCTGATGCTCTGATTGGCGCCCAGCCGCTCAAGCTTCTGTTCCTGGATCACCCGCAGCAGCTTGGCCTGCTGGGCCAGTGGCATGCTTTCGATTTCGTCGAGGAACACGGTACCGCCATTGGCGTACTCCAGTTTGCCGATTCGCTTGCCCTGGGCACCGGTGAACGCGCCGCTCTCATGGCCGAACAGCTCGGCCTCGAACAATGTTTCGGGAATGGCCGCGCAGTTGAGGGCGACGAAGGGTTTGTCGGCGCGCGGGCCGAAGTCGTGCAGGCAGCGCGCCACGCGCTCCTTGCCGCTGCCGGTTTCACCGCGGATCAGCACGTTGACCGGCAGGCCGGCCAGCTCCAGCACCTGGCGGCGCAGTTGCTGCAAGCCCTGGGACATGCCCAGCAGGGTGTTCTCCAGCTGCGCCTTGAGGTCGGCCTGCTCATGCAGGTGGCGGTTCTCCAGGACCAGCTGGCGCTTTTCCAGGGCCCGGCGCAGGCTGCCCATCAGGTGCTGTGGTGTGAACGGCTTTTCCAGGAAGTCATAGGCGCCATTGCGCATCGCTTCCACGGCCATGGGCACATCGCCATGGCCGGTGAGCAGGATCACCGGCAGGTCGGGGTCGTTCGCCTGCAGCTGTTCGAGCAGTTGCAGGCCGGACATGCCGGGCATGCGTACGTCGCTGAGGATCACCCCGGGGAAGTGCGGCTCGAGCCTGTCCAGACAGTCTTCGGCGCGGGCGAACAGTTGCACGCTGAAGCCCGACAGGCTCAGCCACTGTTCCACCGCGGTGCGGATGCTCGCTTCGTCGTCGACGACAATCACCGAATTCAACATACAGGCTCCAGGTCGCGGGGCAGGGTGAGGCTGAAGCGGGCACCGCCCGGCAGGTTCTCGACCTGCAGGCGGCCACCGGCGTCGATGACGATGCCATAGGAGATGGCCAGGCCCAGGCCCAGCCCTTCACCGACCGGCTTGGTGGTGAAGAACGGATCGAAGACCCGGTCCAGGTCGCAGTCGAGGATGCCACCACCGGAATCGAGCACGCTCAGGCGCCATTGCCCATCGTCTGCCTCGATGCGGATCTCCAGGCGTTTGTAACGTTTGTCGGCCATGGCGTCGATGGCGTTGCGCAGCAGGTTGATCAGCACCTGCTCGAGGCGGATCGCGTCGCCGCGGACCCAGGCCGGGCGGGCCAGGTACAGCGCCACTTCGACGCCTTCGGCGCGGATGCGGGTATCCAGCAGGTGCAGCGCCTGGTCGACCACCGTGGCCAGGTCCAGACGTTCGCGCAGGCCGCCGGGGCTGTTGCGGGCGAAGGTCTTCAGGTGGCCGGTGAGCGCGGCCATGCGGGTCAGCATCTGCTCCAGCGGCTCCAGGGCCTGGCGGGCTTCGTCATGGCGGCCATGGTCGAGCAGCAGGCGCAGGGTTTCCAACTGCATGCGCTGGGTGGTCAGCGGCTGGTTGATTTCGTGGGCCAGGGCTGCCGACATCTGCCCCAGCGCCGCCAGCTTGGCCGATTGCACCAGGCCTTCCTGGGCGGTATGCAGCTCACGGGTGCGCTCCTCGACCAGGCGCTTGAGCTCTTCGCGGCTGCGTTGGCGTAGGCGGGCCAGGCGCAGGCGCTGGCTGACGAACAGCGCGGCGAACACCAGGCTCAGCCAGATGGCTGCAGCGGCGAGGGCGGCGTTGCGGCCATCCTCGGCGACCTGCGGCTTGCGCAGCAAGTGCAGGGTCCAGCCTTCGGCCTCCAGGGGCAGGCGCTCCCACAGGTACTCGGCGGTGCCATCCGGGCCTTGCACGCGGGTCAGGTGGCTGGTGTCGGTGAAGCGGGTCAGGGCCTGGTGCTGCAGGGGCACCAGCGGTTGCTTGTCGTACTGGCGGGTTTCGGCCAGTTCGGCGCGGTCGGCGCCGGACAGCGGTTGCAGCTCGCGGTAGCGCCAGCCGTCCTGATTGGCGATGAAGGTGATGCCGCGGGCATCGCTGACCAGCAGGATATCGCTGCCCTGGCGCCACTCGCGTTCCAGCTCCGGGAACTCAAGTTTGACGACCATGGCGCCGAGGAAGCGGCCATGTTCGTCGTTTACCGCGCTGGACAGGAAGTAGCCCGGCACGCCGCTGGTCACGCCGACGGCATAGAACCGGCCGCTGCCCTGGCTGCGGGTCTGCTTGAAATAGGGGCGAAAGCCGTAGTTGGAGCCGACATAGGTGGTCGGCAGGCGCCAGTTGCTGGCGGCGATGGCCAGGCCCGTGCGGTCGAGCAGCTCCAGGGTGGAGGAGTTGGCGGCGCCGTTGATGCGTTCGAGCTTGCGGTTCAGGGCGTCCTGCACCGGCTCGGTGATCGGACCGCGCAGGGCCGCGATCAGCTCCGGATCCAGCGCCAGCACCGCAGGCAGGGCGCGATAGCGCTCGATCAGGGTGTGCAGGGCGTTGGCATACAGGCCCAGTTGCTCGCTGGCCCGGCGGGCGTCGGTTTCCATGGCCTGGCGCTTGGCCTGGTGCATGGCCCAGCCGGCGCTGAGGGTGGTGCCGACCAGGATCAGCAGGATGATCAAACCCAGGCGCAGGGCGCGGAAGGATGAGGGCATGGGGCGGATCCGGGATCTCGGTTGTCTGTGCCGGCCTCATCGCGGGGCAAGCCCGCTCCCACAGGATTGCAGATGTTCCTGTGGGAGCGGGCTTGCCCCGCGAAGGGGCCGAACCTGCTTAACGCAGCTCGAAGCTCTGCTGCTGCACCGCCTGCGAGTCGAGGCCGATCTGCACATTGAACTGGCCAGCTTCGGCGACGTGCTGCAGTTGGCCATTGTAGAACTTCAGGTCCTGCTCACTGATGTCGAAGGTCAAGGTTCGCGCTTCGCCGGCCTTGAGCATGACTTTCTGGAAGTTCTTCAGTTCCTTGACCGGGCGGCTCATTGACGCACTCTGGTCCTGGATATACAGCTGCACCACGGTCTCGCCGTCACGCTTGCCGGTGTTCTTCACCGTAACCTTGGCCTGCAGGGTGCCGCCACGCTTGAGTTCCTTCTGCGACAGCGCCAGCCCCGACAGCTCGAAGCTGGTGTAGCTCAGGCCGTAGCCGAACGGGTACAGCGGGCCGTTGGGCTCCTCGAAGTACTGCGAGGTGTAGTTGCCCGGCTTGCCCGGGGTGAACGGACGGCCGATGCGCATGTGGTTGTAGTACATCGGGATCTGCCCGACCGAGCGTGGGAAGGTGATGGCCAGGCGACCGGACGGGTTGTAGTCGCCGAACAGCACGTCGGCGATGGCGTTGCCGCCTTCGGTGCCGCTGAACCAGGTCTCGAGGATGGCGTCGGCCTGCTCGCGCTCCCAGGCAATCGACAGCGGACGGCCGTTCATCAGTACCAGCACCAGGGGCTTGCCGGTGGCCTTCAGCGCCTTGATCAGGTCACGTTGCACCGCCGGGATCTCCAGGGTGGTGCGGCTCGACGATTCGTGTGACATGCCGCGGGACTCGCCGACCACGGCCACCACCACATCCGACTGCCTGGCGGCCTTGACCGCTTCGTCGATCAGCACGGCGGCGGGACGTGGGTCATCGACGATTTCCGGTGCGTCGAAGTTGAGGAAGTTCAGGTAGTCGAACATGGCCTTGTCGCCGGTCACGTTCGAACCCTTGGCGTAGACCAGCTTGGCCTTGCCTTCCACGGCACGGCGCAAGCCCTCGCGCACGGTGACCGAGTGCTGCGGTTTGCCGTCGGCGGCCCAGCTGCCCATCATGTCGATCGGCGCATCGGCCAGGGGACCGACCAGGGCGATGGTGCCGGCCTTTTTCAGCGGCAGGGTCTGCTCGCGGTTCTCCAGCAGCACCAGGCCACGGCGTGCCACGTCGCGGGCGGTGTCACGGTGCAGGCGGTCTTCGGCGTAGTAGTCCTTCAGGTCGGTTTCGGCCTTGGGAATGCGCACATAGGGGTCCTTGAACAGCCCCATGTCGTACTTGGCGCCCAGCACTTCACGCACCGCCTGGTCCAGTTCGGCCTGGCTGACTTCGCCGGACTTCAGCAGCCCTGGCAGCTCCTCGCCGTAGAGGGTGTCGTTCATGCTCATGTCGATGCCGGCCTTGATCGCCAGCTTGGCGGCCTCACGGCCGTCGCGGGCAACGCCATGGCGGATCAGTTCCTGGATGGCGCCGTGGTCGCTGATGGTCACGCCCTTGAAGCCCCACTCCTTGCGCAGCAGGTCGTTCATCAGCCAGGTGTTGGAGGTGGCCGGCACGCCGTTGATCGAGTTCAGCGCCACCATCACCCCGCCGGCACCGGCGTCGAGCGCGGCGCGGTAGGGCGGCAGGTAGTCGTTGTACATCTTCGGCAGGCTCATATCGACCGTGTTGTAGTCGCGCCCGCCCTCCACCGCGCCGTACAGGGCGAAGTGCTTGACGATGGCCATGATGCTGTCGGCGTTGGCCGGGCTCGAGCCCTGGAACGACTTGACCATCACCTGGCCGATCTTCGAGGTCAGGTAGGTGTCCTCGCCGAAACCTTCACTGGTGCGGCCCCAGCGTGGGTCGCGGGCGATGTCGACCATCGGCGCGAAGGTCATGTCCAGCGAATCGGCGGCGGCCTCGATGGCCGAGGTGCGGCCGACCTTGGCGATGGCGTCCATGTCCCAGGACGAGGCCAGGCCCAGGCCGATCGGGAAGATGGTGCGCTCGCCGTGGATAGTGTCGTAGGCGAAGAACATCGGGATCTTCAGACGGCTGCGCATGGCCGCGTCCTGCATCGGCCGGTTCTCGGGGGCCGTACGCGAGTTGAAGGTGCCACCAATGCGTCCGGCGGCGATTTCCTCGCGGATCTTCTCGTGGGGCATCTCGGGGCCGATGCTGATCAGGCGCAGTTGGCCGATCTTCTCGGCCTCGGTCATCTGGCCGACCAGATGGTCGATGAACGCCTGCTTGTCTTGCAGGGGCGCGGCGGTTGGGGCGGCAAGGGCCGCCTGACTGGCAAGGCCCATGGCCAGGCCCAGCAAAGACAGTTTCATCATCAATTCCGTTGTCGAGTGATATGCGGCTGGCCGAGACGTTTCGTACGCCTGTTATTGTCGCGTCCGCTGGCGGTTCTGTGGATCATTCATCCATGATCCGGCGCAGTCGCGGATTATGCCTTATATGAGGCGTTTGTTGAGATACACTCTCGCCCACCCGATTGCCGGGATAACAACGATAAGAACGCTCGAGAGACGATGGCATGACCGAATACGAACAGCGCCAGATCGCCGAGGCGATCGCCCGCGCCGAGCGGCGTACCGATGCGGAGCTGGTGACCGTCCTGGCCCGCCGCGCCGACGACTTTCCCTACTTGCCGCTGCTCTGGGCCGCCCTGCTGGCCTTGCTGATCCCTGGCGCGTTGCACCTGTGGCTGGGCGGCATTGGCGTCAATGGCCTGCTGCTGGCGCAGATGCTGACCTTCATCAGCCTGTGCCTGCTGTTGCGCCACCCGCGCCTGGCGGCCTGGGTGGTGCCGGTGATGCTGCGGCGCCGGCGTGCGTCGGGCCTGGCCCGCCAGCAGTTTCTCGAGCTCAACCTGCAGCGTACCGCTGGTGCCACGGGGGTGCTGATCTTCGTCAGCGAAGCCGAGCGTCATGTCGAGATATTGGTTGATGAGGGCATTGCCCGGCACCTGCCCGAGCAGGCACGCGAGGCGATCGTCGCCCGCTTCACCGATCAGGTGCGCCAGGGCCATACCCTGCAGGGTTTCGTCGAGTGCATCGAGGCCTGCGGCGAGCTGCTCAGCGAACACGTGCCGCCCACCCATGCGCGCAACGAGCTGCCCAACCGCCTGGTGATTCTCGACTGATTCTCGTGGTCTGAATCAATGCTTGTTGTCGTGGGAGCGGGCTTGCGCCGCGAACACCGGCGAAGCCGGTGTCATGCATCGAGTTATCGGCTTCGCGGGCAAGCCCGCTCCCACAGGGGTTCGCGATGGCCTGACATCGACGTAGAATGCCAGGCATTGCGCATCGCGCCCCCGCATTCCGAGGCACCCGTTCCCATGTCGTCCCCTTCTTCCGCCCCCACCGCGCCGGACCCGCGTGCCCAGTTCCTGAGCCTGCTAGCCGATGCCCTGGCTGATGGCAGCCTGAGCAAGCTGGTGCTGGCCCGTCATGTCGGCGCCGACCAGACCCTGCAGCGGATCATCGCCAAGCCGGTGCAGATCAAGGGCCAGGCCTGTCTGTCGCTGGTCTACCGTCACCAGACCCGCGACATCACCCGCAACCTGGGGCTGGACCCGGCGCTGGCGCTGGTGGCCGAGCTGCTGCCGGAGAGTTTTCGCAACGCGCACCTGTTCACCGCCGCCGGCGAGGTGCAACTGGAGTTCAGCAAGAAGGGCAAACCGATGCTGCGCCGTCACCTGGCCCAGCCGGCGCCGCGTGAGGCGGGGGCTGGCGGGCACGACCGCGAGAAAAAGCGCTACCTGGAACTGTCGCGACCGTTCCTGCGCGACCTGGGGGTGACCGATGGGCAGGGCGCGCTGATCCCGTCGATGTCGCGCAAGTGGAAGCAGATCAACAAGTTCATCGAAGTCTTCGACCATGCCTTGAGCGGTGCGCCGGTGGATGCGCAGCAGGCGCTGAAAGTCGCCGACTTCGGTTCGGGCAAGGGCTACCTGACCTTTGCCATGCACGACTACCTGCGCAATACCCTCGGGCGTGAGGCGCAGGTCACCGGGGTCGAGTTGCGTCCAGACATGGTCGAGCTGTGCAACGCCGCCGCCGCGCGCCTGGAGCATCCGGGCCTGGTGTTCGAATGCGGTGATGTGCGCAGCGTGGTGCCTGAGGCCATCGACGTGATGATCGCCCTGCATGCCTGCGACATTGCCACCGACTACGCCATCCACACCGGCATTCGCTGCAACGCCGCGATCATCATGTGCTCGCCGTGCTGCCACAAGCAGGTTCGTCCGCAACTGCGCAGCCCCGGCCTGTTGCAACCGATGCTGCAATACGGGCTGCACCTGGGGCAGCAGGCCGAAATGCTCACCGACAGCCTGCGCGCGCTCTATCTTGAGGCCTGTGGCTACGAGACCAAGGTGTTCGAATTCATCTCGCTCGAGCACACCAACAAGAACAAGATGATTCTTGCGGTCAAGCGCCGACAGCCCCAGGACAATGCCGCGCTGCTGGAGAAGATCGCCGAGCTCAAGGCGTTCTATGGGGTACGCGAGCATTGCCTGGAAACCCTGCTGCAGGCGGATGGTCTGATTGCTGGGTGATTGAACCTACAGCACCTTCCCAGTTTCGGTTAGGCCGTTTCCGAAAGAGTCTTTCTGAGCCTGTTGCAGCCTCTCTGGCACCTAGTCTGGCTTGTGGTGACGCCCGTCGGCGTCGCATGGTTGTCACTTGACAACCTTATTCCCATGCCCATACTGGAGCTCAATCGATGGCCCGTCCTCTCCATCCAAACAAGGAAGTCGAGCAGTCCCTGACACACGCTGAGGCGCAGGGCTGGAAAGTCACGGTGCGGGGCGGCCATTGCTGGGGGCGGATCTATTGCCCCAACAACGACCGCGAATGCCGCTGTGGCGAGTTCTGCATCACCAGCGTGTGGAGCACACCCAGAAATCCGGGCACCTTCGCTCGCCAGTTGCGCCGGGTCGTGGACAACTGCACGTCGATGCGTGGGATCGTCAATCAGCCAGTGGAGCGAAAGTGATGGAGTACGAATTCACCCTCAAGTACCAATTGCACGACGGCGTGGATGTCGATGCACTGATCGAGCTTCTGGGAGAGGCCGGTTGCGATGACGCGGTGGTCGGTAGCGGTCAGCCCGGTCGCCTGGCCCTGGCCTTCGCCCGCGAGGGCAAGACTGCGCGGGAAGCGATGCACAGCGCCCTGGAGAATGTCCGGCAGGTCTTGCCGGAGGCCCGCCTGATCGAAGCCAGTCCGGACCTGGTCGGCCTGACCGATGTGGCGGCGCTGGTGGGGGTGTCCCGACAGAACATGCGCAAGCTCATGCTCACGCATCACCGCACTTTCCCGGCCCCGGTGCATGACGGCAGCCTTTCGCTCTGGCACCTGGCCGACATCCTGGCCTGGATGCAGGAACGGGGTACCCACGCCGTTGCCCAGGCGCTCCATGAACTGGCTGTCGTGGCGATGCAGGTGAATGTCGCCAGGGCCCAGGAACGGGTGGCGAGTGGCAGGTGATGCAGTCCATTGCATCATCGCCGTTGCGCAGGATCAGAAGAACCGGGTCACGCTGATCTTGGCATTGCGCCCCTGGGTGTAGGCGTTCTCGCCCGACAGCTCCGGCCGGATGGCCTTGTTGAACAGGTTGTCCACGGTCAGGTTGACCTCGGTGCCCTTGAGGTACGGCTGCTGGGGTTTCCAGTTGGCGAACAGGCCGTGAATCTCGTACTTCTCATTGCCGAAGTTGTCGTAGTAGCGGTCGCCCAGGGCACTGGCCGGGCCCTCGAAGTACTTGTCACTGGGCAGGTGGTGGGTGGCGCCGACGAACTGCGCGGTCCAGCCGACGCGGGCGTCCCAGGACGGAATCTTGACACCGAGGGTGGTGATCCATTTCGGCGCAGGCACATCCTTGGCCCACACGTCGGGGCCCCAAGGGTTGGTGTAGGCGCCCTCGTGGCGACCTTCCATCCAGGCGTACGACACCGCGCCGAACAGGTAGGTGGAGTCGTAGAACGTCTCGATCTCGAAGCCCTTGTACTCCACGTCGCCGATGTTGCGGTAGTTGCCCATCAGGCCGCCACCGCAGGTGTTGGCGATGCTGCCGCCGGTGGCCAGTTGCTCCTGGCAGCCGACCCCGGTGGCCTTGAAGATCTCGTCGGTGATCTTGTTGCGGAACAAGGTCGTGCGTACCTGGGCGCTGTCGCCCTGGACAAACACGTTGGAGAAATCGCTGATGCTGCCCACGCGCACGCCGGTGATGCGTTCCGGGTCGAGGTTGCGGCTGGTGGACGTGCGGCTTCCCACGCCTTGCACCTCGTATTGCTCATCCAGCACGGGGGCGCGCCAGGTCTTGCTGTAGTCGGCGAACAGCACGGTCTGTTCGGTGGCCTTCCAGAACAGCGACAGGCGTGGCGACCAGCCACTGTAGGTCTTGTCGCTGTAGTCGTGGCCGGCCGCCGGGTTGTTGTAGTAGGGCGCCTGGTTGGGCTTGCCCTCGTTGGTGACGTGGTCATAGCGCAAAGAAGGCGTGATGGTCACGCTGCCCAGGGTGACGGCGTCCTGCAGGTAGTAACCCTGGCTGTCGACCTGGCCGCTGGGCATGAAGTACGGCTGGTAGTGGCCATAGTTGTACTTGGGCACTTCATAGGTCTTGCCGGGCATCCACATCTGCGTGTCGCGATCATGGCGGCGAACCTGCACGCCTGCGGTGAGCGCGTGTTCCAGCGGACCGGTGAGGAAGCTGCTGGTGTTCTTCACATCGAGCATGCGGTCCTTGTACTCGGTGTCCATCTTGCGACCACCGGTGGACGGCTGGAAGAACGCCGTGGCTTCACGCTCGTCGGTCTGCTTGGTGTCGGACTCGGAGTATTTCACCTGCAAATCGACCCACGGATTCTCGATGGGCTGGTACTTGTAGGTGGCCGACCAGGTGGTGTCGATGGTGGTGCGATAGGCCAGGAAGCGTTTGAGAGAGCCTTCATAGCCGTACTTCTTGATGTCCGCCGCCGAGGGGGGCGCCGGGTAGGCGGTGGCGGCGAAGGTGGTCCAGCGGTCGGTTTCGGAGCGCGAGTAGGAAAGGCCCAGGCTGTGCTCGTCGGTGAAGTGGACGTTGCCCTTGAGCAGCATGCCGTCCAGGTCCAGGGCGCTGTAGGGCACGCGCTTGGGGTTGACCGGCCACTGGTTGTTCGGGTCCGGCAGGTTGTCGGCCATTTTCAGGTTGCCGCCGTCGCGCTTGGTGTAATAGACCAGGCCGTCGAAGCGCCGGTCATCGCTGCGGCCGAAAAGCGCCGAGCTGTAGATCTGCTGATGGTCGTTGCTGGCATAGCCATACTTGAGCATGGCGCCGCTGTTGCGGCCTTCCTGCAGCAGGTCGCCGGCGTCCTTGGTCTCCATGTTGACGCTGCCGCCGAAGCCGCCGTTGCCGGTCTTCACCGAGTGCGGGCCTTTCTCCACCTCGATGTGCTTGATCAGTTCCGGCTCGATGAAGATCGTGCCTTGCTGGTAACGCTCGAAGCCGCTCTTGGGCGCGCCATCGAGGGTCATCGGCACGTCCTCGGCGTCGCCCAGGCCCCAGATGTTGATGGTCTGGCCGCCGGGCTTGGCCGAGCCACCCATGTTCACGCCTGGCAAGGTGGCCAGCACGCTGGGGATGTTGTTCGGCTGGTAGCGGTCGATCTGTTCCTGGTCGAGGGTCGAGCGTCCGACGTTGCCGGGCTCCACCTGCTTGCCGTCGCCAACGATGCTCAAGGCGCCGAGCTGGATGCTGTTGTCGGCACTCGGGGCGTCCTCGCGCAGGCGCACCACGTAGGTGTTGCCCATGCGTACGACACTGAAGCGGCTGCCCACCAGCAGGCGCCCGATGGCCGCCTCGGCCTCGAAGTCGCCCTTGAGCGCCGGTGCCTGGGCGCTGCCGAGCAGGGCCTCGTCGAACAGCAACTGGACCTTGGCCTGCTGGGCCAGCTGGCTCAGCGAACGGGCCAGCGGTTGCGCCGGCAGGTCGAAGGGCACCGGCGCGGCTTCGGCGGCCAGGCTCATGGCCAGGCACAAGGCCAGCAGGGTGGGTCGGGCAGGCAGGCAGTGCAATGGACGCAACGCGGACAACATGAATTCCCCCAAACGGCAAAAGGCCGGAAAAAGCCCGCCATCACGCGGCAGGCGGGGAGGAAGACGCGGCGTTGCGACAAAACCTCACCTGCGAATGATAAAAATTCTCAAATTATTTTTTTAGCGTCGCTCGATGCGCAGGCGCCCGTCGGCGAGCAAGGTGGTCTTGACCGGCAACAGCGCCGGCAGGGCATTGAGCAGGGCGTCCGGGTCGTGCACGTCGAGGTTGCCGGACACCTTGTAGCGGCCGAGCGCCGGATCGGCCAGCACCACCGGGTGCTGGCGATACAGGCCGAGCTCGTCGACCAGGCTGGCCAGTTCGCGGTTGCGGAAGCTCACATGGCCCTCGCGCCAGTCGGCGACTTGCTGCTCACCGAGTTCGTGGCGTGTCAGGCTGCCGCGCGCCAGGTCGTAGGTGGCACCCTGACGGGCTCCGAGCAGCACGGGCGGTTGTCGTTCGCCCGGCGTATCGAACGCCACCTGGCCGTGAGCGACCGCCACCACCAGTTCACGCTCGCCACGGCGCAGGTCGAAGCCGGTACCGACCACGCGCACCCGGCCGCTGCCGGCGTCGACGAACAATGGGCGTTCCTTGTCGGGCGCGACCTCGATGTACAACTGGCCGCGGTCGAGGTGGATCAGCCGCCGTTCGGCGCTGAAGTCCAGGCGCAGGCGGGTCTGGGCGTTGACGTAGAGCTGGCTGCCGTCGGGCAGTTGCAGGGTCTGCAAGGCCTGGCCGGCGGCGATGCGCTGGCTGAAGGCGGTGCTGCCCGCCCCCAGGTTGCCCGCCAGCACCGCGCAGAGCAGGGCCGCCGCGGTTGCCAGGGCCGGGCGCCAGCGTGGTGCGCGGCGCACCGGCAAGGGCACGGGGCGGTTGGCCTGCTTGAGCGCGGCCAGGTCATCCCACAATTGTTCGAACTGGCGGTAGGCGCGGGTGTGCTCGGGCGTCTGCATCCACAGGGCGAACGCCTTGCGCTCCTGGCGCGAAGGCTGGTTGCGGTTGCGGCTGAACCAGCTCGCCGCCTGGGCGTCGATCGGCCGCGGGTCGAGCTCGTCGGTGGGGGTCATGGGAACTGCTCCGTGCCGTTGTCACTGTCCAGGCGTTGCTTGCATTGCAGCAGGGCGGCGGCGATGTGCTTCTCGACCATGCTGACGGAAATGTTCATGCGTTCGGCGATCTGGGCCTGGGTCAGGCCTTCGAAACGGTGCAGCATAAGGGCTTCGCGGCGTCGCGGCGAGAGTTCGCTGAGCACCTGGCGCAATTGATTCAGCCGCTGTTGCTGCTGGGCGTGGTCCAGCGGGTCATTGGCGGGAGTGTCATGTGCCTCGGGCAGGGTGTCGTCGGCCAGCACCGCGTGGCGGACTTTCTGCCGTCGCCAATGGTCGCTCAGCAGGTTGCGGGCCACCTGGAACAGGAACGCGCGCGGCTGCTCCACCTTGGCCCGGTCCCGGTAGCCCAGCCACTGGGCGAACACATCCTGGGTCATGTCCGCGGCATCGCTGGCATTGTCCATGCGCTTGCGCAGGAAATGCAGGATGTCGGCATAGAAACCGTGGGCGACAGGGTCGGGCTTGGGGCGCTGCATGCACGCTTTCCGGGCTGGCGTGGAGGAAAGGGTGCGGATCTTATCGAGAATTATTTACATTTGCAAAGTGATCGATTTAGCGCCGACGAGCGTGGTTGACGGGCACGGCGATCGCCAATTCTGCCAGCCCGAGGGGGTGACTGGCTGAGTCGAAGAAATGCAGGGGAACCTGGGCAAGATCGGCGAAGCGGTCGATAAAGTGCTGTTTCTGGTTGATGATCGAAGCCTCGCTCAATGGCCGGATGGCGATGGCCAGGTGCTGGGGCCGTGCCTGACGGATGGCCTCGAGCAGGTGTTGGTCGCTGGCATCCAGGTGCTGGCCGAACAGGCACAGGCCACCCTGTTCGCGGGCCAGTTGCCCCAGGCTCCAGGACAGGTAGTCGCTGTTGCGGATGGCGCGCAGCTTGTCCTCGCTGCGGCTCTCGTTGACGAACAGCGGCACTTCGCCGGGGATGTTGACGGCGAAGCCTTCGAGCAGCTCGGCCTGTTCCGCGCCGCGCTGGCGGGTGCTGCCGTCGGGTAGTTTAAGCAGGTGCATGCCGCCATGCAGGTGCAGCACGCGAATGCCTTCGACCTGGCTGCGGCGCACATCGAAGAAACCCTGCTCGTCGAACAGGCTGGCGAAACCTTGCGCATCCTGGGCCACGGCCCAGGGCAGGATCAGGTCGTAGTTGCTGGTGTAGACGGTGCGGTACTGGCGCAGCGCCTGGTTGATGGCCGTGCGTGTCGCGTCGGGGAACAGCGGCCAGGGCAGGTGCACGGCGCGCACCGCGTGGATCAACGCTTCCTTGATCGAGTAGTAGCGGTTCAGCGGCGCGGTGGAGTTGATCGCCAGCGCGGCGTTGGCTCTTACCGTGGTGTTCAGGGTGCTGAGCACCGGCTCGAACAGTTCGCTGCCCAGGGCCTTGAACAGCGCCTGGTCGCTCACGCCCAGCGCCTTGTGTCGCACCTGCTGGGCTTGCTCGAACAACGAGAAGTAGCCGAACGGTTTCCACAGCGCGCGGCTGGCGCCGTTGCCCAGCAGCAGGGCCGTGCTGGGGTGGCGCTGGTTGAGGTCGGCCCAGGAGGGCAGGTGGGCGTCGAGTGCGGGCATGGGCGGTCCGTTGGGTGGGGCGGAAAACGCCGGGGACTTTAGCATGTCATGCAGAGTGTGCGAGGCTTGCGCCTTCAAGGACTGCACCGTTGACCTTGCCGGCGCTTCCAGAGGCTGGCCCCGATCTGCAAAGGACTACCCATGTACAAGACCCTTCTCCTGGCCACCCTGCTGGCGAGCTCTGCCGCCCATGCCACTGATGGCAAGGCCCTCGCCAGTGCCCAGGACATCCCTCACCCGGCCGTGATCGCCCACCGCGGCGCCTCGTTCGACGCCCCCGAGTCCACCACTCCCGCCTACCTGCTGGCTCGTGAACTGGGCGCTGACTACCTGGAAATGGACCTGCAGCGCACCCGCGATGGCGTGCTGGTGGTAGTCCACGACGATGTGCTGGCGCGCACCAGCGACGTCGCCGAACGTTACCCGGAGCGCAAGGCCAGCCCGGTCAGCGCCTTCACCCTGGCCGAGCTCAAGGCGCTGGATGCCGGCAGCTGGTTCAACAAGGCCTATCCCCAGCGTGCCCGGGATGCGTTCAAGGGCCAGCGCATCCTGACCCTGGACGAGGTGATCGACATCGCCGAAGGCAACCCCGAGCGTCACCCCGGCCTGTACATCGAGACCAAGGAACCGGCCCAGTTCCCTGGCATCGAACAGGACCTGAAGAAACGCCTCGAAGCCCGCGGCTGGCTCGACAAGCCGGGCCGGGTGGTGTTGCAGACCTTCGACCGCAACAGCCTCAAGCTGCTGCACCAAGCCATGCCGCAGGTGCCGAAGATCCTCTTGCTGTGGGTGGCCAAGGGCAGCATCGAACCGGCCTCCGGGCAGGACTTCGCCGAGTCCGGCGAGCAGGACAAGTCGGCCTTCTACGCTCGCCAGCAGCCCAAGGACCGTGCCGAGTTCGAGCGTTGGCTCGACTACGCCAAGGCCGGCGGCGCCATCGGTACCGGCCCTTCGGCGATCCGCACCCGCCTGGGCGAGCAGAGCTATTCCGACCTGATCCAGCCGTGGATGAACCAGGCCAGCCATGCCAAGGGCCTGCTGGTGCACGTCTACACCCTCGACGAGGCGGTGGATTTCGACAAGGCGATGAAAGCCGGCGTCGATGGCATCTTCACCAACCGCGCCGCTGAGCTGATGCGTTTCTACGGCCGGCCGTTGCCGCAGAACGAGGGCCAGTTGCTGCGCAAGCTGGGTTACTGATCGTCACGATGATGCTAGTGTGGTGTTTCACAAATAACGACCATAACTCGCGGCGTTTTTTGCGCTCATGCGGCGTTGTCGCTCCTCGCCGTAGCTGGGCTACGACTCGTCGCGACGCCTTGCCTGAGCGCAAAAATCGCTCGCGATTTATTGGTCGTATTTGCAAAACACCACACTAGTGTCCTGTCTCGGAAATAAGCTGTTCACTTTTGGCGGCGTCTTGGGCGCCCGGCCGGCGTTACCACTCCTCGCCATAGCCCTGCTATGACTCGTCGCGGCGCCTTGGCCGAACACCCAAGCCACTCGCCAAAAGAGAACGTATTTCCGAGACAGGACACTAGCGATGGCCGATTGGCATGTGTGAGAATGATAGGAATTCCTATTAACGGCCCTCGCCACATCCGCAATGACCTCCCTTTCCAGCGTTTGGCACGCCCAGCCTGCCCTCAAGGCGGCCGTCGACGATCTGCTCGCCCATTACAGCGATCTGCGCCGCTACCTCTGCGGGCGGCTGCGCAATCCTGACGACGCCGCCGATATCGCCCAGTCCAGCTTCGCCCAGGCCTATGCCCACGCGCTCAACGCGCCGGTGATCAATGCCCGGGCCTTGCTGTTCCAGGCGGCGCGCAACCTGTGCATCGACCAGTACCGTCGGCGCAGCATCGAACTGGCGGCGCTGGAAGACTGGCTGGCGCGGGCCGATTGGCTCAGCCCCAGCGTGGAAGAGATCATGATCGCGCGCGAGCAGCTGCAGCACCTGATCGCCCGCATCGAACGCATGCCCAAGCTGCGCCGCGAGGTGTTCGTTCGCGTGCGCCTGCACGGCCACAGTCACCGTGAGGTGTGCGAGGCCCTGGCGCTGTCGGCCAAGTCGGTGGAGCTGCATATCGCCCGGGCGGTCTTCGACCTGTCCGAGCTGCGCCTGGCGAGCCTTCATGACTGAGCCGGCTGCGCCGCGCAAGGTGCAACAGGCGCTGGTCTACCTGGCGGCGCTGCAAGGGGACGATCCGGAGCGCGTGCGCAAGACTCACGGCTTGGCGCAGCGCTGGCGCGGGCGCAGCGCCGAGCATGAGCGCGCCTGGCTGGAAGCCGAGCAGCGTTGGCAGCTGGTTCACCGCCTCGCGCCGCAGCTGCGTGGCGCGTTGCAGCCGCAGGCCTGCGATGTCGGTCGCCGGCGGGTGTTGCGCCAGGGCGGCGCGCTGGCCTTGCTGCTGGCTGCCGGTGGCTGGCTGGGCTGGATGTACAAGCGCACCGCAGCGTTCCAGCAGGACCTGCAGACGGCCCACGCGCAAGCGCCGCAGGCGCTGGCATTGCCGGACGGCAGCCAGTTGCTGGTGGCGGCCGAAAGTAACCTGCGCGTGCGTTTCGATCATGGCCAGCGCCAGGTCCTGCTGCTGCACGGCAACGTGTTCTTCGATGTCGCCCATGAGCTGTGGCGACCGTTCCTGATCAGCACGCGCCTGGGCCTGGTGCAGGTGCTGGGCACCGCCTTCACGGTCAGTGACCGTGGCGACCGGGTCCAGGTGGCGGTGGCCAGGGGGCGGGTCCAGGTGCGCGACCTGCAAGGTGGCGAGCAGGTGCTGCAGGCCGGCGAACGCATCTGCCTGGATGGCCAGGGGCGGCTGGGCAGCTTGCGTGCCGGTGGCCGGTTTGGCCCGGACCTGGCGCACTGGCAGCGGGGTTGGTGGTCGTTCACCGACCAGCCGCTGGTCGAGGTGATCGGCGAGCTCAATGCCTATGTCGGGCGGACCGTTCGGGTCGATCCGGGGGTGGCCAACCAGCGATTGACGGGCAGCTTCCCGAGCGACCGCCCCGAGGTGTTGCTCGAGGCGTTGCCGGGGATCCTGCCGGTCAGGCTGCTGGAGCAGGGTGGCGAGCGTCTGGTCGTGCCGCGCTGACGCCCAAAAAAGTTTGAGGGGTAAACCGCCGCTGCCGCGTCATCAGCTGTGAACCCACCTCCTGCAAGGACCGATCATGTCGCTTTTCACCCCCCGCTTCCCCGGCACCCTGCGGCGCCTGGCCCTGGCCTGCGCCCTCGGCGGCAGCGGCCTGGCCCTGGCCGATAGCCAGCCGCTGAACCTCGACCTGCCGGGGCAGTCGCTGGAGGCCACGGTGCATGCCCTGGCCCATGAATCGGGGGTGGCGATCGCCGCCGACAGCCGTGTGCTGGCCGGGCGCAGCGCGCCTGCCTTGCAGGGCCGCTACACGGTGTTGCAGGCCCTGCGCCAGCTGCTGGCCGGCAGCGACCTGGTGGCGGTGGAAGAAAACGGCGTGATCATCCTGCGCGGTCCGACCGACCAGGGTGCCCTGACCCTGGGGGCGACCACGGTCAATGCCTCGGGCTTCAACAGCGACCTGCCGGAAAGCTACAGCGGTGGCCAGGTGGCCCGTGGCGCGCGCATCGGCATGCTGGGCAACCGTGACCTGATGGACACCCCCTTCAGCGTCACCGCCTACACCGCCAAGACCATCGAGAACCAGCAGAGCGGCACGGTCGGCGCGGTGTTGCGCAACGACCCGTCGATTCGCTTCAGCACCGGTGAAGGGCATGCCTACGAGAACTTCATGATCCGTGGCTATGCCCTGGACTCCACCGAGCTGGCGCTGGGTGGACTCTACGGCCTGGCGCCCGATGGTCACGTGCCGACCGAATTCCTCGAGCGCGTCGAAGTGCTCAAGGGACCGGGCGCGCTGCTCAATGGCATGGCGCCCAACGGTGGTGTCGGCGGGGTGGTCAACCTGGTGCCCAAACGCGCCGGCGATGCGCCGTTGACCCGCCTGACCACCAGCTACGTGTCCGATGGTTATGTCGCCGAGCATATCGATGTCGGCCGGCGCTTCGCCGATGGCCGCTTCGGCATTCGCTTCAATGGCGTCTACGGCAGCGGCGACACGGGTGTCGACGAACAGTCCAAGGACCGTACCCTGGCGGCGCTGGCCCTGGACTATCGGGGCGATGACTTCAAGCTCGAACTGGATGCCTACGAAAACCACGAGAAACTGGAAAACGGCAGCCCGATGATGGCCGGCTTCAGCGGCCTCAACCACGTAACCCGCGCACCCAAGCCGGACACCAACATCCTCGAAGGCATCCACGCCCGGCAGATCAGCAAGGCCGTGGTGGTGCATGGCGAGTACCAGCTCGATGACAGCTGGAGCGCCTACGCCAGCGTCGGTGGCGCGCGCACGCGCTACGATGGTTTCCTCAACGGTACGCGGGTGGTGGTGAACAAGGCCGACGGCACGGCTACGGGGGAAACCTACAACCAGGCCGGCTACACCCACAGCCTGTCTACCGAGGCCGGTCTGCGCGGCAACTTCATGACCGGCCCGGTCAGCCACCAGATGGTGCTCAGCACCACCTTGCTGCACCAGGACATCGGCCGTGCGCCAACGGTCACCGGAGCCAAGTACCCCACCAACATCTACCACCCGGGCAAGGCGATCATCGCCGGCGACCACGGCAGCAGCACCAAGACCGGCGACAACACCCTGTCGAGCTTTGCCGTGGCCGATACCCTGGGCTTCCTGGACGAGCGGGTGTTGCTCACCCTCGGGGTGCGTTCCCAGCGCGTGCGGCAAAAGATGAGCAACCCTGCGTACGACGAGCGCAAGCTGACTCCGGCCGTGGGCATCGTGCTCAAGCCCTGGGAAGCGCCGGTGTCGTTGTATGCCAACTACATCGAGGGCCTGACCCAGGGCGGCATGGTCACCGACCAGAAGGCCGCCAACTACGGCGAGCAGTTCGCGCCCTATGTCGCCAAGCAGATGGAGGCCGGGGTGAAATGGGACCTGGGCGACTTCACCCACACGCTGGCGGTGTTCCAGATCGACAAGCCCAGCATGATCTACGACAAGCCCAGCAATCGCTACAACGATGACGGCGAGCAGCGCAACCGAGGGGTTGAGTGGACGATGTTCGGCGAAGTCGTCCCCAGCGTGCGCCTGCTCGGTGGCGTGACTTACACCCGTGCGGTGCTGAGCAAGACCGCCAATGGCGCCATGGACGGCAACACCGCCCGCGGCGTGCCGGCCTGGTCGGCCAACCTCGGCGCCGAGTGGGACCTGCCCGGGGTCGAGGGATTGACCCTGACCGCCCTGGGTATCCACAGCAGCTCCCAGTACCTCGATTCTGCCAACCAGTTGAAGATCCCGCAGTGGACCCGCTACGACCTCGGCGCGCGCTATGCGACCAAGGTGCTGAGCAAGGAGGTGACCCTGCGCGCCAGCCTGGAGAACGTCGAGAACCGCGCCTATTGGGCCGGCGTGTTCAACGATGGCTACGCCACCGTCAGCGAACCCCGCACGCTCAAGCTTTCCGCCAGTGTCGACTTCTGAGGTGGGCATGCAGCGATTCAAGCGCTTGAGTGGTGCATGGCTGCTGGCTGCACTGTGCTCGAATGCGGCCCTGGCGGCCGCGCACGCCGATCTTGAGGTTGGAAAATCGGTCGCCGGCCAGGTCAGCGCAGCGCATCCGCCAGTCTGGCAGTTGGCTCTCAAGGCCGGGGATCTGGTGCGTGGTCGGGTCGATGGTGATGTCAGCCTGCGCCTGCTGGATACCGAGGGGCGGCCGTTGCGCCTGCTGATCGACGGCCTGGATCAACCCCGCGAGTTCCTGTTCGTCGCGCCGCAGGATGGCCGCTACGGAGTGCGCGCCGAACCCTTGGCGATCCGACCGGCAGAACGCTTCAGCGTGAGCTTGGAGCAGGTGCAGCCGGCCAGCGAGCAACGTCGAACTGCTGCGCCCCTGCTCAGCCCGACAATGCGTGCTCTGCAGCAGCAACTGGCGTCTGGTGGAGGCACCGATGCGTTCTGGAAAGCACGTGCGGGCGAAGGGACGCCGCTGGTCGAAGTAATTCCAGGGCAGCCGGACAAGCGGCTGGTCACTTTCCTCTGGCGTGGCGCACGGGACAATGTGCGGATGTTCGGTGCGCCTTCTGGCAACCACGAGCCCTTGTCTCGGATGGGTGCGAGCGATGTCTGGTTTCACAGCTTCGAGGTGCCAGCGGCCACCCGCCTGAGTTACCAGATGGCCCCGGATGTGCCGGTATCCGACGACCGTCGGGTGATCCTCGCCAGCACCCGGCGCGACCCGCTCAACCCGAACACCTTCGCCGACGCCAGCGGCGATGCCTGGTTATCGCGCTCACGCCTGGAGCTTGCGGATGCGGCGCCCCAGCCCTGGGTCGCCGAGCGCGCCGGGGTGGCCCGTGGCAGCCTGGAGCGCAAGCGCCTGGCCAGCGAGGTGCTGGGCAACGAGCGCGATATCTACCTCTACCGCCCGGCGGGCTGGCGCCCGGGCAAGGCTGACCAGGCCTTGCTGGTGCTGTTCGATGCCCATGCCTACACCCGCCAGGTGCCGACCCCGACGATACTCGACAACCTGATGGCCGACGGCCTGATCCCGCCCACCGTGGCGCTGATCATCGCCAACCCCAGCAGTGAAAGCCGCGAGCGGGAGTTGCCGCCCAACCCACTGTTCGCCCGGTTCATGGCCGAAGAGCTGATGCCCTGGGCCAGCCGCCAGGGACTGGCGGCGCCGGCTTCGCGCACCGTGGTCGCCGGGTCCAGTTACGGCGGCCTGGCGTCGGCCTACATGGGCCTCAGGCACCCGGAATTGTTCGGTAATGTGCTGAGTATGTCCGGCTCCTACTGGTGGCCGATGGCCGGTGAAGAGCCTGGCTGGTTGACCCGCGAGTACGTCAAGGCGCCGCGTCAGCCGTTGCGGTTCTACCTGCAGGCGGGGCTGTTCGAGGGACCGAGGATCCTCGATACCAACCGCCATCTGCGCGATGTGTTGAAAGCCAAGGGGTACCGGGTGGAACAGGTGGAGTTACCTGCCGGCCATGACTATCTGCAATGGCGCGGGAGCCTGCCCTGTGGGTTGATCAGCTTGCTTGGGCAGGGGACACAGGCTGTGGCGCGGGCTTGTGTGCCGTAAGCGTTCGGCGATAGATCGTCCGCGCCTATGAGATCGAGCGCCGCCCGCGCGGCGCATCGCGACGCAAGGCCGCTCCTACATTTGTTGCAACGTGCCTAACCTGTCAGGCCATGGTTGCCCGCCTTGGTGCATGTCTTGAGACAGGTGAAGCGCCAGTAGTGCTCACGCTGAAACCGCGTCGTACCCACAAGGCGGACCCGGCAATGGCACAGGATTGACTGGCCCGAAACAGATGTAGGAGCGGCCTTGTGCCGCGATGCGCCGCGCGGGCGGCGCTCGGTCTTATAGGCGCTGCAAGCGCTATCGTCTGGCACCTGTTCGCCTACATGAGGTCAAAAGTTCCTACCCAGGGGTCATTGTTCCCATTTGCGCAGGGTGGCCACCTGCACGTCGATCATCTTGGCAAAGCGTACCAAGGATAGCCCGGTCGCCTTGCGGATCTTCCTGAACTGAAGGGCGTCGATTTCAAACTGGCGGGAGGGGAGGCGTTTGCCATGGATGATCTCATCCATCTGTTCAACGCTTTCCATAAGCTCTTCGAAGTGGTGGCTCATATGGCTACCGTGCTCCTTTTCTGAGATTGATGGTGATCCTCGAAGTGTACTGATCATTACGAGCGCGGTTATGTCATTCCCTTCAGTTAGTGATGTAGTCCCTCTCCCTCAATCCGCCTCTCCCTCCCGCCGAGCCCTGTTGCGCCACACCCGATACGCCCGAATCCCCGCCCGTACCGAGCCGAACAGCAACTTCTCTTCCATTTCCCGCGCCATCCCGGAACGCACCAGCATGCGCAGGAAGGTGCCGCGGGCGCGGGCGATGGCGAAGTGGATGCCCTGGGCGGCGAGGGTGTCGCGCACTTCGCGCAGGGCCGCCACGCCACTGACGTCGATGCTGGTCACGGCCTCCGCGTCGAACAGCACCACCTGTGGTTTTTCCACGCCCTGCACGGCTTCGAGCAGGCGCATCTTGAAGTAGTCGGCATTGAAGAACAGGATCGCATCGTCGAAGCGATACACCACCAGGCCCGGGACGGTGCGGGCGTCCTTGTGCTGGCGCACGTCCACCTGGCCCTCGATGCCCGGCACCCAGCCCAGCACGGCGTCGGTGGGCTGGTAGATGCTGTAGAGCAGGCGCAGGATGGCCAGGGTCACGGCGAACACGATGCCCGGCAACACGCCCAGGCCGAGCACGCCGACCGTGGTCAGCAGGCACAGCCAGAACTCGAAACGGCTTAGCTTGCGGATGGTCTTGAGCGACTTTACGTCGATCAGTCCCCAGCCGGCCATCAGCAGCACCGCGCCCAGCGCGGCCTGGGGAATCCAGGCCATGGGCGCGGTGAAGAACAGCAGGATCAGGGCGATCACCAGGGCGGCGATGATGCCCACCAACTGGCTCTTGCCGCCGACCATGTCGTTGACCGCGGTGCGCGAATCGGCGCCGCTGATGGCGAAGCCCTGGGATATGCCGGCGGCCAGGTTGCTCACGCCCAGGGCGAGGAACTCGTGGTTGGCGTTGATCGCGTAGCCGTGGCGGGCGGCAAAGCTGCGGGCAGTGAGCATGGCGCTGCAGAAACTGATGGTGGCGATACCCAGGGCGTCGCGCAGCAGGCTCTTGGTTTCCGCCAGGCTGCTCTGCGGCCAGGCCAGTTCCGGGATGCCCGCCGGCACCGGGCCGAGGATCGCTACCCCATAACGGTCAAGGCCGAACAGCCCGGCCAGGGCGGTGAACACCACCACGGTCACCAGTGCCGCCGGCAGTCGCGGGTAGCGTCGCGGCAGCCAGATCAGCAGGCCCAGCCCGGCAAGGCCGATGGCCAGGGTCAACCAGTGGATCTCGCCCATGCGCTGGAGGAAGTTGATCAGGCTGAGGATGAACCCATCGCCTTCGATCTTGAAACCCACCACCTTCGACAACTGCCCGGCGAGCAGGCTCAGGCCGATGCCGTTGAGGTAGCCGATGAGGATCGGCCGCGAGAAGAAGCTGGCGATGAAACCGGCCCGCGCCACCCCGGCGGCGATCAGCATCACGCCCACCAGCACGGTGACGATCACCGACAGTTCGGCGATGCGGTGCGCATCGCCCATGGCCAACGGCGCCACGGCCCCGCCAATCATGGCGCAGGTGGCGGCGTCCGGGCCGACCATCAATTGCCGTGAACTGCCGATCAGGGCATAGACCATCATCGGCAGCACGCAGGCGTACAAGCCGTACTGCGGAGGCAGGCCGACGATCTGCGCATAGGCGATGGCAATGGGGATCTGGATCGCGGCCACCGACAGGCCGGCCTGCAGGTCAGCGTGGAACCATTCGCGGCGGTAGTGCAACAGGTTGGCCAGGCCTGGTAGCCAGCGGGAGAGAAACATGCGCAGTCCTTTGGAATTGTTTCAGCAAGCTTAGCGGTTATGCACCGCGAATCACTGGGCATTCAAGCCAATCGGCGCGGCGCTGGCCATGGGCCAGATCAACAAAGGAACGCTGGGAACGAAAAAAGGAGCCGAGGCTCCTTTTGACAGCGACGACGTGGTTGGAACGTCGTGCGGGGAATGCGAGTGCATTGACAGAAAGACGGCGCACATGTTGGCCGGGGCCGCTCAGGTCAGCGGGCCACCCTCTTCTTCATGCTATTGGAAAGTTTCTCTCGAGTTCCATCGGGCGATACGGGTCTTCTGCCGTCCGAACGTATTCTCTGCCAGAGAAGCGATCAGGTTCGAGCTCAACGCGGAGGCCAACGAAAAATTCATAGGACCATAGCTTGGCATAATGGCACTCGGTAATGCAGTCCACTGCTCTTCTTCTAGCATGTTGTAAGCATCTTCGATCGCTTCACAATCATCAGGTACAAAGTGAAAAGAGGTGCATATTTGGTGCAAATAACCGCCAGAAACAACCGGTATGCCTAGTGCTTTGGTGATCATCCAACCTTCTCTCGCCAGCGTCGGTGGATTGTCTGCGGTAATGGCAACGCCATGAATATTTGTCATGGCCAGTTGATGAATCCCATCTGTTCCCGGGCTGGCGTCTACGCAGTCAACCTCTATATCCTCGAATCGAGCTTCCAAGGCACGTTTTAGTACGTCCACCTTTTTGTGATTAACATCGCTAAGTACCCAGAATAACTGACGGTTCAAATTGCTTCTCTCGACAACGTCAGTGTCTACCAGGCAGAACTTTCGTATTCCCGCACCCGCCAGCAACATGGCGAGCGAACTGCCAATTCCACCGCAACCGACAATCAATACCCTGGATTGCCGAAGGTTTTTCAAGTCGGCAATCAAGCTTGTGCAGTTTTTTGCGTAGCAGAGTAGATAACTTGCCGTCCTGCTCGTCTGAGGTTCCGCCAGAAGGCCAAGTACTGCATTAACCTCAGCAGGGGTTCCTTTTACAAGCGAGCCGGCAGCATGCAGCGCTTTGTGCAATGCACTCTCTGAGTTTTCAGGGATCTCCACAATGGCATCAGGCCCGTTTACAAAGAGCGATCCGGGCCTGCTTGAGAACAATGTGGAGGGCGCAACAACGCCTGTCGCTATTCCTTTTGAGTAAAACACCAGATCTTCCATATCATCTCCAACAAGGCCAGAGCTCTTGAGCTCTGGCCTTGATCTATCAATTACGGCAAGAGGGGAGCATGGCGACCCCAGGCAAGCAGCCTGGGCCTGCTGCCACGGTCAACTGATGAGGGGTCACACTCACTTCTTTAGTCGCCACACTCACTTCTTTAGTCGTAAGTTTTTGAGCATCCTTCTCTTGATGCAGAGCGGCCTGGGCTGCAGGAGAGCCGATTAGAACTGCTGCTGCTACACCAATCATCTTCTTCATCATGTAACTCCTGTATGAGAACGGTTATCGTTCGCCTCGGACATTATTCTCTAAATGATTCTCAGTCAAGATGTAAAAACAGATTTTTATCGATGAAAGCACCGTTGATGGTGTCAGTGCGTTGCCTATGAGGCGTTGAGCCGGTGCAGCCAGGGAACGAGGCTTTATGGCGATTGGCCATCGCTTGAGCGGCGGTGCAGTCTGATTCTGGTTCGCAGGCAGATATAAGGAATAAGAGCCTTTTATTCCGTTCGTTCGGCAATAGATCGAAGAGGTTGACAAGGTGAAAAATAACATCCATCATCGCGAATGATTATCATATCGATCACCGGGAGGGATGCCTGTGAAATGCTCAGCTGAAGTAATAAATACCGATAAATCTTCACCCTTTCAGGGGATGTCATATCCCGATCTTGTAGCGTACATGAAGCAAGAAAATACGCCTCCAGGTGCTGGCTTCACGCTTGATTATTGGATTGAAAACGCATTCATCGATGGTTCATCTTTTCTACTGGATTTAGCGTGCTCAACCGGATTTAGCTCTAGATATTGTTATGATAAAGTGGGTGCCACAGCTGAAGGGGTTGATTTGAGCCATAAGGCTGTGGAAGTAGCAAACGAAAAAGCAAAGGTTGTTGGGGCAAGTCGCAATGCCTATAAAGTAGGGGATGCCTGTCAATTGCCCTATGCGGATCATACATTTACTCACGTACTGGGTGGGTGTAATTTCGCCTTCATTCAAGATCGTGAAAAAGGGATTTTAGAGTGCAAGAGAGTGCTTAAGGATAATGGCATTCTGTGCGTGTCGAACTATTTTTATTTTGAGACGCCTCCAGTCGATGTCATCGATGCGGTCGAACGATCATTGGGATGGCGTCCTGACCCCTCTTGGGATTACGATTATTGGAACAACTTTTACCAGCGCGCTGGCTTTGTCCTGGGGTCTGAGATGAAGTTTGGTCTGGAGGTAAAGAGCGAGAGTGAGTTATTTGACAGCATCTGCTCATACATAAGGGATGAAAATGAATGTACAAGCCAGCTCGACGCCAGCCTGCAGGAGCCGCTGATCAAGCACTTCTATGAAGTTAGAAAAAGCCTGAATGAGCAAAGGAACTATCAGGGGGTTGCAATCCAGCTATGGCACAAGTGAAGCCGAAGGAAGATTTACTGAGGATTATTGGCAGGATTGCCAGCGAGCCATCCTCTTCTGGCGAGCCGTTCTTTGTTTTTGACCTCGATGCATCCTTGGAAAACGCTGCTGCTTTTCAAGACGCTGCGAGGCGTGAGTTTGAGAAGGTTTCACTTAGGGCGTCGATCAAATCATGCAATGTCGGCTTGTTTTGCGAGCGGCTCAGGCAGTTAGGCTATGGGGCCGAGGTGTGTAGTTTAGAAGAACTCGGGTTGGTTGAACGCGCCGGGTTCAGTTCCTCGGATATCATATTTGACGGCCCGTTGAAGACGGATGAAGAGTTAGGCTATTGTATCGATAACGATGTGCTCGTCCAGATTGATGGCCTGGGAGAGCTTGAGCGAGTCTGTGAAATAGCCCAGGCCAGACTCAAGAAAGTAGATGTTCTTGTCCGTCTAACCCATTTGTATAAGGATCAGGGTTATTCCAGGTTTGGCATGTCCGGCTCTGAATTTACCGCTGAGGCCGCCCCCCTGCTCAAAGATTGCAGCTTCGTTGAGCTCAAAGGATTTCACTTCAATTTTGGTTCGAACCTTTCTTCCCATCTTCCCATCGTAGAAGGACTTTCTCACTGGGTAGAGTTACTGAATACATGGATGCCGGAAAATGGCGTATTAGATCTGGGCAGCGGTTTTCCAGCAGATTCATTCAGCGATGACCCCGGGACGTCGACCCCTGACGCTGCCCAGTTTTTCTCTGGTATAAAGTCTTATCTGCTCGACAAATTTGGAATCAAGGCCAATGCCTGGACATACCTGTTCGAGCCTGGCCGGGTATTGAGCGAAGACTTTGGATACTTGGTAGGCAGGGTCGTAGATTCTAAATGGAGGAATGGGATCGAGATACTGCAGAGTAATCTTGCAGTCAACTGGGTGGGGTCCATGCGGTCATGGCATCATCTGGTCGCGCCTTTGGACCACGCCCGACCTCCCGCCAGAGCGACTCAGTATATCGCTGGCTTCAACTGCTTCGAGCAAGATTATTTAACCGCGATAGGTTCTGAGTTTTCGTTAAAGGCAGGTGATTGGTTTTATATCAGGGGCTGTGGCGCATATGATCTGCAGACGATGACTGAGTGGGTAAGGCGTCGTCCGGTGGTCTTGGCAGTAGTCAATGGCGATGTGGAGGTCGCGAGGCCTCGTGGGTTGACGAACGGGCTGTGCTCTGACGATCTATACCTTGCGTATGAATCCATAGATGTAAATGAGGACATATCGCTCCTTCAAGCAAGACCACGATTTGCTGACAAACTATATCCGATCATCGACAGGAACAGGCAGGGCTTTTCTGAAGCGATGCATTGGCCACGCTATTCGACCAGCCTCAAGAGCGTTCAAGATTTCTTGTTGCAGTCTCAGCTTGAACATCAGAAGGGAGCGTCGAAAACTTACGTCGTACACTTCAGGGGCGAGCCATGTGGCATGCTTTCATTTCACGAAATAGATTCGTCAAATAAAACGGCCTATATTGGATATTGGCTCGATCCTGACCGCCGTGGTTGCGGCATCATCACCCAAGCCCTACAGGCTCTTATCTCACACTATGCCGATGGCGGAGATATTCAACGATTCGTTATCAAAGTGTCCGTGCACAACGGCCCAAGCAATCGAGTCGCGCAGCGCTGCGGATTCGCGTTGGAGGGCACTCTTAAACGATCAGAAAGAATTGGCGACCGTTACGTCGACCAAAATATTTATGGGCGTGTTGTGGAGTGAATGTTCAAGTGGGAGGAGGGCAGTAACGCAGCGCCCTTTTGACCGCTGGCTGGCGGGGCTATGTCCGGGTTGAGCGGAAGGCCAGATCAATGCTTTGGCGCAGAGACGAAAAAAGGAGCCGAGGCTCCTTTTGACAGCGACGACGTTATTGGAACGTCGTGCGGGGAATGCGAGTTGGAGCGGGTAGAGGGAATCGAACCCTCCTCAATAGCTTGGGAAGCTATAGTTTTACCAATAAACTATACCCGCTTCGAAGCACGACTTTTTACCAGAACCCTCGCCGAATGAGAAGCCCAAGGCTGCAAAAAAGCCTGTCGGCGACCCGTAGCCTGCGGGTATCGAGGGCTACGGGGCGCCGATGCGCTCAGATGGCCAGTGCATGCTGCCCCGTTTCCTGTGAGTAGCGGTGGCGGGATTCGCGCAGAGCCGGCTTGAGGAAACCGAGCATCGCACTGCGGGTATCCTCGCAGGCGGTCTTGTGCTCCATGTCGAGGAAGTGGCCGGCGCCCTGGATCACGCTGAACTGGCTGCGCCCGACATGGCGGCTGAACTGGCGGGCATCCTCGACGGTGGTGTACTCGTCGCGGTCGCCGTTGATGAACAGCACCGGGATGTCGATGTTGCGCGCGGCCTTCAGCGCCCGTTCCAGGTCGTGGTCGAGCACCTGGTTGATGTGGAAGTGCATCTGCGCGTATTCGTGGCTGTCCAGGCTGCTGACGTGGCGGTAGTTGAAGCGCTTGAACAGCGACGGCAGGTACTTGCCGATGGTGTCGTTGACCAGGTTGCCCACCTGGTAGCGGTCGCAGGCGGCCAGGTACTGGCAACCGCGGTCCAGGTAGTCGCGCATCGGTTCGTTGATCACCGGCGAGAACGAACTGACGATGGCCTTCTTCACCAGCCGCGGCTGGTGCGCCAGCGCCAGCAGGGTGCAGGCACCGCCCCAGGAGAACGACAGGACATGGTCGGCACGGAAATGCTCGATCAGTTCGAGCAGGATGTGCGCCTCGGTCTCCTTGGTCAGCAGCCGTTCATGGCGGTTGTGCGGTTTGGACTTGCCGGCATACGGCTGGTCGTACAGCACCACGTTGAACTGCGGGTGCAGGCTGCGCACTGTCTGTGCAAAGGACGCCGTGGTAGCCAACGAGCCATTGATCAGGATGATCGTCTTTTCGGCGCCCTGCGCGCGATGGAACTCCGTGTAAACCCGGTACTGCCCTTGGATATCAAGTACAGCGATTTCTGGCCTCATGTCATCGACTCCTGGCGCAAAAAGGGTATTCGCGTCACCTGGTGGCGTGTGCGATCGGCAGGCGGGCTAGGCGCCGAATCGACCGGACAGGCCATTAGGGTGCACGTGCTTTATGACAGGTAGGCATTCGCCTGGAACGGAAACCGGTGGGCCCTTGTGTCGATCCTTGACGCGTGTAGTCGACGGTATTGTTGTGCGGGCGATTACCGTGCCCCAGGGCATCGAGACCCCGGGTGGCCGGTAAAGGGCGTCTTGGACTGCGGTTGTGACCGTTGAGTCACATGCAGACCGACGAGTTAGCAGTCAAGCAGGGAGGGCGGGATCGCGCAAGTGCCGTTGGAGCAATCTTTCGTGGGAAACCGCCGAATGGTGGATCGGCCGCATACACGCCCTGTAGGAGCGGCCTTGTGCCGCGAAAGGGCTGCGAAGCGGCCCCACGACCTCCGCGTCGAGGTAGAAATTGCCGGGGCCGCTGCGCGGCCCTTTCGCGGCACAAGGCCGCTCCTACAGGGGCATGCAAATCCGCTCAGACCGAGGCGATTTCCTCGGCGGTCAGCGCCCTGAACGCTCCTGGAAGCAATATCGGGTCCAGTGTGATCGACCCCATGCGTTCCCGATGCAGCCCCACCACCTTGTTCTGGAAGTGCCCGAACATCCGCTTCACCTGGTGATAACGCCCCTCGACGATGACCAGACGTGCGCTGCGCGGGCCGAGGATATCCAGCTGGGCGGGCAGGGTGGTGAGGTCTTCGAAGGCGAAGTAGAACCCTTCGCGGAACCTGTCGACGTAATGTGCGCCGATCTCGTCCTCGGTGTGCACCAGGTAGGTCTTGGGCTGCTTGGTCCGTGGCTGGGTCAGGCGTCGCGACCACTGGCCATCGTTGGTCAGGATCATCAGCCCGGTGGTGTTGTAGTCCAGGCGCCCGGCGATGTGCAGGTCATCGCGCAGCTCTGCCGGCAGCAGGTCGAGCACGGTACGGTGCTGCGGGTCCTGGGTGGCGCTGACGCAACCGGTGGGCTTGTGCAGCATCAGGTAGCGCGCCGGACGGCCGGCCTGGAGCACCTGCTCATCGACCTCGACGCGGCTGAATTCACGCACCTCCAGCAACGGGTCGGCGGTCGGCAGGCCATCCACGCGCACGCGCCGCTGCGCCAGCAGCAGGCGTACTTGCTGGCGGTTGTAGCAGGGCAGGTTGCCGAGGAATCGGTCGAGGCGCATGGGGCGGGTCGCTTGCGGGAAATCGGCGCGCAGTCTAGCGGATCGTGTGCACTGGCGCTGCCTTGAGTTGCCCATCGACCTGCGCGCAGCGCGGGCACAGGCAAGCCTTGTCGCGCAGTTCGGTGGGCAAGGCCTCGATCACTGTTGGGTCGATGGCCACTTCGAAGCACCAGCAGCCTTGCGTGGCGTTGCGCGGGTCGGCCAGGCCGCACCGGTTGAGGGCGCCGCAGGCGGGGCAGTGTCGAGGATCAGGCATGGTCGGTTCCGGGCATTTCGCTGCAGACACGGTTGCGTCCGCCTTGTTTGGCACGATAGAGCGCGTGGTCGGCGCGGGTCAGCAGGCTGTGCAGGCTGTCGTCGCGCTGCAGGGCGGACAGGCCGATGCTCACGGTCAGGCGTATTGGCTGGTCGGCATGGCTGAAGGTCAGTTGCTCGGTGCGCCGGCGGATCTTTTCCGCCACCTCGATGGCCTGGCGACCTTCGGCTTCGCGCAGCAGCACGATGAACTCCTCGCCGCCCCAGCGGCACAGTATATCGGACTGGCGCAGGCTGCCCTGCAGCACATTGGCGAACTGGCGCAGCACTTCGTCGCCGGCCAGGTGGCCGTGGGTGTCGTTGAGGGTCTTGAAGTGGTCGAGGTCGATCAGCAGGGCGACCAGCGGCGCGTTGTCGCGCTGGGCTTCGATAAGGGCCTGGCCGGCCAGCAGGTCGAAGCTGCGGCGATTGGGCAGGCCGGTGAGGCTGTCGAGGGTGGCCAGCGCTTCGGCGTTATCCTGGTGCCGCTTGACCATGGCATTGAGCAGCGACAGGACCACCAGGGTGATCATGGCGCAGATCGCCAGGTTCAGGTACAGCGACTGGCGGATGCGGTCCAGGGCGCCGGTTTCGCGCTTGTCCACCAACAGGTACCAGTCCAGTTCCGGCAGCAGGCGCACATTGAGGAAGTGACTGTGGCCGTCGTTGTCGGTGTACTCGTGGCTGCCGCTGGCCGGTGTCGGCATGCGTGCCAGCAGGTCCTGCCACTGGCTGCTGTCGGCCAGTTGCTGGCCAGCCCGCAGGCCATGGGGGCCGCCGTCGGAGCCGGTCAGCAGGACCTTGCCCTGGGCATCGGTGAACAGCACCGAGCGCTGGTAGCGCCGTTGGTAGTCGTCGATCAGGCGGACCACCGACTCCACGCTCAAGCCCACGCCGGCGGCGCCGATGAAGCGCTGCTGGTAGTCGAGCACCCGGTGGTTGATGAACACGGTGAGCTTGTCCTGGTTGGCCATGTCCAGGTCGACGTTGATCTCGTAGGGTTTGCTCGACTGGCGCAGGCGAAAATACCAGGCGTCGCGCCAGGCGTCGGCCCGCACCTGCTTGAGCACGCCCTTGGCCTGGTAGTAGGTGAGGCTGCGGTCGGAGACGAAGAAGCTGGTGCAGGTGGCCTGGCTGCCCATCACGGCGCCCAGGTAGCGGGTGATGCGCCCGGTGTCCTGCTCGCCGGCCAGCACCCAGTCGCGCAGGAAGGTGTCCTGGGCCATCATCGAGGCGATCAGCACCGGGCGGATCAGGTCCTTCTGGATCTCCGAGTAGACGTTGTCGGAGGTCAGCGGCAGCTCGGTGTTGACGATGCCGTCGCGGATCGCCCCGCGCGAGGCGTAGTAGCCGAGCAGCGAAGTGGCCAGGAAGCCACCGGCCAGCAACAGCAGCAGGGCGAAGATCAGCGAGCGTTGCGAGAACAGGGTGGAAGGCGAGGGCATGATCGTCCCGTGAGGTGTGCCGGTGGCCACATTCTAGAGAGATGACCGAAAAATGACTGCATGTTTTTCGGCGTTACAGGACCTGTTTCAATTTGTTGCGAAAATGGCACTGAACCCGGTTGCCACGGTCTTATCCTGTGTCGACCAACAGCTTGTCGTCGACGCCCGCCAGCGTCGCTGTGCCGGGCATCCCTGCGGTCCAGGAGGCCGCCATGTACCCACGAATTTTGCTCGTCGTCCTGCTCGGACTGCTGACCTCCGCCTGCGCCCCCTATTACGAGAGCGGCGGCTATTACCGCAGCGACTACTACACCAGCGATCGCTACGTCTACCCAGGCTACTACCGCCAGGACCGCTACTACGTGGTGCCGCAGACCCGTTACTACTATCAGCCCGCGCCGCGTTACTACAGGCCGGCGCCGGTGCCGCAGTACCGCCCTTATCCGGCGCCCGGCATGCAGCCGCGCTGGCACGGGAATCCGCGTTACGACTACGGCAACCGCCAGCGCTACGACTACGGGCGGGATCGCGACCGCCACGACTACCGCAATGACGACCGCCGGGGCGATCGCTGGCACTCCAACGGGCAGGGCAACCGTGACCGTCGACCCGATGGGGGCCGGGGTGGCGAGCGGGGCTGGTCGCGGTGACAGGGCACTGACGTCATCCCAGTTCCGCCAACGGATGGCGCCCCTCCCAGGCCTTGCTGAAATGCGCCTCCACCACCGCCGCCGGCACCTGTGCCACATCCGGCCAGTGCCAGTGCGGGGTGTTGTCCTTTTCCAGCAGGCGGGCGCGCACTCCTTCGCTGAACTCCGGGTGACGGCAGCAGTTCAGGCTCAGGGTGTATTCCATCTGGAATACCTGGGCCAGCGACAGGTGCCGCGCCCGACGGATCTGCTCCCAGACCAGGTGCGCCGTCAGCGGGCAGCCCTCGCGCAGGCGCTGGCCCGCCGCGGCCAGCAAGGGATCGGTATGGGTGGCCAGGCCGGCCAGGGCCCGCCAGGCCGCCACCGGGTCGGCCACATCGAGCACTTCGTCGATCACGGCGCGGCGTGCCAGCCACTGGCCTTGCGGCAGTTCGGCGCAGGCGCGGTGCTGCTCGGCCTTGAGCAGGCTGTTGAGCTGCAGGGCGGTCTGCTCCTGCCAGTTCAATTGCAGCAGTTCCTCGATCAGCGCCTCCTGCTGATGCTCGCCCAGGAAACGATCGGCCAGGTCCAGGTCCAGCGCGTCGCGGGCGTTGAGCGGGGCCCCGGTCAGCCCCAGGAACAGGCCGAGCTTGCCCGGCAGGCGGGCGAGGAACCAGCTGGCGCCGACATCCGGGTACAGGCCGATGCTGATTTCCGGCATGGCCAGGCGGCTGCTGGGGGTGACGATACGTACCGCGGCGCCCTGCAGCAGGCCCATGCCGCCGCCCAGCACATGGCCATGGCCCCAGCACAACAAGGGTTTGGGGTAGGTGTGCAGGCGATGGTCGAGGCGATATTCGCTGGCGAAGAAGGTAGCGGCCAGCGGCGGTACGCTACCGGGGTGTTCGCGGCAGGCCTCGACCAGGGCGCGGACATCGCCACCGGCACAGAAGGCCTTCGGCCCGTTGCCGCGCAGCAGCACGCAGACGATCCCGGGGTCGCTGGCCCAGGCGCGCAGCCGCTCGTCGAGCACTTCGATCATGGGCAGCGTCAGGGCGTTGAGCGCCTTGGGCGCATCCAGGGTGGCGATGCCGATACGGGCGCCGTCGACGCCGGTCAGTACCTCGCATTGAATGGACATGGACTACCTCGCGCAGGTCATCCCCTCAGTATGGCCTGCCGCGGCGAAGCTGCCGGTCGTCGGTCGGATCGATTGACAAGCCGCCCCGGCTTTCCTAGTGTCGCGGCACTTTGCTTTTGGATGCCCCCATGACCGACGACGATCGCATCAAACTCGAACCCAGCTGGAAGGCCGCGCTGCGCGCCGAGTTCGACCAGCCCTACATGCATCAGCTGCGCGAGTTCCTGCGTACGGAATACGCCGCCGGCAAGGAGATCTACCCGCCCGGGCCGCTGATCTTCAACGCCCTGAATTCCACGCCGCTGGAGCAGGTCAAGGTGGTCATCCTCGGCCAGGACCCGTATCACGGCCCCGGCCAGGCCCATGGCCTGTGTTTCTCGGTGCAGCCGGGCATCCCCACGCCGCCGTCGCTGGTCAATATCTACAAGGAGCTGCAGCGCGATCTGAACCTGCCGATCCCCGCGCATGGCTACCTGCAGAGCTGGGCCGAGCAGGGCGTGCTGCTGCTCAACACCACCATGACCGTGGAGCGCGCCAATGCCGCGTCCCACGCGAAGAAAGGCTGGGAGTTCTTTACCGACCGGATCATCCAGGTGGTCAGCGAGCAGTGCCCGAACGTGGTGTTCCTGCTGTGGGGTGCCCATGCCCAGAGCAAGCAGAAGCTGATCGATGCCAGCAAGCACCTGGTGCTCAAGTCGGTGCATCCATCGCCATTGTCGGCTTACCGTGGGTTCTTTGGCTGCGGGCATTTCAGCCGTACCAACAGCTTCCTGGAACAACGCGGGATGGCGCCGATCGATTGGGCGTTGCCGCTGCTGTGATTGGCTGAGGGCCTCTTCGCGGGTAAACCCGCTCCCACAGAAAATGTGCTGCCTTTCAGGGGCTGCGCAGTACCTGTGGGAGCGGGTTTACCCGCGAAGAAGCCAGCACATCTCTACTGGCTGGCATTCCAGCGCCGGAACAACGGCTCGGCCAGGAACAGCACGAACAACAGCCGCATCACCTGCAGCGCCGTCACCAGCGGCACGGACAGTTGCAGGGTCTCCGCCGTCAGGCTCATCTCGGCGATGCCCCCGGGCATCATCCCCAGCGTCAGCGAGCGCAGGTCCAGGTGCGTCAGCAGGCTCAACGCCCAGGCCGCGCCCGCCGCGATCAGCATGCACAGCGCCGTGGCCAGCAAGGTCCGGCCAAGGAACGACGGCGCCCGGCGGAAGAATGCGCGATTGAAATGACAGGCCAGGCCGCTGCCGATCAGCCACTGGCCGATCTGGCTGGCGCCGTTGGGCAGGCCGATTTGCAGGTTGCCCGCCAGGCTCACGCTGGCTGCCACCAGCAACGGCCCGAACAACCAGGGGTTGGGTTGGCGCAGGCGCTGCCAGAGCAGCGCCACCAGCACCCCCAGCGGCGCGATCAGCGCCAGCCAGCCCCAGCTCACGCTGCCGGCATGGTTCAGCGGCACGCCATCGCCGAGCAAGAACTTGAACAGCGCCGGCACGCACAGCACCACCGCCAGCACCCGCAGGCTCTGCGCCGCGGCCACCTGGCTGAGCACCGCGCCGTTGCGCGCGCCGAGGTTGACCATCTCGCCCGAACCGCCCGGCATGCTGGCGAAGAATGCCGTGGCGCGGTCTTCACCGGTACGCCGCAGCAGCCACACGCTGATCACGCTGGAGAGGGTGGTGAACAACGCACCGAAGAAGATCAGCGCGAAGTGGCTGGCCACCTGCTCGATCACCGCCGGGGTGAAGTGCAGGCCGATGCCGATGCCGATGATCCATTGCCCGCATTTGCGGCCATTGGGGATTTCGCTGAGCTGCCAGGGGCTCAGGCAGCGCACCAGGATGATCGCCAGCAACGAGCCGACCATCCACGGCAAGGGCCAGCCGACCTTGCTGGCGAGAAATCCGCCGGCAAGACCGACCAGCCCGGTGGCCCAGAACAGTGGCAACGACCGATCAGGCATCGGCCATGGCCCGGCGCTGCAGGGCACGTTTGCGCCAGCTGCGCAGCAGCGGCAGGCTCAGCATGCACACCACCAGCACCCAGACGCCCATGCTGATCGGGCTCGACCAGAGGATGCCCAGTTCACCGTTGGAGATCGACAGCGCACGGCGCAGGTTCTGCTCCATCAGCCCGCCGAGGATGAAGCCCAGCAGGATCGGCGACAGCGGGAAGTCCAGCTTGCGCAGGATGTAGCCCATGATGCCGATGCCGACCATCAGGAACAGGTCGAAGGTGGTGGCATGCACTGCGTACACGCCGATCGCGGTAATGATCGCGATTATCGGCACCAGCGCCCAGTTCGGCACGGCGAGGATGCGGGTGAAGACACGGATCATCGGCACGTTGAGGATGATCAGCATCAGGTTGGCGATGAACAGCGAGGCGATCAGGCCCCAGACGATGTCTGGCTGTTGTTCGAACAGCAGCGGGCCGGGGGTGATGTTGTACAGGGTCAGCGCGCCGATCATCACCGCGGTGGTGCCGGAGCCTGGCACACCGAGGGTCAGCATCGGCACCAGGGCGCCGCAGCAGGAGGCGCCGATGGCGGTTTCCGGCGCGGCCAGGCCACGGGCGTCGCCCTTGCCGAACTTGCCTTTGTCGCCGGCGATGCGTTTTTCGGTCATGTAGGCCACGGCACTGGCCAGGGTCGCGCCGGCACCCGGCAACACGCCCATGAAGAAGCCCAGCAGACCGCAACGGATGTTGACGAAGAACACCGACGCCGCTTCCTTGAGGTTGAACAGCATGCGCCCGGTGGCCTTGACCGCTACGTGACCATGGTGGGTTTTTTCCAGCAGCAGGAGGATCTCGCTGATGGAGAACAGGCCCAGCACCAGCACCACGAACTGGATGCCGTCGGCCAGGTGCACGCTGTCGCCGGTGAAGCGGTACACGCCGCTGTTGGCGTCGATGCCCACCGCCGAGAGGAACAGGCCGATCAGCGCGGCGATGAAGGTCTTCAGCGGCTTGTCGCCGGCCATGCCGCCGAGGGCGACGATGGCGAACACCATCAGCACGAAGTACTCCGCCGGCCCAAAGGCGATCGCCCATTTCGCCAGCAGCGGGGCGAACAGCACCATGCCGCAGGTGGCGATGAAGGCGCCGATGAACGAACTCCAGGCCGACAGCGACAGGGCCACGCCGGCCAGGCCCTGGCGGGCCATGGGGTAACCGTCCAGGGTGGTCATCACGGTCGAGGCCTCCCCGGGGATGTTCAGCAGGATCGAACTGATCCGCCCGCCGTATTCACAGCCCAGGTACACCGCGGCCAGCAGGATCAGCGCCGACTCCGGCGGCAGGCCGAGGGCGAAGGCGATGGGGATCAGCAGGGCCACGCCGTTGATCGGGCCCAGGCCCGGCAGCAGGCCGACCACGGTGCCGATCAGGGTGCCGGTCAGGGCGGTGACCAGGTTGTACGGGCTCAGGGCGACGCCGAAGCCCTGGCCCAGGTAGCTCAAGGTATCCATGTGTCAGTTCTCCAGTACGTCGAGCAGGCCGAGGGGCAGGGG
>Ga0247820_10000101_pt1 | contig 41478 bp, 33 predicted proteins | sample 13C_Glucose_Day1_2_FD_192480 | JGI IMG/M metagenome (GOLD analysis project Ga0247820, IMG submission 192480) | Soil microbial communities from agricultural site in Penn Yan, New York, United States - 13C_Glucose_Day14 | ecosystem: Environmental > Terrestrial > Soil > Agricultural land | place...
GGGCTGGGTAATCTCCTACAAGTACAGCGCTCGATTCAGTATTTGCGCGATGTTGTGGGAGCGGCTTTAGCCGCGAAGAATCCAACGCGGTACCTGGCACCGGCTCCGCCGGTGTTCGCGGGTAAACCCGCTCCCACAGGGCGCGCGGGCTACCCGTGAACTCAGTTCCCTGCGCGACAGCGCAGCCCGAAGGGCTGGGTAATCCCCCAAAAGTACAGCGCTCGATTCAGTGTTTGCGCGATCCTGTGGGAGCGGGTTTACCCGCGAAGGGGCGCGGAGCGACCCCAATTGGTTTAACTGACTGGCATTAGCCAGACAGCGGGCTTTTGGGTCGGCAACGTATCGCCAGGCGGCCCTACCAGAACCACCCACCCCGCGCGAGTTCCTGCTCGCAACTCCGGTACTGCGCCCCGAACACCGAAGCCCGCGCCTGCACCTTCTGCGAAACGTTCTTCAGCCACGGCTTGGCGTCGTAGCTGCGGTTGCGGTAGCCGCCCCAGCCTTCGTGGTAGTTCAGGTACTGGCCATAGGCGTCCCACTTGGACACACCGTTGACCTGCTGGCTCTTCTGCATGTACCAGCCCATGAAGTCGATCGCGTCGGCGAAGTCGTCGCGGGCGGCGCCCCAGCCGCCGGCATCGCGCTTGTAGTCGGCCCAGGTCTCGTCCTTGGCCTGGGCGTAGCCGTAGGCGGTGCTGACCCGGCCCCAGGGGATGAAGCCGAGGAAGTAGTAGCGCGGCGGCAGGGCGTCGTGCTTGAACGAGGACTCCTGGTACATCATCGCCATCGGCACCTGCACCGGCGCCCCCCAGCGCGCCTGCATCTTCAGCGCCGCCTCGTGCCATTTCGGCTTCTCGCGGAAGATCTCGCAGAGGTTGTCGGGGTTGGCCGGGGGCTTGGTGGCGCAGCCGGCAAGCAGCAGGAGCAGGGCTGGCATCAAGAGCCGAAGCATGACGGGGTTCCTTTTGCGGACGTTGGGGGCGCAGGTTGCTGGTGTATCACCAGGTGATTATCTGGGCTGTGAGCTTGGGTGATTACGGGTCACAAAGCGGGTTCACAACCTCGGATCGCCGGGGCCGCTTTGCGGCCCTTTCGCGACACAAGGCCGCTCCTACAGGTGGGCGATGCAAGGCCGTTAGCGGGCGGTTGCCTGCTCGATCAGCAATTGCCAGTTGCGAGCTTCCTGCCAGTCATCGGCAAAGGGCAGTTGAATCCAGTAGGGATGTTGGCCGGCGCTCTGCAACTGCACGTGCAGGGTGAAGGTGCGCACGGTGTCGTGGGTGGTGGTCGAGGTGGAGCGGGACTTGCCGCCGCCGATCATGCCGAACTGATTGTTGAACGCGTAGACGTTGCGCCAGCCGTGCTTGGTGGTGGTCTGGGTGGTGCTGCGGGTGACGGCCTGTTCGTCCACGCGCACTTGCTTGACCACTCGTGGCGCGTCCATCAGCGCATGGCGCTCGCCGACCTCCGGGGCCAGCACATACAGCACGTGGCTGTCGGGGAACACCGCCAGCATGCGCCCACCGCGGCAGACCCAGCGATACGCGCCCAAGGCCTTGCTGGCCAGGAACGCCTTGCCTTCTTCCATCCGTGCAGCATCGAGCGCGCGATAGGCCTTGTCCAGTGCGCGCTGGCGCGGGTACCACAGCACCGACACCGGGTAATACAGCAGCCACAACAGGCACCAGAGCAACACGGCATAGATCGGCCCGCCGATGTAATGGCCCTGCCAGATCCACTTGAGCATCAGGTAGCCGCAGTAGGCGGCCTGGACGCACATGAATGCCAGGGTGACCTGGCGTCTGCGCTGCAGCAGCCGGACTTCGGCCTGGCGTACCTGCTCAAGGGCATGGTTGAGCGGCTCGAGCGCGGCAGTGAAGGTGGTATCGGCGGCGGCAACGTGTTGCTGAACTGACATAGGGCATCCTGCGCATGAAGGCTACGCGCCACTCTGGGCGCGACGGGGCGGGAGTATACCTTGGGTGAAACGCAGGGTTCGAGCCGGGGCAGGATGCTGGATGCGCTGGGCAAGTTACAGGGCTGAGCGTCGAGTAGCATTGCGCTTTGCGGGCCATCGCGGGGCAAGCCCGCTCCCACGAAGACATCAGTGGGTCTGGGCTGGGCAGTTGAACGGGGCTTCCCTTGGTGGTCCTGAATGAGACACCGGCCTCGTCCATCACAAGTGAGGAAGCCACCCCGCCAATCAGCACGTACTGATCGCGATGGCGGCTGAAGTGCTCCCCGAAAAGCGCTAGTCCCCTGACCCCAACCATTCCACCCGCTCCCTCAGTTCATCGAGCGCCATCCGGACGCGCTCATCCTGGGCATTGTCCAGGCTCAGGAACAGGGAAGCTGCATCGGCACGGTTGCCGGATGTATCGAGGGTGTCGTAGGCCCAGATTTCCACCCACGCCTGGGTGTCGTCCACCGATTGGCTGAGGTGTAGCGAACTATCGGCAAGCAGTGCATCAAAACGCCGCTTGGTCATGCCGTAGACGGGCTGCGCGGGTGCGGCCAGAAGCGTTTGACTGGCCAGGGCCGTTTCACCGGCCAGGAAAACACCATTGCCGAGAGCTGGTTCGGCGGAAATTGCGACTTTACGTTTCACCGGGGAGCGCAGGTAAGGCCGAGCCTGATTGAACAGCTCGGACGCGCTGGTGCTGAAGGCATAGGCCTGCACCGCGCCTTTGGGCTGGCTGGCGATCAGCAGGCCAATCTGAAGCAGTTGTTCCACGACCTTCGAGAGGGTCACGCGGCTGTAGGTCAGATCACCCAGGAGTGAGCTGGCCGGGAATGGTGTGTCGATGATCCCTCCTCGATAGAGGCGGGCCAGCAACATGGCCTGGGCGGCGGGGAGCAGTGCGGTGATGGCTGTCTGCACGCGGCGTTGGCGAACACGTTCGCGCAGGTCCATGGCCAGTTCGGGGATGAACAACTGATAACCAGGCTGGATGAAATTGAGCTGATGGTTGATCAGGCTGCGGCGGTCGGCAGCGGACAAAGCAGGGCAGACGTAAACGGGAGTGGCGGGGGTAGCTTGGCTTATCTGGGCGATGTGTTTGGTAAGGGCTACTGCGCCTGGGTAGGTTGGATTGCTGGGGAAGAGCAGCAACACCACCAGCGGCGACGACTTGAACTGGAGGGTGAGTTCGAAGCAGGTATAGGCGTCCAGAAGATGGTAGGGGAGCCTGAGGGGTGCCGGTTTCAGGTGAGCGGGTACACCGAGGACGGACTCAAGGTAGCGCTGGGTGTCCTTGTGTGGGTTGGCCATGTCGAGGGTGTGCCGTGTTAAGTCATTTTCTCACTGTAAACCTGAGTAGTTAACAAATCAAAAAAATGGTTAACAGGCGGTGATTCGTCGAACGGTAAAGGGGACGAAATTCTCTACCGCTGACGGATGAGAAAAACCACTCCCCTTACCCTGACTGGTTCAGTGTCTATGCCGATGATGAACATCCGGAAAATGCGCATGGCTATGTCGAATCGGCGCGTGCACATGCGGGTGGCTGTGCGGCTCGGTACCGTCCCACTCGAAGTCATGCTCATGCCGATGGTGCTCATCGTGCGTATGCCGGTGGCTATGATCGAGGGCCTCGTGCTGATGCTCGTGAACATGGTTCTCCATCAGGTGAATCCACACACCCAAGGCCATCAACGCCGCAGCGAGCAGGAACATCACGGACACCGACTCACCCAGCATCAGGACCGCGACCGCAGCTCCCAGGAACGGTGCCGTGGAAAAGTATGCCCCGGTGCGCGCACTCCCCAGCCCGCGAAGGGCCAGGACGAACAGCACCAGGCTGACGCCATACCCAAGAAACCCAACCAGCATGATCGACCCCAGTGTGCCCAGGGCCGGCAGTTGCGAGCCGATGGCCAAGGCCAGGCCGCCATTGACCACGCCCGCCGCCAGGCCTTTGCTGCCGGCGATGAACATCGCGTCCGAGGCGGAGACCTTGCGGGTCAGGTTGTTGTCGATCGCCCAGCAAAGGCAGGCGAACGCCACCGCCAGCGGGCCGGTCCAGTCATGGGCGGTTGCGGTCTCTTGTGGCCATGACAGCACGATACCGCCCAGGACGATGGCCACCATGCCGATCACGATCCGGCGGTCGGCATTTTCCTTGAACACCACCCACGCCAGCACCGCCGTCAGGACCGACTCGAGGTTGAGCATCAGCGATGCAGTGGCCCCCGCTGTGCGAGTGAGTCCGAACATCAGCGCCACAGGTGCAAGTACACCGCCGAAGAAGATCGCACCCAGCAACCAGGGCCATTCTCCGGCAGGCAGCCCGGGCCGCTGCCAGCCGCGATCGCGCACCAGGCGGACGAGGGTCAGGCCGACGCCGCTGCCCAGGTAGAGCAGACCGGCCAGTAGGATGGGCGGGGTATCGACACCCAGCAGTTTGGCGAGCGGTGTGCTTGCGCCGAACAGTGCGGCTGCAACCAACGCGTAGAGAACACTCAGACTCATGATGGGCCCCTGTCAGGCTGATTGCGTGCAGGAGAGCATCATAGTCTTTCTGCACAAGGGCTGGAGCCAAGCTGTGGGGCTAGTGGGAGAGCCATCGCGGGGCAAGCCCGCTCCCACGCTGCCTCCATGGCTGATGCAAAGGTTGTCTACTGGACAGTAGCCGAGCAGAGTCCACCTACCTTGTCAGGAGACGCCCATGCCCTCAGCCGTGTTCGCCGCCGCCCAATGCGCCATTGGTGATGGCGATATCCCCGCCAACCTGGCCTTGCACCTGGCGTTCATGCGCCAGGCCCATGAGCATGGCGTGGACCTGTTGCTCTTCCCCGAGCTGTCCCTCACGGGCTACGCGCCCGCCGTGTCCAGTGCCCTGGCGCAGGGCCTGGACACGCCGCTGCTGGCGCCACTGCGCCAGTTGGCCCAGGAAGCGGGGATGACCACGGTGGTCGGGATGCCGCTCAAGGTGCCGGGCCAGGACAAGCCGCGGATTGCGGCCTGCATCCTCCACCCGGATGGCTCGATTGCGGTCTATACCAAGCAGCATCTGCATACCGGTGAAGACGTATTCTTCAGTGCCGGGAGCGGCGGCGAGTTGTTGTCCGTCGCCGGGCTGTCCGTGGCCTTGTCGGTGTGTGCCGATTTCAGCCATCCGGAGCATGCCGCCCAGGCGGCGCAGCGCGGCGCGCAGGTATACGCGACGGGTGTGCTGATCGGTGAGGGCGGGTATCCGGCGGATAGCGCGTTGCTGCAAGGTCATGCACAGCGGCATGCAATGGCCGTGCTCATGGCCAACCATGGCGGCACCACGGGCGGCTGGGCGGCGGCAGGGCGCAGCGCGTTCTGGGACGAGCAGGGGCGGTGTGTCGTGGCGGCTTCAGGGGCCGGCAATCGGCTGGTGGTCGTTTCCGGGCTGGCGGGCGAATGGCAAGGGCGCGAAATGTTCGTGTCTCTGGATGTCGCTGAGTCAGCCTGAAATCACTTGGCCGCTTTGCGGTAAATCTTATTCCGCTCACGTTTACCCACAGGCGTTTTCTGATTTTTAGGGGATATCCGATATTTTCACCTGATGGATTCTTGGACCATGGCCCCACGCTCAAACGCAACGGGTGTTGAAGCGAATGCCTGGCAAGCCTGCCTACCTGGCAGGCTCGATGTGCAGCGAATCGCAAGACCAAGAGTTATCTGGTGCGTGATGGAAGTCCGCGGGGGTAGAAAAGGAAGGGATATGAAAACGCACAAGGACGTGCCTCTTCAGCGAAGACTGTAAAGTCTCCTGTCGACCTATATCTACTCACTGAGCGGCATCTCGACATCTCCTCGCTTGCCTGCAAACAAACTACGTTGATTAACCCGGGTACTGACGTTTCCGGACGGACAGTCCGTGTCTTCGCCGTGGAGTCTGTTTGCGAGGGTGCGAATGAATCGACATTCCAGGTCTTGCATTGAATATTGAGTTCAATAGAGTGGTGTTCGGTCGTGATTTCGAAATTTGATATTAACTTCGCGCCTGTAGGGACGCGTTGGGTAAGTGGTGTGTTGGCCTCATTCCTGTTGACTGCCGTCAGCTCGCACACGGCGCTGGCTGCAGAGGCGATCAAGGGGCCGGCCCCTACGGCTGCGGACAATGCCCGTTTCACTGCTGTTTTCGAAAGTCTTGTAAGAAACATGGAGGGGCTTGGTAATTTCCCCAATCCACAGACTTCATTGCCACTGTTTTCATTGCCGAGTGGGTTTGCGGATACGCTGTTGGAAACTTTTAAAGCCGGATTGAATGATCCGGGTAATGATACTTTAATCACCAGGCGTGAAGCGGCAGAAGCTTCTGTATTTGCCATGGATGCACTGGCTAAGACACTCAAAACTAGTACGCCCGTATTATTCGATGGGGCGAAAAAAGTCGGTGAGGCCGTCCAGGCGTCCCAGGCAGCAGTCAAGTACGACGACGTCAACAACAAGGCTCAACTGACCCTCAACCCCGGTGGCCAATCCGCTCGTCTGACCAATGTCCAGTCGGGCGCCCTGACCGCCACCAGCACCGATGCGGTCAATGGCAGCCAGCTGTCGTCCACGAACGCGCGTGTCGACCACTTGGGCACGCTGCTCGGCGAAGCCGCCACGGGCATCGCCAGTGATATAGAGCAAGCCAAGGCCTACACCGATACCAACATTGTCACCGTAAGCCAGTCGGTCAAGGCGGTGGAGGGCGTTGCGACGCAGGCCGCACACAAGGCCACCCAGGTTGCGGCCGATGTGGCCAGCCTGCAAAAGGGTACTGGCGGTGCCTTCCAGGTCAATGCCCGCAGCAGCCAGCCCCAGCCCCAGGCCTCTGGCAATGATGCTGTGGCCGGTGGCAGTGGTGCCCAGGCGGTTGGGCAAAACAGCCTGGCGGTTGGCACCCGGGCTCGCGCCGAGGGCAGCAACAGCAGTGCCGTGGGTAGCGACGCCAAGGCACTCGCCGACAACAGCGTCGCCGTGGGCGCCCAGTCGGTGGCCGAGCGCAAGGATTCGGTTTCGGTAGGGCGTGCTGGCGCAGAGCGGCAGATCACCCACGTCGCCGCTGGGTCCCGGGGGACCGATGCTGTCAATGTGTCGCAGCTGGCACACACGGCAACGGCTGCCGTCGAGCGGTCGAACGCATACACCGATCGGCGCTTCACGCAGCTTCACCATGAGCTCAAAGAGCAGGACAACACCCTTAGCGCGGGTATCGCCGGTGCCATGGCAATGGCCAACCTTCCGCGTTCGATAGTCGCCGGCAGCAGCATGACTTCGGTGGGCGTGGGTAACTACCGCGGCGAGTCCGCGCTGGCGGTCGGTGTCTCGTATGTTTCGGACAGCGGTCGCTGGTCATCGAACTTCATGGGCACGGCCAACACCCGCAGCGATATGGGGGTTGCGCTCGGTGTCGGCTATCAGTGGTGATGCGGTTCGGCTCGTTTAATCGAACACCTTGATATCTGTTTGCACTCCTCTAGGCTCGTGTTCAGGGCTGAGCCTATCCAATTGGCTTTGCGCTGAAAGGGAACGCGGTGATGGCGGCCGGCCTTCAATAGCTGTCCTTAAGAGCGTCGCTCTGCCGGATGGCTATTGCAGTCCGTCTTCCAGTTGATCGAGAGTTCTACAACGCTGGATCTCGATGGAGGCAACATGGGTAAGCCATCTGGAGTCATACGTGTTGCGATGCTGGACGATCACGCCGTGGTGCGCTTTGGCGTGGCGGCTTGCATTGGTGCGGAGCCGGATATCCAGGTGGTGGGTAGCTACGGGTCCAGTCGCGAAATGATTGTCGGCTTGCGCGATGCCCCGGCGGATGTGCTGTTGGTCGATTACTTCCTGAGCCCGGACGAAGTCGACGGGGTGTCGTTGATTCGTGCGCTCGTGGCCAAGTTTCCCGCCTCCAGGATCCTGATCTTCTCAGCGCATTACGATCCGGCGATCGTCAGTTTGGCCTTGCGGGTGGGCGCACGTGGGTTTGTCGGCAAGAGCCAGGACTTGGCCCTAGTCGCCACGTCGATTCGCAAGGTCAACAGCGGCAAGGTCTTTATCGATCCCGACATGGCCTATCGCCTGGTGGAGATCGACGTCAACCCGACCTTGCGCCCCACATTGATGCCTTTGGCCGAGTGCGATGCGTTGAGGGTCGAAGGCGTGCGGCTGTCGGTCAAGGAAAGCGAGGTCATCCGTTGTTTCCTCGCCGGCCTCACGGTCAGTGAGATCGCCCGGAAATTCGCTCGCAGCGATAAGACGATCAGCACCCAGAAGTGGGCGGCCTTCCGCAAGCTGGGCGTCACCTCTGATGCCGAGTTTTTCAAGCTCAAGCATCACTTTGGGGTCTATTGATGGCGCTACGACTGCTTGGTCTGCTAGCCCTGGTGGCGTCGTTTCAGCCAGCACTGGCCCAGCAGATCATGCTCAGCGACGAAGAGCGCGCCTGGATCCAGGCGAATCCGGTGGTCAGGGTCGCGGTCGAGCCCGATTGGACGCCGATCGAGTACCTGGAGAACGGCAGTCTGAAGGGGCTTGCTGCCGAATATCTGGCGATCGTGGAGCAGAGTACCGGGTTGCGTTTCGAGCCGGTGCCGGGTACTGGCTGGACATCGGTGGCCGGCATGCTCGAGCGGCACGAAGTGGACATGGTGTCGTCCCTGGTGAGTGGCTTTGCACCGCCAGCTTTTGCAAATCTCGTTTATGAGACACGCACTTATTCTATCGCCAACACCTTCATTTTTGCGCATCAAGACCACTCGATGATCTTCGATATCAAGCAATTGGAAGGCAAGGTGGTCGCCATCAAGGGCTGGGGAGAGTACGAAAGCAAGGTGCGGGCGCTTTATCCCACGCTCAACATCCTGCGAACCAGGACCTCCGAGGACGCGCTGGTCGCGGTCGTCGAAGGGCGGGCGGATGTGGCGATGGGGGTCGGGAAGACGATGCTGCCTTACCTGCGCCGAAAGTATGACGGACTGCTGCAGATGTCGGGGGGTATCGCGAGCCTGTCGGTGGAACTGACCATGGGCGTGCGACGTGACCAGCTGATTTTGCATGGCATCATCGACAAGGCGCTCGCCTCGATCAGTGCTGATCGCTTCTTTGAAATCGAAGAGCGCAGTTTCGGCTCCGCGACCTATGGCGCACCGACCCTGAGGGTGTTGCTCGATCATTACGGGGCGGTTATCGGGCTGGCCCTGATCAGCGTGCTGCTCATCCTCTTTTTTGCCTTGCATGCCCGAAAGGAACGGCGTCTGGCCGTTCGCAGCGAGCACGAGAAACAGATGTTCATCGCCGTGCTGAGCCATGAAATACGTACCCCCATGAACGCGATCATCGCGTCCATCGAGTTGTTGGGGCGCAGCAACGAATTGTCGGGTGAGTCGCGTCGACTGCTCGACCTGGCCAGAAGCGGCTCCGAGAACTTGCTGTACCTGCTCAACGATGTGCTGGATGTGTCCAAGCTGGAAGCAGGCGCGTTGCAGCTCGACTATGCGCCGACGGATATCACGCAACTGGTCGTCTCGGTGGTCGACCTGTTCGCTGCCAAGGCTCAAGAACAAGGGCTGACGCTTGAGCTTCTGCCGGAGTCTGCTGTCGAGTCGTTGCTGATGTTGGACAAGGCGCGCATGGAGCAGATCCTGCAAAACCTGATCACCAATGCGATCAAGTTCACGGCGGTCGGTGGGGTCAAGGTGAGTGTCGGGCTGAACGAAGACGCCTCGGCATCGGGCGTCGGTCTGCTGCGGATCCAGGTCATCGATAGCGGCATCGGCATTGACCCGAAGAGCCTCGAGAAATTGTTCAAACCGTATGGGCAGGCTGGTGAAAATACCCAGCGCAATGGCGGCTCGGGGCTGGGGTTGTTGATCTGTCGACAACTGTGCGAACTGATGGGGGGTGAGATCGCGCTGGACAGCGAACTGGGCAAAGGCACCGTGGCCACTGTGTCGATTCCGTGTGAGGTGCGGGGGCCGCATGCCGAGCGCTCAGCAGAGGCTGTGCCAGGCCCGGGTGCGTTCCAGGTGCGTGCGCTTGAACAGACCTGTGGGGTTCTGCTGGTCGAGGATACGGCCGCGAGTCGGATTGTGTTGCAGGCCCAACTGGAGGTCCTGGGTTGTCAGGTGACAGCGGTGGAAACCGGCGCTGATGCCCTGCGGGCGCTGGAACAGCATCGCTACGACATCGTCCTGCTCGACTGGCACCTGCCGGATACCACCGGATTCGAGGTGGCTCGCTGCTGGCGACACACCGAGGTGGCGAGAGGCATTGCACCGACGCCCATCGTGGCGGTGTCGGCGCGCAGCGGCCCTGAGCACACCATCGCCTGCTTCGAGGCCGGCATGAACGGCGTGCTGAGCAAGCCGATCCAGCTAGGCAAGCTCAGGGATACGCTTCAGCTCTGGACCAACATGCCGATCATCGAGACGGCGCAGGATTCGTTGTCGATCAGCAACCTCGAAGCGGCCACCCAGTCGCTGTGGGAGGATGCCGACGCGCTGGATATGGCGATCCAGGACCGTGACAAGGAGGCCGCCTTGTATCGTGTCCACCGCTTGCTCGGTGCCTGCTCGGTACTGGGCTATTCCAGTCTGATCCTCTGCCTCAAGGACCTGCAGGCGCATGTGCAGGAGGCAGGCTATGGGCAGGCCCATCAAGAATTGATGCAGTTCAGGCTGATACTGGCAAAAGAAAGCGCTTCTTCTTGAGCGGCTGGCGAATGGTGTCGCCGAGCTTTCGCCATTCCTTGAGCGCGCGCGCATTAAAGTCGAGGTTATAGGTCATCCAGCGTTACCCTTACCCTCTGCGGCGCGGCCAGGCGTTCGCGTACCGTGGCGAGCAATGCTTCATCCTCTTCGGTCAGCAACACGGGTTTGAACGGCAGTTGCCCACGCTCAGCGACGTATTGCAGTGCCTGGCGCATCAGCTCGGAAGGGGTTACACCCAGTTTTTCCAGCTCACGGTAGGCGCGCACTTTGAGGTCGTCGTCGATACGCACATTGATGGACGCCATGCTTGCAGCCTCTTTGTAATGACAATTGTCTGTACGGTGAGGCAAGACCGGCAATCGAGCAAGAGGGGCGACGCGATTGCCGATGGGCATGTCAACCAATGCTCAAAGCCCGCCCACCAACTTCGTCTCCAGCACGCCTTTGCGGCCCACGGCCTCGGAAACCACGTGCAACTTGGCATCGGCGGCGCCAAAGCCCATTTTCATCTCCTGCCATATGAACAGGTTCTTGCCTGGCTGGGCTTCGACTTTGATCATCCTCAAGGTGCCGCCATCGGAAGCAATGGTGTGCGGCCCAGGCGGTACTTCCGCCACCAGGTAGGTGTGGGCTGCTGTTGCACCGATCATGCGGCCGTCGATCAGCACGTCGTACTTCATGGCGGCTCCCATCGTTTCATTTCGATAGATGTAGACGCGTGTCATGCCTGGAACGGTCTCGAAGCGCTTCATCTGAGCATCCACCATGGGGTCACCTTTAGGCACGGTGACACAGGCAGACAGCAGCATCAGCATCGAAGCGGCGAGCAACTTCTTCATCGGACTTCCTTATCTTCACAAAAACGGCGCGTAGCCAGGTTGGATAGGGTTATACGCGTTGTGTACCTGTATTCCAACGTGTGCCTTCGAGTCCGTCATTTCGATGCCCTGGCGCTACGGGCGCGGCATGCTGCGCAACCCGCGCAGGCTCGGTGCATCAAGCGCTGAATCCGCGGAGCACGAATTACTGGAAGCGAGTATGAAAAGGAACATCTGCCTGGCCGTCACCTTGTCCATGGCCTGAGCGGCGTCAGCATGCAACGCAACCTCGACCTGAAATACCGTTGCAGGTGCTGCCGGGTCCTGCCGCGATCAAGGCATTCACCGTGGACTATTACACCCAGCATCCCGACAGGAGTGTCTTCGAAGCGGCCATGTGGTTGTCCCTGAAGATCTAGCGTGGCCGTGCCCGTTCACTCGTTGAACTCGGGCGTGGCGTTTACCTGGGGTGAGGGGGCGGCCTTCGTGTCGAACCACACCGGCCACGAACTGCGATGCCGGTTCTCCACCTGCACGCAGGGAATCAACCGCTCGCGCAACACCTCGGTCCTGCCCACGCTCACCGCCAGCCGATACTTGGCACTGTGCACGCACTCCCGGTCGCCAAACTCGCAACGGTCAAGGCTCGTGCCTCCGCACGGCCCGTTCGCCAGCCCTTTGGGGCAGGTCTCGGGGCAGATGTAGAGCGTGTCCTCCAGCCGGCAACTGCCGCAGGTATCGCACCCCACCAGCGGGCGTTTGATACGCCGCTCCAGCTGATGCAGCCACGTCGCCGCCGTGGGGTTGGCCCACAGCGGCCGGGTCACGGCCCAGCCGAAGGCCTTGCTCAAGGCCGTGGTGCGGCTGAACAGCTGATGGTGCATCGCCGAGAGCAAGTGATAGCGGGCCTTTTCCTTGTTCGATGCATTGATCTGCCGTTGCCCGAGGCACCAGGCGTGCCCGGGTGGGTGGAAGGTGACCGGCGCCAGGCCAGGTGCCTGCCAGGCTGCTTGCCAAGCCGGGGCCCAGTCCTGCAGTGAGGTGAACTGCGGCTGCAGCGCGTCGATGGCCTGCTCCAGGGCCTCGAACTGAGCCACCTCGTGGATGCCGGACAGGTGCACGCCGGCATAGCCCATCAGTTTCAGGCCGATCACCTGCAAGGCCAGGCGATGGTTGGCGCGTTCCCTGGCGTAAGCCTTGGACACCGCCGTTTCGGCGGCCAGCAGCGCGCGCATCGACGGCGTGACGGTTACCCCGGCAACGTGATCGAGCATCCCGGCGCGGCCTTCGGTCAGCGCCATGATGCAGGCCATCAGTGGCTTGGGCCGGGGCTGGCGCTGCATCCAGTCGAAGGCTTCCTGGTGTTTGTCGATATCGAAACCGAGCTGCAGGATGAACAGGTCGGCGCCGGCGGCGAGTTTCTTTTCGGCCTTGCAGTACTGCGCGCCGCCTTCGGCCTCCTGGTACTTGAATGGGTTGAGCGCGGCGGCCAGCAGCCAGTGGGGGCGGGCCTGGCGGACGATCTGCAAGGCGGCCACGGATTCCAGGTAGCGTACCGGCCGTTCGCCCGGGTTGTGGCCGGGCAGGCGGTCGCCGGTCAGCAGCAGGAGCTGGTCGAGGCCGGCGGCATCCATGCGTTGCAACTGGGCTAGCAGGTCGCGGCGTTCGCGGTCCTTGCCGGAGAAGTGCAGCAGGGCGGGGACGGGGTTCGCGAGGCTGCTGAAGGCGTCCAGCGGCGACATGTCCAGGGCGCTGGCGACGCGGTCGCCGATGGCCACGGTCATGGGCCAGCCGCACAGCCGGGTGCGGGCCATGAGGGTTTCGAGGGTGGCGAAACGCTCGGCGCCGGGCTTGGGGACGAATTCCAGGATGCAGGCGAAGGCGTTGGCGTCCAGGGTCGTTTTCAGCAGGCTCATGGGGTGCGGGCTACCGGGTTGGGGCAGGGTGGCAGTGTGCGGCAGATTGGCGGGTGGGGCATGTCTGATTGCGCGGGGGAATGTGTTGATTGAGACATCCTAGGCGACCCAGCCCCCTGTAGGAGCGGCCTTGTGCCGCGAAAGGGCTGCGGAGCAGCCCCAGGATGTCAGTGTTGATGCACAGATCGCCGGGGCCGCGTTGCGGCCCTTTCGCGGCACAAGGCCGCTCCTACAGGCAGATCACCGATCATGAACAAATCTTGAGTTCATCTCAAATTTAATGAGTTTGTCTCACCTTGTTACAGCGCCCAGAATTCCCTCATTCACTTTAAGGCTCGAGGGACGACAACATGGCACTGGCACACAACCTGGGGTTTCCGCGCATCGGCCGCGACCGCGAGCTGAAGAAAGCCCAGGAAGCCTTCTGGAAGGGCGAGCTGGACGAAGCCGGCCTGCGTGCCGTGGGCCGTGGCCTGCGCGCCGCGCACTGGCAGGTGCAGCAGGCCGCGGGCATCGAGCTGCTGCCGGTGGGCGACTTCGCCTGGTACGACCAGGTGCTCACCCACTCGCTGACCTTCGGCGTGATCCCCGAGCGCTTCCGTGCCAAGGACGGTGCCAAGCCGACCCTGCAGACCCTGTTCGCCATGGCCCGTGGTGCCGTAGGAACAAAGGGCAGCGACAACTGCTGCGGCGGCGCCCACGCCCAGGAAATGACCAAGTGGTTCGACACCAACTACCACTACCTGGTCCCCGAATTCACCGCCGACCAGCAGTTCGCCCTGAGCTGGGAGCAGTTGTTCGAAGAGGTTGAAGAAGCCAAGGCCCTGGGCCACGCCGTCAAGCCCGTGCTGATCGGTCCGCTGACCTACCTGTGGCTGGGCAAGACCAAGGGCGCCGACTTCGACAAGCTGGAGCTGCTCGACCGCCTGCTGCCACTCTATGACCAGATCCTCAACCGCCTGGCCGTGCAGGGTGTGGAGTGGGTGCAGATCGACGAGCCGATCCTCGCCCTCGACCTGCCGCAGGACTGGAAGAACGCCTACGAGCGCGTCTACAACATCCTCCAGCGCGCACCGCTGAAAAAGCTGATCGCCACCTACTTCGGCGGCCTGGAAGACAACCTGGGCCTGGCCGCCAACCTGCCGGTCGATGGCCTGCACATCGACCTGGTGCGCGCCCCGGACCAGTACCCGACCATTCTCGACCGCCTGCCGGCCTACAAGGTGCTGTCGCTGGGCGTGGTCAACGGCCGCAACGTCTGGCGCTGCGACCTGGACAAGGCACTGGACGTGCTGCGCCACGCCCACGAGCGCCTGGGGGATCGCCTGTGGGTGGCGCCGTCGTGTTCGCTGCTGCACAGCCCGGTGGACCTGGCGCGTGAAGACCAGCTCGATGAGGAACTGCAGAGCTGGCTGGCCTTCGCCGTGCAGAAGTGCCAGGAAGTGGCGCTGCTGGCCAAGGCACTCAACCAGCCCGAGGCGGCCGATGTCGTCGCAGCGCTGGCGCAGAGCCGCGCCGTGCAGCACGCCCGCGCCGCCTCGCCGCGCATTCACAAGCCAGCGGTGCAGGCCCGCGTCGCCGCGATCAAACCCAGCGACAGCCAGCGTGCAACCGCCTTTGAGCAGCGTATCGTCAAGCAGCGCGCCGGGCTGAACCTGCCAGCCTACCCGACGACCACTATCGGTTCGTTCCCGCAGACCTCGGCGATCCGCCTGGCACGCCAGTCGTTCAAGCAGGGCAAGCTGACCGAGGCCGATTACGTCGAGGCCATGCACAGCGAGATCCGCCATGCGGTGCAGATCCAGGAGAACCTGGGCCTGGATGTGCTGGTCCACGGCGAGGCCGAGCGCAACGACATGGTCGAGTACTTCGCCGAGCAACTGGACGGTTATGTGTTCACCCGCTTCGGCTGGGTGCAGAGCTATGGCTCGCGTTGCGTGAAACCGGCGGTGATCTTCGGCGACTTGAGCCGCCCGAAGGCCATGACCGTGGACTGGATCAAGTACGCCCAGGGCCTGACCCGCAAGGTGATGAAGGGCATGCTGACGGGCCCTGTGACCATGCTGATGTGGTCCTTCCCGCGCGAGGATGTGAGCCGCGAAGTACAGGCCCGCCAGCTGGCGCTGGCGCTCCGCGACGAGGTGGTCGACCTGGAAGCCGCCGGCATCAGGATCGTGCAGATCGACGAGGCCGCCTTCCGTGAAGGGTTGCCGCTGCGCCGCAGTGCCTGGCCGCGCTACCTGGAGTGGGCCACCGAGGCCTTCCGCCTGTGCGCCTCGGGCGTGCGTGACGAAACGCAGATCCACACCCACATGTGCTACAGCGAGTTCAACGACGTGATCGAGTCGATCGCGGCGATGGATGCCGATGTGATCACCATCGAGACCTCACGTTCGGACATGGAACTGCTGGAGGCCTTCGAGCGCTTCGACTACCCGAACGAGATCGGCCCGGGGGTGTACGACATCCACTCGCCACGGGTGCCGAGCAAGGACGAGATGGTCAACTTGCTGCGCAAGGCGGCCCGGCGAATTCCGGCCGAGCGCCTGTGGGTCAACCCGGACTGCGGCCTGAAGACCCGCGCCTGGCCGGAGACCGAAGCGGCGCTGGTGAATATGGTAGCGGCGGCGCGGGCGTTGCGCGCCGCAGTCTGAAACCCGCGCTGGCTCCCGATGCGGCAGCCAATGCGCTTCAGAAGGTGCCGCGCAGGGTCACCGAGACATTGCGCGGATCGCCCCAGTAGTAGCCGGTCGGCGTCGGCGCCACCTGCCGGTAGTACTTCTTGTCGAACAGGTTGTTGGCGTTCAGCTGCAGCGAATAGTTGTCGTTGAAGCGGTAGTTGACCATCGCGTTGTACACCGCGTAGCCCGACTGCGAGGCTTCGGCGCTGCCGCTGCGGTTGTAGATGTCGCTCTGCGCCTGCACGCCGCCGCCCACGGTCCAGGCCTGCAGCTCGCCCGGCAGGCGGTAGCTGGTGAACAGGCGCAGCAGGCGCTTGGGGTCGGTGGTGCGGATCGGGTTGCCGTTGTTGCCGGTGGTGTCCTTGAGGTATTCGGTGGTGTTGTAGGTGTAGCCACCGGTCACGTTCCAGCCCGGCAGCACTTCGCCGGAAATCTCCAGCTCGAAGCCCTGGCTGCGGTTCTTGCCCGCGGCGACCTTGCAGTAGCCGCTGGTGTAGTTGGGCAGGCACGGGTTCGGCCCGCTGAGATCGTCCAGCGCGTTGCCGACCTGGTAGATGCGGAAGAACGCCAGCGAGGTGTTCAGCCGGCCCTCGTAGAACTCACCCTTGATTCCCGTCTCGTAGGCTTCGCCGGTGACCGGCTCGAGCACGGAGCCGGCGGCATCGGTGTTGGTCTGCGGGTTGAAGATCTCGGTATAGCTGGCGTAGGTGCTGAAGTTCTCGTTGAGGTCGTAGATCAGCGCGGCGTACGGCACGATCTCGTTGTCGACGCTGAACTTGCCGCTGGCCTTGGTGTTGTTCTCCTGCTCGTAGTCGTACCAGTTGGCGCGGGCGCCGATGATCGCGGTCAGCGGGTCGGCCAGGGAGATGCGCCAGGTGGCGTAGGCGCCTTCCTGGGTGGTGCGGGTGCGCACCGGGTGGGCGGTGATGTCGATGTGCGGATTGGCCAGGCTGGTCTTCGGGTCCCAGGTGCGGATGTCGAACACGCCCGACTGCACATTGTTGGTGGCCGAGGCGTAGGAGTCGTTGCGGATGCGCTCGACGCCCAGCATCAGCTCGTGGGTGCGGCCAAGCAGGTCGAACGGGCCATTGAGGGTCGCGCTGAGGTTGTTCTGCAGACTTTCGCCGCCATCGCCTTCGGTCACCTGGTAGCTCATCAGGTAAGGGTTGCGGGTCGGGTTGGCGGTGCCGGTGGCGCGGCTGAAGTAGGTCTGCTTGAAGCCGTTGTCGTCCAGCTCGAAGTGGGTGCGCTGGGCCATTAGCTTGAGCGTCCAGTCGTTGTCGAAACGGTGCTCGAGCTCGGCGAAGGTCTGCAGGTTGCTGCGGTTCCAGCGGTTCCAGTCGGCGCCCAGGTAGGTGCTGCGACCGAACGGCAGCGGCGAGCCGTCGTAGTCGGCTGGCAGGTTGCCCCAGGCGCCGGTGGCGTCGAGCTGGGTCCATTCCAGGCCGGTGGTCAGGGTGGTGCTGTCGTCGAGGTCGAAGGCCATCACCCCGTACAGCACGTCCTTGCGCTCCTGGCGCGATTGCTGGAAGTGGTCCTTCTCGTCGTGCACCGCGATCACCCGGCCACGCACGTTGCCGGTCTCGGTCAGCGGCCCGGAGAGGTCGGCGACGTAGCGCTGGGCGTCCCAGGTGCCGAGAGTGACGCTGCCTTCGCCCTGGAACTCGTAGGTGGGGCGCTTGCGCACCAGGTTGACGGTGCCCGAGGGGTTGCCGGCGCCGCGCAGCATGCCGGTGGCGCCGCGCAGGACCTCGGCGCGGTCGAGGATCGCTGAGTCGCTCTGGATGAACGAGCCGCCGCCGCTGCTCTGCACCACGGTGGCGCCGTCGTACTGGATGGCGTCGATCTGGTAGCCGCGCGAGTAGTACTGCACCCGCTCGCTGTCGGTGAGGTTGACCACCACGCCGGGGGTCTGTTCGAGCAGGTTGGTGAGGTTGGTGATGTTCTGGTCGTCGATCCGTTGGCGGGTAACCACGGTCACCGACTGCGGGGTGTGGCGGATGCTTTGCGGGGTCTTGCCGATGGTCACCGCCCCGGTGGTGTAGGAGCCGCTATGCTCGGTGGTTTCGCCCAGGCGGTTGCTGGAGATGCTGGTGGCACCCAGCTGCAGGGCGTCGCCGACGTCCAGGGCCGGGAGCAGCAGGAAGCTCTTGTCGCTTTCCTGCTGGACCTGCACGTCGCTGCCTTGCAGCAGGATCTGCAGGGCCTGGGCACTGTCATGCCGGCCTTGCACGCCCTGGGTGGTCTTGCCCCGCAGGCTGGTGGCGTCGAACGACAGGTTCAGCCCGCCCTGGCGCGCCAGCTGGTCCAGCGCGGCGGCCAGCGGGCCGGCCGGGATATTCCAGTCGCGCTGCTGGCTCTGGCTGGCGGGCGCGGCAAGGGCGAGGGTCGGCGGCAGGCCGGCACAGGCCACGCCCAGGCCCAGGGCGGCGGCGCGGATGGCATGGCGCAGGGTGGCGTTGCGGGGGGAACACGGGCGGATCATGAAGCGCTCCTGAAGGTTGGCAGACCACTGTTCGGGCTTGTTTCCTTCAGGCCGGACGAGAATAAGATTCCACCTCATTTATTTTTTCGATGTTTTCAGGCGGCGCCGATGCTCACCCAGAAGCGTGTGCGGTAGTCGACGCGCACCGGCAGGCTACGGGCGACCAGCAGCAGGATCTGGTCGGTGTCGGCCAGCTGGAAGGTGCCGGAAACCTTCAGCCCGGCGACTTCAGGCGCGCAGCGCAGCAGGCCGGGGCGATAGCGCGACAGTTCGTCGATGAACTCGCCCAGGGGCATCTGCTGCACGCTGAGCACGCCGTCGGTCCAGCCCCAGGGGTCGTTGTGCAGGGTGGCGGGCTGGAAGTCGCCCTGGGCGAACACCTGCAGCACCTCGCCGGGCTTGACCCGATGCGCGGCGGCAGAGGCGGGGAACAGCGTCACCTCGCCCCGGCGCACGGCCAGCAGCAGGCCCTGGGCATTTTCCCGCAGCAGCAGTTGGCCGCCCTGGGTGCTCAGGGCGCCGACGCGGGTGTCGATGCTGAACGGGCGGTTGTCGTTGGCGTTGCCGTCCAGGCTGACCTCGCCGCGCAGCAGGGTCAGCCGGCGCTGCTCGGCGCTGTAGCGCAGGTCGATGGCGCTGGCGGTGTTCAGGCGGATCAGGCTGCCGTCACTGCCCAGCAGCTCGCGGCGCTCGCCGGTGGCGGTGCGGCTGTCGGCCATCAGCGCCGGCAGGCCCAGGGGCTCGCGCGCGGCCCAGCCGACGCTGGCGCCGAGCGCCAGCAGCGACAGCAGCTTGAGGTGGTCGCGCCGGCTCATTCGGCGGCGTTCGCTGCCGGCCAGGGTCTGGCGGCTCAACTCGGCGGGCAGGCTGGCCAGTTCGTCACCGAGGCTGCTGACCCGCTGCCAGGCCTGGGCATGCTGCGGGTGGCTGGCCAGCCAGCGCTGGAACTGCTGTTCGCTGCGTGGGCCGGGGCTGTCGTAGCGCAGTTTCACCAGCCATTCGATGGCCTCGTCGACCTGGGCCTGGGTCGGGTTCTGGTCAGGCATCGGCGTAGCGGATCCGGTAGCAGACACCCAGGGCCTTGGCCAGGTCGCGCTCGACCGTGGCCCGGGAGACGTCCAGGCGTTGCGCGACCTGGGTGAGGGTGAGGCCGTCGAGCTGGGCCAGCAGGAACGCCTGGCGCACTCGTGGCTTGAGGCGTTGCAGGGCGCGGTCGAGACGCTCGAGGGTGTCGAGGATCAGCAGGCGCTGTTCCTCGCTGGGGGCTTCCAGCTCGGGCAAGCTGGCCAGGCTCTCGAGGTAGGCTTTTTCCAGGGCACGACGGCGGAACTGGTCGATCATCAGGCCGCGGGCGATGCTGCTCAGGTAGGCCCGTGGCTCCTTGAGCGGCGAGACCTGGCGCGCCTTGAGCAGGCGCACGAAGGTGTCCTGGGCCAGGTCCGCGGCGTGCTCCCGGCAGCCGACCCGGGCACCGAGCCAGCCGCGCAGCCAGCGGTGGTGCGCCTGATAGAGCAGATCGACCTCGGCCGGTTTCAGCGTGTCTTCGATCTGCATCGTCTGGAGAGCCTGCCCGGATAATGTGATTGTTAATAGTTCTCAATTCTATGCGGGGCGTTGCGGGCGGATCAATGGTATGCCAGTAATTCGATGAGCAAGATTGAGCGTTTCACCGATGAACGGTTGCGCTAGGCTGGAGGATCGTGATGTGAGCGAATGCCCTTGATGATCCTTGCAGACCTTTCCCCGCAGGCCTTTGACGATGCCGCTGCCTGGCTGGCCGGGCAGGACCCGGACTGGGCGCGGCATATTGCCGCTGTGGGGCCTTGCCTGCACCGTGCCACGCCCGGACGCGAGCCGTACGAGGCGTTGGTACGGGCGATCGCCTACCAGCAGTTGCATGCGCGGGCGGCCGAGGCGATCCTCGGGCGATTGCTGGCGCTGTTCCCGGAGGGAGCGTTTCCCTCGCCCGAACAGTTGCTGACGGTGACGCCGGAGGCGATGCGCGCCTGTGGGCTTTCCGCGAGCAAGATCGCCACGGTTCACGGGATCGCCCAGGCGCGTGTGGCGGGCGTGGTGCCCAGCCGGGACGAGGCGCTGCATATGTCGGATGCCGCACTGGTCGAGCGTCTTGTAGCGTTGCGCGGGGTGGGGCGCTGGACCGTGGAAATGCTGCTGATCTACAGCCTGGAGCGATCGGATATCCTGCCGGTGGATGATTTTGGCGTGCGCGAGGGGTATCGGCGCATGAAGGGGCTGGACAAGGCGCCGACACCTGCGCAGATGCGGGTATTGGGCGGGGCGTGGAGCCCTCATCGCACCGTGGCGGCCTGGTACCTGTGGCGGGCTTGAAGCTTTCCTGCATGGCCCTATCGCGGGGCAAGCCCGCTCCCACAAAGATGGACCACGCTCTCGTGGGAGCGGGCTTGCCCCGCGATAGGGCCCGTGAAAACACCGCAAGAATCGGAGTTCCACGCATCATCCACCCTGCCAGGCTGACGGTATCGAATCCCAGGAGAGGCCCCTGATGAAGCCCGCCCCGACCACCTACACCACCGACGCCGAACGCTGGCACGCCGTGCAGGCCCGCGACACCGCCGCCACCGGCCATTTCGTCTACGCCGTGCGCACCACCGGCGTGTATTGCCAGCCCGCCTGCAAGTCGCGCCTGGCCAAGCGCGAGAACGTCGAGTTCTTCGGCAACGCCACCCAGGCCGAGGCCGCCGGCTACCGCCCCTGCAAGCGCTGCAAGGGCGGGCAGGGCAGCCGGCGCACCGACTTGGTGGCCCGCGCCTGCCGCCTGATCGAGGCCAGCGAGACCGCACCCAACCTCGACCAGCTCGGCAGCGAACTGAACGTCAGCCCGTTTCACCTGCACCGCCTGTTCAAGGCCGAGACCGGCCTGACCCCCAAGGCCTACGCCTCGGCCTTCCGCGCCCAGCGTCTGCGCGAGCGCCTGGACGCCGCCGGCAGCGTCACCGAAGCCATCTTCGACGCTGGCTACAACTCCAACAGCCGCTTCTACGAAAGCGCCGGCGAGCGTCTGGGCATGCGCCCCAGGGAATACCGTGCCGGCGGCCAGGGCGCGACCATCCGCTTTGCCCTGGCCCAATGCGCCCTCGGCGCGATCCTGGTGGCCCAGAGCGAACGGGGCATCTGCGCGATCCTGCTCGGTGACGAGCCCGAGCCCTTGCTCAAGGACCTGCAGGACAAGTTCCCCAAGGCCCAGCTGATCGGCGGCGATGATGCCTTCGAGCGGCTGGTGGCCGAGGTGATCGGCTTCGTCGAGGCCCCGGCCCTGGGCCTGGCGCTGCCCCTGGATGTGCAGGGCACGGCGTTCCAGGAGCGGGTCTGGCAGGCGCTGCGCGAGGTGCCGGCCGGGACCACGGTCAGCTACACCGATATCGCCGAGCGCATCGGCGCGCCCAAGGCCGTGCGGGCAGTGGCCCAGGCCTGCGCGGCCAACGCGATCGCCGTGGCCATTCCCTGCCACCGGGTGGTGCGCCGCGACGGCGACCTCAGCGGCTACCGTTGGGGCATCGAACGCAAGCGCCAGTTGCTGGACCGAGAGACGGCACTCTCCTGAGCCTCCAGACCGCGTAGAATTCACGCCCTGTCGAGTTGTGTAGAGGAACATTCGATGAGGCGTGTCAGCCTTGACCGATTCTATGCGGGGATTTTCGCCCTGCTGTTGTGCCTGGCCGTGCCGGCCTGGGCCGCGCCAGCCACGCCGGTATCGCGCCTGGCCGTGGCCGAGCAGCAAGTGCTGGACGAGAACGCCAGCCTGGAGGAGTTGAGCGAACGGCTCGACCAGATCCGCCAGGGCGTCACCAGCAACGCCAACGACGACCTGCTCGCGCAGTTGCGCCAGTCGGCCTTGCAGGTGCAGCGCCAGGCCGATGTGCTGGTCACCCAGCGCACCGCCGACGTGCAGCGCCTGGACGACCAGCTCAACGTGCTCGGCCCGCCGCTGGAGGAGGAGGCCGAGAGCCTGACCCGCCAGCGCAAGCAGCTCAACGACGAAAAGAACAAGCTGGTCGCCGAGCAGAAGGACGCCACCACGCTGACCCAGTCGGCCCGTGACCTGTCGACACAGATCGTCAACCTGCGCCGTAGCCTGTTCAACTCGCAGATCACCAGCCGCGCCGCCAGCCCGCTGAGCCCGGCATTCTGGTCGAGCCTGATCCGCCCCACCGACGACGACGTGGCGCGCCTGCGCGACCTGCGTGGCGAGGTGTCGGACGCCATGGCCAGCGCCTTTAGCGCCGAGCACCGATGGCTGTTCATCACCGCGCTGGTGGCGGCGGTGCTGGTCTGGACCCTGGTGCGCCGGGTGCTGGAGCGCCTGCTGGCCGATGCCATGATCCGCTGGCTGCCCGAAGGTCGCCTGCGCCGCAGCGCCCTGGCGCTGAGCGTCAGCCTGGCGACCCTGGGCACCATCTCCGGCTCCGTGTCGCTGCTGCGCTGGGGCCTGGAGAGCAGCGCCGACCTTGGCACGGACCTCGCCAGCCTGACCAACCATATCCTCGCCCTGGTGATCTTCAGTGCCTTCATTTCGGGCCTGGGCCGCGCCATGCTGATGCTGCAGCGCCCGTCCTGGCGCCTGCCGCCGATCGCCGACGAAGTGGCCAGCGCCCTGGGCTGGTTCCCCAAGGTCCTGGCCCTGGCGCTGATGGTGCTGCTGACCCAGGAGCGCATCAACAGCGTGATCGGCACCAGCCTGGCGCTGACCCTGGCCACCAACGGCCTGACCGCGCTGGTGGTGTCGTTGCTGTTCGTCGTGGCCCTGCTGCGCTATCGCCGTGCCCACCGCCAGCATGACCTGGAGCGGCCCAAGGGCCTGGCCGGGCTGATCCCGTTCGTGATCGTGGTGTGGGTGCTGGCGATCCTGCTGACCCTGCTTGCCGGCTACCTGACGCTGGCCTACTTCCTTACCGCCAAGCTGCTGTGGATCAGCGTGGTGGTGGTCTGTGCCTACCTGCTGGTCACGGTGTTCGGCGACCTGTGCGAGACCTTGCTGTCGCCTCGCCAGCCCGGTGGCCTGGCGCTGGCCTCGGCGCTTGGCTTGCAGCAACGCCACCAGGCCCAGGCCAGCACCGTGCTGGCGGGCATCGGCCGCACGCTGCTGCTGTTCGCCGCCGCGTTGCTGGTGTTCATGCCTTCGGGCACCAGCCCGGGCGAGCTGCTGCTGAGCCTGGCGGACTGGGACGGCACCGGCGGCAAGGTGCTGGGCAACCTGAACATCGTGCCCCAGGACATCTTCCTGGCCGTGGCGATCTTCCTCGGAGGCTGGTTCGCCATCCGCGTGGTCAAGCGCTGGCTGAGCGAGCGCCTGCTGCCGGAAACCGACATGGACGCCGGCATGCGCGCCTCGCTGGTGACCCTGGTCGGCTACCTGGGCTTCCTGTTCCTGGCCATGCTGGTGATGTCCACCCTGCACATCAACCTGACCAGCCTGACCTGGGTGGTCAGTGCGCTGTCGGTGGGTATCGGTTTCGGCCTGCAGCAGATCGTGCAGAACTTCATCTCCGGCCTGATCCTGCTCACCGAGCGCCCGGTGAAGGTGGGCGACTGGGTGAGCCTGGCCGGTGTCGAGGGTGACATTCGCCGGATCAACGTGCGCGCCACCGAGATCCAGATGTCCGACCGCTCGACGGTGATCGTGCCCAACTCGCAGTTCATCTCGCAGAACGTGCGCAACGTGACCATGGCCAATGCCCTGGGGGTGGTCAGCGTTACCCTGACACTGCCGCTGGAAACCGATGCCAACCATGTGCGCGAGCTGCTGCTGGCGGCGTACAAGGAGCATGAGTCGATCCTTGATGCGCCGGCCACGTCGGTGACTTTCAAGGACCTGACCAGCAGCGGCATGGTGATCGGTGTGAGCGGTTACGTGGCGTCGCCCCGGCAGGTGTCGGGCACGCGCAGCGACCTGCTGTTCACCATCCTCGGGCGTTTGCGAGACGAAGGCATTGCACTGTCGTCGCCGCAGAGCATGGTGTTGGTGCAGGAAAATGGGCGACCGGCCGACGAGCCGGCGTGAGGCCATCTCGGCTCTTGTAGGAGCGGCCTTGTGCCGCGAAAGGGCCGCAAAGCGGCCCCGACGATCTTTGCTCAACACTGAAATCTGGGGCCGCTACGCGGCCCTTTCGCGGCGCAAGGCCGCTCCTACAGGGATCGTGCAAGAATTGATGACGCGGGTTGGCCTCGCGATGTTTTCAATGCTGCTTGGCTCGTCGAATCCGCAGCAGGATGACCAGCAGCACCAACCCCGCCACCGGTGCCATCCCCAGCATCGCCTCCCGCGCCGTCAATCCCGCCCCCAGCACATTCAACCCGCCATACAGCAGCTTGAACAGGTTCAGCAGGTAGTAGGTGATGGCAATGATCGACAAGCCTTCCACCGCCCGCTGGATCTTCACCTGGGCGTCGGCCCGGGCATTGAGGCTGCGCAGGATCTCGGCGTTCTGCTCCTCCATCTCCACCTGCACCCGCGCCTGCAGCAGGTCGCCCAGGTTGGCGACGTTCTTCGCCAGCTGTTCCAGTCGTTGCTCGGTGGCCACGCAGTAGCGCAGGGTCGGCTTGAATCGCCGCTCGATGAACACCCCCAGGCGCTGGCAGTCGGCGACATGGCTCTCACGCAGCTCGCCCAGGCGTTCGAACACCAGTTGCGCATAGGCCTGGCTGGCGCCGAAGCGGTGTCGGGTCTGCACCGTGCGGTCGACCACCTGGCGCGACAGGTGGGCGATGGCTTCGAGCAGGGCCTTGGAATCGTGGGCCGCGCTGCTGGCGCCGCGTTCGGAAAGGCTCACCAGGACGGCGTCGAAATCGTCCAGTTCCTGGCTCAGGGCCTTGGCCGTGTCCAGGGTCAGCGAGGCCATCATGCGGTAGGTCTCGATCTCCAGCAGGCGGCGGATCATGCGACCCTGGCGATAGGCATTGAGCCGGCGGTTGATGAACAGGAAGCGGTTGGTGCCGTCCCCGGTCAGGCGGAAATCGCTCCACACCACCGCATCGCCACCGCCGACGCTGGAACCGCAGGGGTCCTTGAAGCCATAGCGGGCGAGGTCCAGGTCCTGGTCGTCGCGTACCAGCACCTGCACGGCGTTGATCACCTGCGCCGCCTGCGGGGCGATGGCCTCGGCGAGCACGGCGGGCAGGGATTGCCAGTCGCTGTCGTGGGTCGTGCAGGGCACCACCAGGGTCAGGGTGAAGAATTCGGTGTGGCGTTCCCACTTGAACGGGTGGCCGTCCAGCCGGGTGATGCCCTGGGCCGCATGGGTGTCGGGGGCCTCGGGGCAGCAGCGTTGCAACAGGGTCTGACAGGCGCTGGCGTCGCCGAGCACGGCAAGGTGGAAGACATGCGCCGGGTCGTCGAAGTACAGCGACGGGCGGGCGTGCAGTTCGTTGTGCAGGGCGGTGCGAAGAGGATGCATGGGTGGGCTGGCCTGGTGTTGTGATTGTGGGGCTACCAGGAGGTGTGACTTCGCAGGGCAGGGCAAAAGTCACGGGGTGCCGGGGCCGTGTGTTCGGGATTTACACCTGCCTGTGTAGGAGCGGTCTTGTGCCACGAAAGGGCTGCGAAGCGGCCCCGGCGATCTGTCTCGTGGCGCAGACCCTGGGGCCGCTACGCGCCCCTTTCGCGGCACGAGGCCGCTCCTACAGGGATCGCGCAGGGCAGGTCTCCTGGCGTCAGCCGCAAGAGCAGCGGTTCAGCGCATGTTCCGCCAACGCCCGCCCCATCTGCATGTTGTGCGCGGCGTTCACCAGCATTCCCAGTCCGGGTTCGCCGGCCAGGGCGCAGCAGTACTCGTCGATGGTGTCTTCGATACCACGCATCAGCTGGATGGCGTGAAGCAGCGCCTCGGTGGTGGGCATATCGTCGTTGATGGTGAAGAAGGGGCGGTTGAGCGATTTGGCAGGGGGTGGATCGGGAACGATCTTTTTCATGGGAAGCACTCATTTCGATTGGAAAGGTGCCGCCTCCAGATCCCTCTCACAGGATGAGGGTGGCAGCCGTACGCGGGGTGAGAGACCGGTCGAAATGAGCAAATGCCGGCCAGGCCTGGGCCTGCCCGCGCACAGCCGCCATGGCAGTGCTGCGTACTTCATTTCGACGGTGGCAGGCTCTCACCCCTGGTCGCCGGTAAGACGACCTAGGGAAGTTAGTCCTGCTGATGGTCCTCGACAATTCAGACGCGTCGGCAGCGTGCGTAGGGTAATTCCCAAGCTGTTCTGCTTTGAAGCACTTTGTTTCAGGTTCGGAAATCTCTGACAGGCAAGGCTGATTTGCACAGGCAGGGTTTTTATCGCTCTGAGATTGGCCAGAATGATTGGCCTGGCGATGTGGTTCTGGTCATTGCTTCCAAGGAGGTGATTTTGAAAGACACGAATCTTGCGTATGACGAAAGGCCGAACAATCCTGTCTCGGAGGTGGATGAATTGGAGTCTCAGCCATTCGTGGTCGGTGATGAGGCATTTGAAGCGTTCATCGACAACCTCGAATATTACCCGCTCAAGGAAAACCAATGCCTTCAAAACCTTATGAGTAGGCCGAAGCGTTGGATTTGAGTGTGGCAGGTGATGCAAATGATCAGATCGCAAGTGCGCCATTGCCCGCTGGATCAATGAGGCTGGGCAGAAGTAGCGCGGGTTGTCGTGGGAGCGGGCTTGACCCTCGATGGGAATGGAGGGCTGGGCTTTCGAGGATACTGAAGACTGTCGCGTGCGGGCGCCCAGGTGTACGACGTTTGTTTTGAGGCGCTTACGAGATCGAGCGCCGCCCGCGCGGCGCATCGCGACGCAAGGCCGCTCCTACATCTGTTTCGGGCCAGTCAATCCTGTGCCATTACCGGGTCCGCCTTGTTGGTACGACGCGGTTTCAGTGTAGGCACCACTGGCGCCTCACCTGTCTCAAGACAGGCACCAAGGCGGGCAACCATGGCCTGACAGGTTCGGTACGTTGCAACAAATGTGGGAGCGGCCTTGCGTCGCGATGCGCCGCGCGGGCGGCGCTCGATCTCGCAGGCGCTGCAAGGCTGCCGTCGAACACCTGCCAGCCTCACGCGCCCTGTGAAAGGGCTCAGCTACTCACCCCAAACACCGCGTCACATGCTTCACCGACTGATACCCCGAAAGCCCCCAAGGCCCAAGCTCTCGGCCAATGCCGCTGCCCTTGGTCCCGCCCCACGAGGTCTCGACGAACACCGCCTGCACCGAGTTGATCCACACATGCCCGACCTCCAGCGCGTCGGCGACGCGCTCGGCGCGTTCCAGGTCGGCGGAGCAGACGGTGGCCACTAGCCCGAAGCGGCTGTCGTTAGCCTGGGCGATGGCCTCGGCCTCGGTGCTGAAGCGCCGTGCGCAGAGCACCGGGCCGAAGATTTCCTCACTCCATAGACGGCTGCTTTCGGGCACATCCACGTACAGCGTCGGGCTGACGAACCAGCCGTCGCGGTCCAGCGCCTTGCCGCCGGCCAGGCACTTCAGGCCCTCTTCGCGGGCGGTGGCGAAATAGCCGGCGACCTTGAGCCACTGCGCCTGGCTGGTCAGCGGTCCCATGTCCACTTCTTCCGCCAGCGGGTTGCCCACGCGCAATGCTTCCAGCGCCGCCTGCAAGCGCGGCAGCAGGGCGTCGGCGATGCCGTCCTGCACCAGCAGGCGCGAGGTGGCCGAGCACATCTGCCCGGCGTTCCAGGTGATGCCGGCGACGATCCACTCCACCGCCTGGTCGACATCGCAATCGTCGAACACCACGATGGCCGACTTGCCGCCCAGCTCCAGCGTCACCGGCCGGCACTGGGCGGCGGCGGCGCGCATCACCTGGCTGCCAACGCCGTTGCTGCCGGTGAACGACAGCTTGTCCAGGCCGTTGTGGCCACTCAGGGCGGCGCCGGTCTCGGCCTTGCCGCCCACGATGTTCAGCACGCCGGCCGGCAGGCCCAGCACCTCGGCGATCTGGCCGTAGGCCTGCTCGATCAGCGGGGTGACCTCGGAAGGTTTGAGCACCACGGTGCAGCCGGCCGCCAGGGCCGGGGCGAGCTTCCAGGCACTGGTCACCAGCGGGAAGTTCCACGGCACGATCAGGCCGACCACGCCCACCGGTTCCAGACGGGTGCGGGCAGTGAAGCCCGGCGCGGCCAGGGGCACGTCGCGGTTCTTCGCCGGCAGTTGCTCGGCGAGGTCTGCGTAATAGGCGAAGGTGGCGATGGCGTCGTCCAGGTCGATTTCGGCCTCATGGCGCGGCTTGCCGTTGTTGCGCATCTGCAGGGCGATCAGTTCGTCGCGGCGCTGACCCAGCTGTTCGGCGAAGCCGCGCAGGTAGGTGGCGCGCTCGGCGGCGCTGACCGTCTTCCACGATGCCAGAGCACGGCGCGCGGCGGCCACGGCCTGGTCGACCTGGGCGCTGCTGGCGGCCATCAGTTCGGCGAACGGCTGACCGTCGGACGGGTTGTGCACAACGATGCAGTCGCTGCCCTGGCCTTCGACCCAGCGGCCGTCGATGTAGTGAGGTGTGGTCATGGTCGGATTCCAGTCAGGCCATTTCGGCGGTGGTCACGGGCTTTACGGGCGTACTTTTGCAGCGCACCCAGCGCGGGCCACGGGGGCCGTACACGCCAGCGGGTTCAGGGAACAGGTTGAGCAGGATCAGGTACAGCACGGCGGCGATGCCGAGGGTCACCGGCAGGCTCAGGTCGATGCCGCCGGCCAGTTCGCCCAGCGGGCCGACGAACTGCCCGGGCAGGTTGACGAAGCACAGGCCGATGGCCGCGCTGGGGACCCACGCGCCCATGCCGCGCCAGTTCCAGCCATGGTCGAACCAGTAGTGACCGCCCTGCTGGCCACGGGTGAACACCTGCAGGTCGTCGGCGTGGTAGAAGCCGCGGCGGGTGATCAGGCCGAGGATCATGATCACCATCCACGGGCTTGTGCAGGTGATGATCAGCACGGCGAAGGTCGACACGCTCTGCACCAGGTTGAAGGTAAAGCGGCCGACGAAGATGAAGCCGATGGCCAGCACGCCGATCAGCAGGGTGGCGGCGGCGCGGCTGAGCAGGCGCGGGAACACGCTGGACATGTCCAGGCCGGTGCCATACAGCGCCGTGGTGCCGGTGGACATGCCGCCGATCACCGCGATCAGGCACACCGGCAGGAAGAACCAGCCCGGCGAGATCGCCAGCAGGCCGCCGACGTAGTTGTTGGCGGCGATGTAGTCCGGCGCCTGGCTGGCCACCAGGGTGGCGGTGCACAGGCCGAACAGGAACGGGATCAGCGTGGCGGCCTGGGCCAGGATCACCGCCAGCATGATGCGTGACTTGGCGGTTTCGCGCGGGATATAACGCGACCAGTCGCCGAGGAACGCGCCGAACGACACCGGGTTGCTCATGGCCAGGATCGCCGCGCCGACGAACGCCGCCCAGAAACCGGCCTGGCCGAGGTTGACGCTGCCGGCGTAGCCCGCGTCAAAGGGCCCGGCGAAGGCGAAGATGCCCAGCAGGAACAGCAGGCTCGAGGCCCACACCGCGATCTTGTTGACCCACAGCATGAAGCGAAAACCAAAGATGCACACCACCAGCACCAGCACCGCGAACAGGCCGTAGGCCAGGCCCAGGGTCAGGTCGGTTTCCGGCAGGCCGACCAGGCGCTTGGCGCCGCCGACCAGGGCATCGCCCGAGCTCCACACCGACAGCGAGAAGAACGCCACGGCGGTCAGCAACGACAGGAACGAGCCGACGATACGCCCGTGCACGCCGAAGTGCGCGCCGGACGATACCGCGTTGTTGGTGCCGTTGAGCGCGCCGAACAGGCCCATCGGCGCGAGGATCAGCGCGCCCACGCCGACGCCGAGCAAAATCGCCCAGACCCCGGCCTGGAATGACAGCCCGAACAGCACCGGGAAGCTGCCCAGCACGGCGGTGGCGAAGGTGTTGGCGCCGCCGAAGATCAGGCGGAACAGGTCCAGCGGGGCGGCGTCGCGTTGATCGTCGGGGATCTGTTCGACGCCATTGGTCTCGATACCGGTCGAGTGGCTCATGGTGGTGCTCCAGCGCGAATGTTGTCGGCCGTCGGGCGGCCTTGTTGTGGGTGCGATGGCAGTGCGGCAGGGCCGCTTAAGGGAATCAGGCCGGCGAGATGACCGACAGGTGCTCGTGGCAGGCCAGCCAGCGTTCCCCGTGCAAGCGGAAGACGATGGTCTCGCGCTCGTTCAGGTCGAGGGTTTCGCCGGCCACGCGCAGGCGCGTGGCTACATCGTGCATGAAGATCGCCACGTCGCCCTGCAGGCTCACCTGCGCGTTGCTGGACTCACAGCCGAGCACGGCGAATCCGTCTGCCTGCCAGCTGGCCCAGAGTTCTTCATAGGCGCGGCGTGACAGCAGCGGTTGCGGCACGGTATGGAAGAGAAAGGTGGCGTCTTCGCTGAAGTAGGCGAAGTAGCGGGCGCTGTCGTTGCTGGCGAAGGCGGCGACGAGGTCGGCGGCGGCCTGCCGTACCTGGAGTGTCTGGTCCACGGGAGTGGCCTCACGGTTTATTGTGATTGTTGGTGAAGCGATTCTGGTGGCGGTGGGCGAGGGGAAAAATCGCTGTGGGCAAATAATCAGTTCAGGAAATCGTGAACCAATGGGGTGCTGTGCTTTACCCGGGTGTTGCCACTGGCTAAGGTGTCGACAGCCTTGACGTCATCAAGCTTCACGATCATTCCCACGCTTTCAGACCCGATGGACATTCCCCATGAGCCAGTATCTGCCGCCACTGACCGTGACACCGCGCATGCTGGCGCTGGTTGCCGATATCAGCGAGCAGGTGGGTGCACTTACGGCTAATCGGGAAGTGGCGCTTACCCCGCAACTGCGCCGGGGCAACCGCATTCGTACCATCCAGGCCTCGCTGGCGATCGAAAACAATACACTGAGCGTCGAACAGGTCACTGCGGTTCTGGAAGGGAAGCGGGTACTCGGCCTGCCGCGTGAAATCCAGGAGGTGCGCAATGCCTTTGCCACCTATGAAGCGATGAGCGGCTGGCTGCCCGAGCGTCAGGCTGATCTGCTGGCTGCCCACAAGCTGCTGATGATGGGGTTGATCGATGACGCCGGTCAGTTTCGCCAAGGAGGTGTCGGCATCTATCGCGGCCAGCGCCTGTTGCACATGGCACCGCCTGCCAGTCGCTTGCAGCCACTGATGCATGACCTGCTGCGTTGGCTGGGCGCCAGTGACTGGCACCCGTTGATCAGCAGCTGCGTCTTTCATTACGAATTCGAGTTCATCCATCCTTTCGCCGATGGCAACGGGCGGATGGGGCGTCTGTGGCAGACGCTGATACTGAGCCACTGGCGCCCGGTACTCGCCTACCTGCCGGTGGAGTCGGTGATCTGTGCCCAGCAGGAGGCGTACTACGGTGCCTTGGCGGCTGCGGATCAGGCTGGCGAGGCCACGCCCTTTGTCGAGTTCATGCTCCAGGCACTGCGGCAGGCATTGGCCGAGGCGAGTGAGACCGACCAAGTAACCGACCAAGTAACCGACCAAGTAGCACGATTACTGGAGGTTCTGAAACCGGGTGTCGCGCTGCGCGCCAATGAACTGATGGAGCGCCTCGAGCTGTCTCATCGGCATACCTTCAGAGCGAACTACCTCAAACCGGCGCTGGCGGCCGGTCTGATCGAGATGACCGATCCGGCAGCCCCGCGCAGTCCGATGCAGCAATATCGTCGTACCTCACGATAGCGGCGCCCGCCTCACTGTTCTTCAGGTAGAACTCTGAGGGTTCACCCATGGGCCTACCGGCCCGCGTCTCTCCTCTCTACCGTTAGCCCTGTCGCCCGTCTGGCCCCAGGCCGCACGGGCATCTCCCACGGCCCGCCGACTGACGGTCGCTTCGTTCAGCCTGCGTTGCCTACTCTCATAGTCCCCACTGTGGATGTGTGGGGCGCGGCCAGACCGCAGCGGCCAGGATGGCCTGTTCTCCACACCTGAAGGAGAGAACGATGAGCAATTTCTCGCAAGCCGCCAACTTCGAAGGCCAGGTGCCACGCATCGACCCCGACAACGCCACCATGCTGCTGATCGACCACCAGAGCGGCCTGTTCCAGACGGTCAAGGACATGCCCATGACCGAGCTGCGGGCCAATGCCATCACCCTGGCCAAGGTCGCCAGCCTGGCGAAGATCCCGGTCATCACCACCGCCTCGGTACCCCAGGGCCCCAACGGCCCGTTGATCCCGGAAATCCACGAGGCCGCGCCACATGCGCAATACGTGGCCCGCAAGGGTGAGATCAACGCCTGGGACAATCCCGAGTTTGTCGCCGCGGTGAAGGCCACCGGGCGCAAGCAGCTGATCATCGCCGGTACCATCACCAGCGTTTGCATGGCCTTCCCCAGCATCAGCGCGGTGGCCGCCGGCTACCAGGTGTTCGCTGTCATCGATGCGTCAGGCACCTACTCCAAGATGGCCCAGGAAGTGACCCTGGCGCGGGTGGTCCAGGCCGGCGTGGTGCCGATGGACACCGCCGCCGTCTGCTCCGAGGTCCAACGCACCTGGAACCGTCCGGACGCCGCCCAGTGGGCCGAGGCCTACAGCGCGGTGTTCCCGCACTACCAACTGCTGATCGAGAGCTACACCAAGGCCCAGGCCGTCGTCACCGGTCATGAGCAACTAGACTCGCAACGCAACTGAACCTGGCTGTTCCCTATCCAAGCAAGGAGATCCACCATGGCATTCCAATACAAGCGTCTGGACAAGAACAACGCCGCAGTCCTGCTGGTCGATCACCAGACCGGTTTGCTGTCGCTGGTGCGCGATATCGACCCGGACCGGTTCAAGAACAACGTGCTGGCGCTGGCCGACCTGGCCAAATACTTCAAGCTGCCGACCATCCTCACCACCAGCTTCGAGACCGGTCCCAACGGCCCGCTGGTGCCCGAGCTCAAGGAGCAGTTCCCCGATGCGCCCTACATCGCCCGTCCCGGCAACATCAACGCCTGGGACAACGAGGACTTCGTCAAGGCGGTGAAGGCCACCGGCAAGAAGCAGCTGATCATCGCCGGCGTGGTCACCGAGGTGTGCGTGGCTTTCCCGGCGCTGTCGGCGCTGGAGGAGGGTTTCGATGTGTTCGTGGTGACCGACGCCTCCGGCACCTTCAACGAGCTGACCCGCGACTCGGCCTGGCGTCGCATGGAGGCCGCCGGCGCGCAGCTGATGACCTGGTTCGGCGTGGCCTGCGAGCTGCACCGTGACTGGCGCAACGACATCGAAGGCTTGGGCACGTTGTTCTCCAACCACATTCCCGACTACCGTAACCTGATGACCAGCTACAGCAAGCTGGCCAAGTGACGGTGTGTCCGGGCCCCGGTGCCGGGGCCCGGACCCGCCTTGTCGGTTACGAGGTAATGGATGGCTCCACTGATTGCCTATTTCAGGCTTGCCCTGCGCCCCGGACGCGATGTGCTGCTGTTCGCGCTGCGCACGGTGGTGGCGGGCCTGCTGTGCCTCTACCTGGCGTTCCTGTTCGACCTGGAACAACCGAAATGGGCGCTGATGACAGTGATCATCATCAGCCTGCCGCTGGCCGGCATGACCCTCAAGCGCAGCCTCGCGCAGGTGCTCGGCACCGTGGTCGGCGCGGCGGTGGCCGTGCTGCTGATGGCGTTGTTCGCGCAGATGCCGTACACCCTGCTGGTCAGCCTGGCGCTGTGGCTGGGGCTGTGCACCGCCGGTGGCACCTTGCTGCGCTATACCGATTCCCATGCCTTCGTGCTCAGCGGCTTTACCTCGGTGGTGGTGGCCATGCTGGCCGTACCCGAGCCCGAGGGCACCTTCATGCTGGCCGTTACACGGGTTACCGAGACCTTGCTGGCGGTGGCCTGCGTGGCCGTGGTCAGCCTGCTGACGGCCCGCCCGCAGGCGGTGGCCAACAGCTATTTCGCCAAAGTCGACAGCCTGCTGAAACTGATCGCCCAGCATGCCGCCGAGGTGATCCGCACCGAAGAGGACGAGGCCGCATTCGGTCAGCGTCAGGCCCGGTTGATCGCCGAGGTCAGCGCGCTGGAGGGGTTGCGTCGGCACCTGTACTTCGATGCCCCGCACCTGCGCAGCGGCGATGGCCTGGTGCAACTGTTCGCCAACCAGCTGGTGCTGCTGGTTTCGCGACTGCTGGTGCTGCGTCAGCAGCGTGAGCTGATCAAGGCGCACTGGGAGGGGCCGCTGCCCGCGGATATCCAGCTGCTGCGCGACGCCGAACTGGCGAGCCTGGATGCGCTGGCACGTGACGGTATGGCGCTCTCGGCAGCGGATCGCGAGGCCCTGCGCACCCTGCACAAGGGCTTCGATGACGCCGCCGACCGTGCGGAGTTTCTCAATGAGCCATTGCCCCCGCACCTGCGCGCCCTGGCCTGGGCCTTGCGCTGGGAGCAGGCGCGCCTGCTGCAGCAACTGGACGAGCTGATCGAGCTGAACGAGGCGATCCAGCAGGGCCGTCTGGCCAGTTGTCCCCAGCAGCAGGGGCGCGCCAGCGCCTTGCACCTGGACTGGCCGCTGGCGGCGATGAACGCCGTGCGCGCCTGCCTGGCCCTGTTGCTGATCGGCGGGTTGTGGATCGAGAGCGCCTGGGATGGCGCGCGTTCGGCGGTGATCCTGATGGGCGTGATGTGTTCGCTGATGGCGACCTTGCCCCGACCGCTGCTGGCCAGCCAGAACTACAACCGCGGGCTGTTGGTGGGCATGGGCTTGTCCGCGCTTTATCAGTTCGCCCTGCTGCCGCTGTTCACCGACTTCGAGATGCTTGCCCTGTGCCTGGCACCGTTGCTGTACCTGGCGGCGGTCGGCCTGGCCAACCCGATGACCGCGGGGATCGGCATGGGCATCGGTCTGATCAGCCTGCTGATGATCGGGCCGCAGAATGTCGGGGCCTATCACAGCAGCGATATCCAGTGGTTCGAGTTCGCCGGTGGCTACCTGGTGGCCGGGGTGCTGGCGATGGCCGTGTTCGCGCTGGTCTTTCCGTTCAATGCGCAGAAACGCATCGCCCGATTGTTTCGCCAGACCCGTGAGGATGTGCGCCGCCAGGTGCTCGGGAGCGGTTCGCTGGCCGGGCAGTTCGCCTTCGAGAGCCTGCTGCTTGATCGCCTGTCGGCGCTGATTGGTCTGTTGCCGGCCGCTGCGGACATGACCTCGCGCGAGCGTGTCGAGTGCGCGCTGGTATGCCCGGCGCTGGCCATCGCCCTGGGCCAGGCGCGTGCCTTGTGCAACAGTGACCTGGCGTTGCCGTCGGCGACCCGCACACGCTTGCGGGAAAGCCTGCAGGGCGTCGCCGACTTCGTCGGTGGCCAGGGCGCGGTGGCCCTTGATCCGCTGTTGCGGGAACTGGACGATCAGGCGCAGTTGCTCGATGCCTTGCATGGCACGCCAGGGCAGATGGGGCGTGACGCCTTGCGCCGACTGTTCATCCTGCGGGTGGCACTGGCGGTGGCCGGGCAGTTGCTGGCGCGTTATCGCCAGGTGCTGGAAGCTGAACGATCGCGGCTGTTGCCGGAGGTGGCCAATGCCCATTGATTTCGAGGTAGGCGGGGTCTACCTGCCGCCCATCGCCCAGGCGCTGCTGCTGGCGCTGCCGTTGTTTGTGCTGGTCGATGCCCTGTTGCGCCGGGTGGGCGTGCTGGCATTCGTCTGGCATCCGGCGCTGTTCCAGGGTGCCTTGTACACCGCGATTTGCGCGGCCTTGTTGTTGTGGATGGGAGTGAGCAGGTAGATGTCGTCGATCAAGCCACTGTTGTCGCGCAGCCTGACCCTGGTCATGCTGGCCGTTGCCATCGTGCTGGGCTGGTTGGCCTGGACGCACTATACCCAGGCGCCCTGGACCCGCGACGCACGAGTGCGGGCCGATGTGGTCACCCTGGCCGCGGAGGTCAGCGGCCGGATCGTCGCCCTGCCGGTGCGGGACAATCAGTTCGTGCACAAGGGCGACCTGCTGTTGCGCATCGACCCGGCGCGCTATGAACTGGCCGTGCTGCATGCCCGGCGCGCGGTCGAGGTGGCACGGGCAGCCTTGGGGCAGTCGCAGGCGAACATCGTTGCCAACCAGGCGTTGCTCAAGCAGCGGCGTAGCGAGGAACAGCGCCGCGGCAAGCTGCAGTCACTGTCGGCCATTTCCGCCGAGGAGTGGGAAAAGTCCAAGACTGATGTGGCTGTGGCCCAGGCCGACCTGCTGCGCGAGCAGTCCAGCCTCGGCCTGGCGCAAGCCAATGTGCAACTGGCCGAAGCCACGCTGGAACAGGCACAGCTCGACCTGCAGCGCACCGAGGTGCTGGCGCCGGTCAATGGTCATGTCACCAACCTGCTGACCCGTCAGGGCGACTTCGCGCAACCGGGTGCCGCGTTGCTGGCGCTGGTGGACAGCGATTCGTTCCATGTCAGTGGCTACTTCGAAGAGACCAAGCTGCCGCGCATCGCCGTCGGCAGCCGGGCGCGCATCGTGCTGATGAATGGCCAGGCGTTGCAGGGCACGGTGGAGAGCATCGCCTACGCCATCACCGACCGTGAGAACCAGCCGGGCAACCGTCTGCTGGCCAACGTCAACCCGAACTACACCTGGGTCAAGCTGGCCCAGCGCGTGCCGGTACGCCTGCGCCTGGAGCCCCAGGCTGCCGAGGCGCCTCCTTTGCGGGCCGGGACCACCGCCACTGTGACGATCCTCGAAGAATGACGGATGATGCAGCAGTGAGCCGTGGACGAGTGTTGCCGATGTTCGACCTGAACGACCTTTATCTCTATGCCAAGGTGGTGGAGCACGGCGGCTTCGCGCCCGCCGGGCGTATCCTTGGCCTGCCCAAGTCACGCCTCAGCCGGCGCGTGGCCAAGCTCGAAGAGCGTTTGGGCGTGCGCCTGATCCAGCGCTCCACGCGGCAGTTCCAGGTGACCGAGGTGGGGCTGGAGTATTACCGCCATTGCCTGGGCATGCTCGAGCAGGCCGTTGCCGCCGAGGATGCGGTCGAGCGCAACCGCGCCGAGCCTCGCGGCATCGTGCGCCTGGCCAGCAGCACCGCGCTGCTCGATTCGCGCCTGGCGCCGATGCTGGCGAGCTTCATGGCGCAATGCCCGGTGGTCGAGCTGCTGGTCAAGAGCTACAACCGGCGGGTGGATGTGATCGGCGAGGGTTTTGACCTGGTGCTGAGCGTGCAGCACCAGCCACTGGAAAGCAGCGAGCTGATCATGCGTCGCCTGGCCCCGAGCCGGCAGTGCCTGGTAGCCGCGCCGGGCCTGTTGGCCGAACACGGGCGGCCCATGTCGCCGGAAGGGCTTCAGGCCCTGCCGAGCCTGAACTGGGGCGCCAATGTGCAGGACGCCAGCTGGATGCTGGTCGGGCCCGCAGGCGCCGAGGTTGCCGTGCGCCATCGCCCCCGTGTGGTGTCGGACGACCTCGCGGTGCTGCGCGAGGCCGCCCTGGCCAGCGTGGGCGTGGTGCTGCTGCCCGAGGAGGCAGTGCGCGACGATCTGGCTAGCGGGCGGCTGGCGCATGTCCTCGACGACTGGGCGCCCCGGGAAGGGGAGGTGGTGGCGCTGTTCCCTTCCCGTCGCGGGTTGATGCCCGCGGTGCGCAAGCTGATCGACTACCTGGCCGATGCCTTCGAGCAGGAGCAGCAGGCCGCTACGCCGGTTCGCGCTCGCTGAAGCCAGGCACGGCAGGTGGACGCGCCGACCAGAACGCCAGGCCCGCCGCCAACGCGGTCAGCGCGGCGCCGGCCCAGGGGGTGGCCGCCAGCGTCGCCCCGGTTATCACCGCGCCGCCGATGGCCGAGCCGAGCCCGACGCCCAGGTGCATGGCCGACATGTTCAGGCTCATGCCGGCCGGGAAGGTGTCCGCGCCACGGGTCGCCAGGTAGCTCTGCACCACCGGCGAGGTGGTCCAGCTCAGCCCGCCCCAGAGCATCATCGCCGGCAGGAACAGCCAGGGCGTGCCGACGCTCAGGGGCAATACCAGCAGGCTGGCGAGATAGAGCAGTGGCGCCAGGGCGATGGAGCGACCTGCACCGAGCCGGTCGGCCATCCAGCCGCCGACATAGCCGCCCGAGACGCCGGCGATACCGAAGACGGCGAACAGGGCCGCCAGCCATTGCACGGGGATGTCGGCGACTTGGCGGGCGTAAGGCGCCAGGTAGGCGAACACCGTGAAGTGCCCGGCGATCATCAACAGCGACACGCCCTGGGCGGCCACCAGGCGGCTGTCACGCAGATGCCGCAGGTAGCTGCCCAGGGCGATGCGTTCGCTGCTCTGTAGTTGCGGCAATCCGCGCCAGGCCATCAGCAGCACTGCGATCGCCAGCAGGCTCAGGCCGGTGAACACCCCGCGCCAGCCCAGCACGTCGCATAGCAGCATTCCGGCGGGCACGCCCAGCACGAGTGAACTGCAGATACCCATGAATATCACGCCGATGGCTCGGCCACGCAGGGCCTCGGGTACCAGGCGCGTGGCCATCAGGGTGCAGGTCAGGCAGGTGAGGGCGCTGGTCGTGGCCATGCCGATGCGGGCGAGCAGCAGCGCGGTGTAGCCGGGCGCCAGGGCCGCGGCGAGGTTGCACATGGCGAACAGGGCCAGGGTGATGCAGAGCAGTCGCCGCAACGGGAAACGGGTGGTCAGCAGGGGAGAGAAGGGTGCGGCGAGGGCGAAGCTCAGGGAGAAGACCGTGGTCAGTTGTCCGGCGATCCCGAGCGGGACTTGCAGGCCATCGGCCAGGGCCGGCAGGATGCCGACCGTGATGTTTTCCGCCATGCCCGTGGCGAATGTCGCCAGGGCCAGCAGCCAGATACGCGGGCTCATGTGTTGCCTCCGATAAACGGGCCGGCCAAGGTCCGGACCCATTTGTCCCGACGGTTGACCGGCAGTGGTCAGGTCCATCGGGTTTCGAGGCAGTGCTTCGGTTATCCCGGTTCAAGCAGGAGGGATTGTAGACGGTTGTGCGCAGGCGATGAAGCCTTGGATTCTTTCAGGCTGAACAGGACTCTATGGGCTGGGAGGTCGCGCAGGGCATCATCACCTGCGGGCTTGCCCCGCGATGTGGGGCTCTGGCATCGGCTTTGCCGGCGATCGCGGGGCAAGCAGGTTCCCACGCAGTGCGGGCGCGGGTTGTAGTGCTTTTCTGCGGGCGAAAAAAAACCCGCCGAAGCGGGTTTTTTCAGGAGCGGTGCATCAGACGTTGAAGCGGAAGTGCATCACGTCACCGTCCTTGACGATGTAGTCTTTGCCTTCAAGGCGCCATTTGCCGGCTTCCTTGGCGCCGCCCTCACCCTTGAACTGGATGAAGTCGTCGTAGGCCACCACTTCGGCGCGGATGAAGCCTTTCTCGAAGTCGGTGTGGATCACGCCGGCCGCTTGCGGTGCGGTGGCGCCCACGCGCACGGTCCAGGCACGCACTTCCTGCACGCCGGCGGTGAAGTAGGTCTGCAGGTTGAGCAGCTCGTAACCGGCACGGATCACGCGGTTCAGGCCAGGCTCTTCCAGGCCCAGGGCCTCGAGGAACATGTCCTTCTCCTCGCCGTCGTCCAGCTCGGCGATCTCGGCTTCGATCTTGTTGCACACCGGTACCACCACCGCGCCTTCTTCCTCGGCGATGGCCTTGACCACGTCCAGGTGCGGGTTGTTGTCGAAGCCGTCTTCGGCGACGTTGGCGATGTACATCACCGGCTTGCTGGTCAGCAGGTGGAAGCCGCGAATCACGGCCTTCTCGTCGTCAGCCATGTTTTTCATCAGGCTGCGCGCCGGCTTGCCTTCGGTGAAGTGCGGGATCAGCTTTTCCAGGATGGCCTTCTGTGCCAGGGCGTCCTTGTCACCGCCCTTGGCGTTGCGGGCGACCTTCTGCAGTTGCTTCTCACAGCTGTCGAGGTCGGCGAAGATCAGTTCGAGGTCGATGATCTCGATGTCGCGCTTGGGGTCGACGCTGTTGGAAACGTGGATCACGTTCTCGTCTTCGAAGCAGCGCACCACGTGGGCGATGGCGTCGGTCTCGCGGATGTTGGCGAGGAACTTGTTGCCCAGGCCTTCACCCTTGGAAGCACCGGCGACCAGGCCGGCGATGTCGACGAATTCCATGGTGGTCGGCAGGATGCGGTTCGGCTTGACGATCTCGGCCAGTGCCGCCAGGCGCGCATCGGGCATCGGCACGATGCCGCTGTTCGGCTCGATGGTGCAGAAGGGGAAGTTCTCCGCCGCGATGCCGGACTTGGTCAGGGCGTTGAACAGGGTGGACTTGCCGACGTTGGGCAGGCCGACGATGCCGCAATTGAAACCCATGGGTATTCCCCTTTCGTAAAGTGTCAGGCCTTCTGGCTGTGCAGTTCGCGCATGGCCTTGGCGAAGTCGCCGGCCAGCACGTCGGGCATCACGCCGAGGGCAAAATCGATGCTGGCGTCGAGCTTCTCCTGCTCGGCGCGTGGCGCCCGGCCCAGGACGAAGTTGGAGACCAGTTTGGCGTCGCCCGGGTGGCCGATGCCGAGCCGCAGGCGGTGGAAGTCGTTCTGGTTGCCGAGCTGCGCGATGATGTCGCGCAGGCCGTTGTGCCCACCGTGGCCGCCGCCTCTCTTGAGCTTGGCGACGCCGGGAGGCAGGTCGAGTTCGTCGTGGGCCACCAGGATCGCTTCCGGCTTGATGCGGAAGAAATTGGCCAGAGCCGCCACGGACTGGCCGCTACGGTTCATGTAGGTGGTGGGGATCAACAGGCGAACATCGTTGCCCTGATGGCTGAATTTAGCCGTCAGGCCGAAATACTTTTTGTCAGCGGACAGCGAAACGCGCTGGGCGCTGGCGAGGCGTTCAACGAAAAGAGCCCCTGCGTTATGCCGGGTCTGTTCGTATTCGGGGCCGGGGTTACCCAGGCCGACGATCAACTGGATGGCGGTCACGTCAGGGGCTCTTCCTTGGAGTTGGTGGGTTAC
>Ga0247820_10000103_pt1 | contig 41208 bp, 34 predicted proteins | sample 13C_Glucose_Day1_2_FD_192480 | JGI IMG/M metagenome (GOLD analysis project Ga0247820, IMG submission 192480) | Soil microbial communities from agricultural site in Penn Yan, New York, United States - 13C_Glucose_Day14 | ecosystem: Environmental > Terrestrial > Soil > Agricultural land | place...
CTGGCATATCCAGGAAACCGAGACGGTTTACCACGAAATCCCGAACGTCGGTTTCGAGTATCAGCTGAACAACTTCCAGCAGCCCTACACCGTGACCCAGCGCTGGCGGCTGGAAAGCGACAGCACCTCCCTGCGTGAAGAAATCACCACCACCCTGTACGATCCCGAACATGGCAACCTGATCTTCGAGGAACAGCCCAACGGCATCGTCACCACCTACGCCTACTACGACAAGGACGGTGAGGACGGTTGCCCACGGGACCCGCAAGGGTTCCAGCGCAACCTCAAGTCGACCACCACCACGCCGAGCAAAAAGAAGGGACTGGAAAGCACTGCTCCGGTATTGATCGAGCGATACACCTATAGTTTGTACAATGCGCTGCCCGACGCGAGACGCCCTCATGGCGTTACCGATCAATGGCTTGTGATGACACAACAGGCGTTGCATGAACAGATCAGCGAGGGTGAACGCCTGCTGCACACCCTCAACAAGGGCATCTACAAGGACGAGAATTCGCCCTACCTGTATGGTCGCCAGGCCTACGAAGAACAAACGTTTTACCCAATCGACGCACCTGCGGGCACCTTGCGCAACCTGCTCAAGCAGATGACCACCCGCACGGATTGGACCTACCTGCCACGCGATCCAGAGAAGCCATACGCCGATTACGGCATCACTGAGACGGTCAAAGGTTTCGAGCTTAGCGAACGAAAAGTTACACATTACCTGTCTGCAGTGTCCGGCGCTGTCGTTTCAACTGAAGACATGCACGGCACACAGACAATCTATGAGTATGACGACCTGAACCGCCAGACGCAGGCAATCGTGTCACCTACGGGTAACAAGGCAAAGCGCAGGTATAGCTACCAGTTGGCAACATCTGCCGGCGAACGTTTGACTCAGATCACCGAGGATGCCAATGGGGTAATCACTCGCACGGTGTTCAATGGCGCCAACCAGGTCGTGGAACAATGGCGCGAAATCAGCGACCCACAGTACTCGACATTGCGTCTACCCGAGATGCAAACCTACCTGGCCAAGTACAACGGCCTGGGCCAACTGGTCGAAGAGACCTTCTTCGACCATGGTGATGGGTTTGAAGACCAGCAGTTGTCCATGACCACCCTGTTCAGCTATGGCCCCTGGGGCGAGCTGACCAAGACCACCTATCCTGACAAGACTTGCCTGCACAGTGCCTATCGCCCGTTGAGCAAGGTCAATGACGAGGACCGTTACCTTTACGACTTCACCGCCAACTGGGAGACCAACCCAGATACCCCCGATGTACGGCTCAATCACCAGATCCAAAAAAGAAACCTGTTCAACAAACCCGTACAGGTGAAAAATCTTGGGCCAGCCAAGGAAGCGCTCGATCGCTATGACTATTACTATGACGGCAGTGGCCGCTGCACCCGCGAGGAAAGCCGGGTGCGTGAACCTGACAGCAAGGCCGAGTTGCTGCGCATCACACGCTTTGAATATGATGCCTATGACCGTATGACCAAAACCATACGGCCGAACCAGACTGCACTCAGTCGCAAATTTGCCGCCCATTCCGCCGAAGAGTTGGTCGAGCAACTGCGCCTGCACGCCGCAGGTGACAAAGAAGGCACAGTAGTGTCCCTGCGTGAATACGACGACCTCAGCCGCCTGAAAAGCCGGGTGGCAGGGCCGCGCACTGAGAAGTACACCTATGGCGAAAAAAATGACCAGATGGTCCCTTCCCGGCGCACGAGCAAACTGCGGACGTTCGACTACGAGTACTTGTTGGACCTGACCACTACGCCAAGCGCCATCACTGCGGGTGGGAAGCGCAGCGTATTCACCTTCGACCCCACCAGTGCCGCACTCAACAACGCCGATAACGATCAAGGCAAACGCAAATACGTTTACACAGACCAAGGCTACCTGCTTCACGAGGAATGGACCGACACTCAGACACCGGACACCTACCATCGTGATTACCGTGATTCGCTGCAAGGCCGCACCTTCGCACTGGACGACAGTAATGGCATGTCGACCCACCACGGCTATGACGCTCATGGACGCCTGATATGGACCACCCAGGGCCGACTGCGCGCCGATTTCACTTACGACAACAATGGCCGCCTGCAATTTACCCGTACGCGCGACCTTGACAGCGACTACACCCTGCAGTGCGAGCAACAGTATGACAGCCGCGGCCGGGAAGAAACCCGCATCCTGACGCTGTTCAAGGGTGAAACGCCCGGCGAACTGAAGATCATCAGGCAACGCTGGCGCGACGACGGCATGCTGCACAGCAGGTCTCTTTGGCGTGGGGACCAGCAGTTGCTGCAGGAGATCTTCAGCTATGATCCCCTCGACCGGCTCATCGGTTATGTCTGCGAAAGCGAAACGGGTGACTACCCGCGCAATGCCAAAGGCCGCCCGATCAAGGAACAGTCCTATGAATTCGACGACCTCGACAACCTGATCTACAGCCGTACCGACTTCGCTGGCGGCGATGCGGACAAGGCTTACTTCAACTGCGAAGGGTTCCAGTTGAAGAACGCCACCCACACCCATGCCGACTACCTGCCTTCAATGGATTTCGCCTACGACGATGATGGCAACATGCTCAATGACGAGTGGGGACACAAGCTGCGCTATGACGAATCTGGCCGCTTGCAGGAAGTGCGCAGCCAAGACGACAAGCAAACGCTGCTGACCTACCGCTACGACGGCCATGGCCACCTGATCGGCGTGAAAGCGGCCGAGGGAGAAGAGGAACTACGGCGCTACCAAGGCAACCGACTGGTCTGTACCCGGGCAGGCACGACCGACCTCTACTACCTGCACGATGGCGAACGCCCACTGGGCCTGCAACACGGCAAAGCCCCTGCTGCGCCGCGGCTGTACTGGACCAATATGGCGAACAGTGTGATTGCCGAAAGCGCGCAGGCCGATCTTGAGGATGCCAACTACACCGCGTGGGGCGATACCCCAGAGTCACTTGCATTGACCGGGCTGCTGGCCTTCAACGGCGAAGTCCGAGAACGGGCCATGGGCTGGTACCTGCTGGGCCGCGGTTATCGAGCCTACAACCCTGGCCTGATGCGCTTCCACAGCCCTGATGAGCTTGACCAGGAAGACGTCGGCATCAACCCGTACCTTTACTGCCATGGCAACCCTGTCATGTGGCGCGACCCTACTGGGCATGCCGCCAGCCCCATGGCGCCTCCCGACCAGGTTGGAAGCAGGCGTAAAAAGCCGAGCAAGACAGCTGCGTGGGTCACACTTGGGGTGTCAATAGCCGCCGCCATCCTTACCGTTGGCACCTTCGCGCCAGTCGCGCTCGGGGCGGTCACCGCAGCGGCTGCCGGGATAGCCTTGAGTGCTAAAACCGCCTTCTGGCTGACTGTGGGAACTATCGGCACTAGCTTGATAGTCGCTGGTTTGACTGTTCAGGGTCTTGGCGTCACGGAGGACGATCCGAACAAGAGCAATGTGCTGACGGCAATTGGTGGTGGGCTGGTTTTCCTAGGGAGCATGCTGACAGGCGCGGCTGCATATTATGGTTCATCTAGCCTGGTCAAAGATATTGCTAAGTTCGCATCAAGCAGCCCCGAAAATCTCGTTGTTGTACAGTCGACAAGTGGGTTCGGCTTTAACCGATACAAGGCGCAGGCACTGACACAAATGGGAGCGAACAAGCCAGGAGAAACTGGTGCTGCTGGGCCGGCAGGCCCGGCAGGCAAGCGAGGACGAGCAGGCGAGCAAGGACCAGCAGGCGAGCAAGGCCCGCAAGGACCAGCAGGCGAGCAAGGCCCGCAAGGACCAGCAGGCAAGCGAGGACCAGCAGGCAAGCGAGGATCAGGCTTAACTAAAGAAGACGTGCGGCAAATAGTCGCTGATATGACCGGTAACGTACACAATGACGTACCGTCTACTAGCCGGCCATTCCAAAACAAAGGTTCATTCAATGTACCCAAGAAGATCGTGACAAGCGACTTACGTCATACGACTCCCGAAGCATTCATGGACAAGTAAGCCCTAGCCACCATTACTCTCGCTAAGAAAGGGGAGTAATGGTGGCTATTTTACCAAACGACTTATCCCCCAACCTCTCAGACACCCCCTACATCTCCTACCCGACGCTCTCCTTAATCTCACGCGCTCACCGCTCACATCCCCGGCCCTACCGGCACCGGAGTTGAGCCAACACCTGCGCGCGGTGGCTCGCCACCGAGTAGATTACCGAGAATACCTATGTGCCCTCTCCCCCAGCGCTGGCGAGGCATCACGCCCTTGCTCGCCCTCGGTGGCAGTTACCTGGCAGCGCCTGCCTGCCTGGCACTGGCCAACGAACCCCCGCTGCAATTCCAATCCGGCTTCCTGCACCAGTCCAGCGGCCACGCCCCCGGCAGCGCCGACCCCGCCCTGCGTGCCCTGGCAAACGAGCAACGCTTGGCCCCCGGGCGATATCACGTGGAGGTCCGCGTCAACCTGGCCCCCGCTGGCGAACACGACATCGAATTCCAGCAACGCCAAGGCCAGCCAACACTGAACCCATGCCTGGCCCCAGGGCTGCTGTTCAGCCTTGGGCTGCGCGAACGCAGCCTGGCTAAACCGGAACTGGCCAAGGCACTGTGCATCGACCTGCCCGCCCTGGTGGAGGGTGCCCAGGTGGAGTTCGATTCGAGCCGCCTGCGCCTCGACCTGTCCATTCCCCAGGCAGCGCTGCAACGCGACAAGGCCGGCACCGTCGCCCCGGACCAGTGGGAGCACGGTATAAATGCTGCATTCGTCAATTACCAAGCCTCGGCCATGCACAGCAGCCAGCGCGACGGGCGCAGCCGCAGCCAACACGACCTGCTGCTCAACAGCGGCCTGAACCTGGCCGGCTGGCGCCTGCGCAGCAGCCAGAGCCTGCGCGAGGATGGCCAAGGGCACCGTCGCTGGCGCCACAGCAATACCTATGCCCAGACCGACCTGCCCGCCACTTGGGGCACATTGACCCTGGGCGAAACCTACAGCGGTGGCGAGGTGTTTCGCAGCCAACCCATCAAAGGCCTGCAACTGGCCTCCGACCTGGGCATGCTGCCAGATACCCTGCAAAGCTATGCCCCGGTAATACGCGGCGTGGCCCAGAGCCGCGCCAAACTCGAGATACTGCAGAACGGCTTCCCCATCTACAGCACCTACGTCGCCGCCGGTCCCTATGAAATCGACGACCTCAGTGTCGGTGGCGGCAGCGGCGAACTGGAAGTGGTGCTGACCGAGGCCGACGGCCAGGTACGCCGCTTCACCCAGCCCTACTCGACCCTGACCAACCTGCTGCGCGATGGCATCTGGCGCTACAACCTCGCGGCCGGGCGCTACAACACCGCCAACGGTGACGAAACACCCCAGCTGCTGCAGGGCACCCTTGCCCGTGGTATCGGCTGGAGCAGCACCCTGTATGGTGGCATGTTGACCAGCGACGACTACAGCGCCAACGCCTTGGGGCTAGGCAAGGACTTTGGCGCGGCCGGCGCATTGTCGTTCGATGTCACCCATGCCCGCAGCGACCTGGGCACAGCACTTGGCCAGGTCAGCGGCAACAGTTACGCTGCCCGTTATGGCAAGGCGTTTCCTACCCGTACACACCTGCGCTTTGCCGGCTATCGCTACTCCACCGAGGGCTTTCGCGACTTTGACGAAGCCGTGGCGCAACGGAACAACGACCAGCACTGGCCAGGCAGCCGCCGCAGCCGCCTGGAAGCATCGATCTACCAGCAACTGGGCCGCAGCAGCTCGCTCAGCTTCAACCTGAGCCAGGATGACTACTGGCAAACCCAGCGCCAGCGCCGTCAATACCAGTTCTACTTCAACACGCATCACAAAGGCATCAACTACAGCCTGTTCGCCTCGCAGTCACTCAACAAGACCCACGACAACGACCGCATTCTCGGCCTCAGTCTGTCCTTCCCTCTGGACTTCGGCCTGGGCAGCAGCGTCACCTTGGACACCCAGCAACAGGCTGGGCGTTTCAGCCAGCGCGCCAGCCTCAGTGGCGGTGCATTGGACAACCGCCTCAATTATCAGGCAGCTCTGGCCAATGATGGCCAGCAGAACAAGAGTGCCGAGCTATCGGCCGGCTACCTGACTCCGCACGTCAACTTTGGTGCCGGCTATTTTGAAGGCAACGACTACCGCAATTTGTCGGTCAACGCCAGCGGCTCCGCGCTGGTGCACGGCGATGGCTTGGTGTTCAGCCCCAGTTTCGGCGAGACCAACGCGCTGATCCATGTACCCGACACCCCCGGCGCCGGCATGGAAAACGCGACAGCTGCGCGCACAAACGCCAAGGGTTATGCCCTTGCACCGCACCTGCAGCCCTATCGGATCAACCGCCTGACACTCACCACCGACCAGCTCGAACCGGATGTGGAAATCGACAACGGCACAGCCCAGGCCATACCGAGACGAGGCGCAATCGTGCAGCGCACGTTCGCCGCACGTCGTGTTGCGCGCCTGGTACTGACCCTGCTGAACACCGAGGGTAAACCATTGCCTTTCGGTACTCAGGTCCAGGATACCCAGGGCAAGACGCTGGCGGTGGTGGGACAAGGCGGCCAAGCGCTGGTGGCTACCGAAGCAACCAGTCAGGTGCTGAAGGTGCGATGGGGCGAGCAACTGGCCGAGCAATGTCAGCTATCGATCAAGCCCGCCAGCATGCGTCAGCAGCAGGGCTTCTACTTTCAAACCCTGACCTGCCCCGCCACTGAAGCCTGATGACTTCTGCCCAACAACGGAACCTATTCATGCGACCTCAACGATACCTGCCAAGCTTGTTTGCCCTGGGCCTGGCCCTTGGCACACAGCTAATCAACCTACCGCAGGCCCACGCCATTCCAGGTTGCACCTGGCAAGGGGCGAGCGGCACGGTCGGCCACAGCGTCAACCTGGGCGAATTCTGGGTGCCCAGGGATGCCGAGCTCGGCACCGTCATCGGCTCCGTCCAGCGCTTGGTTTCAAAGGACCCCTCGAATCGGGAAATCCGCTGCGACAACGACGGCAGCAGCGTACTGACATTCCTCATGCCTGCCACTGTACCGGTGCATGGCAAACCGCTACCGCCCGTTAACGGCTGGGACGTCACCGGTAAAGTACTGGAAACCGGCATTACGGGGGTCGGCCTGTACATCCGCCTCAGGCACCCCTATACCGGGGCCAACAACGGCTTTCGACCCGTCGACGGTCATCCAGCCGTACCCTATGAAGGCCACAATACGGTAAACATCTCGCCATCACCGCTACTGATAAACGACCTGAATGCCGATTACTACCTGATCAAGACTGGCCCCATACCGGCAGGCCGCACTCACTTCAACACACGAGTTGCAACAGGCACCATCACCGACCTCGGTCCGGCGCTTCAGTTGAGCGTGGGAGCAGGCGTGAACCAGGCGCAATGCACGCTCAAAGCCGATGCGGTGAGCGACAACCCGGTTAGCTTGGGCCCCCACGATGCCGCCATCTTCTCCACGCCTGGTGATACTTCGCCGCCGGTCAACTTCCACATCACATTGAGCGACTGCGAGGATGACCCGGCAGGCAGCGTGGCGCGTGCGCACATTCGCCTGGAAGGCGCACTGGGTTCAAGTGTGATCGACCCCAGCCTCGGGTTATTCAGCCTCAATGACAGCTCTCCGGCGCAAGGCATTGCCATCCAGCTACTGCGCAGTGACAGCTCACCCATGACGCTTGAACAAGACGAGCCGGTAACCTGGCTGACGATCGGCGACACACGCCTGGATTTCAAGGCACGTTACTACCAGAATGGCCCAACGGTTACGGCAGGGCCCGCCAGCGGGGCACTGAAGTTCACCATCAGCTATCGCTGATGCCCTATGCCAGGGGCGCAGGACGCGCCCACTGGGGGGCTTGCGAAATTTAAACATGTAACGCAAAAAGGGACCTTAGGGTCCCTTTTTGCGTTACATGTTTGGAGCGGGAAACGAGACTCGAACTCGCGACCCCGACCTTGGCAAGGTCGTGCTCTACCAACTGAGCTATTCCCGCATTTTGAAGCTTTACCACTATCGGCGTGAAGCGCCTTGAAGACCTTCACCACCACTGCACCGCATAGACGCCACAGTATTTAAACTGGAGCGGGAAACGAGACTCGAACTCGCGACCCCGACCTTGGCAAGGTCGTGCTCTACCAACTGAGCTATTCCCGCATTTGGCGTCCCCTAGGGGACTCGAACCCCTGTTACCGCCGTGAAAGGGCGGTGTCCTAGGCCACTAGACGAAGGGGACACACGACACTTTTCAGTGCACCAGGTTTGAACCTCACGATTCAGTCTGGATTTTCTTTTCCTGCCCCGCCGTCAGGCGTTGCCGGAGAAACTGGAGCGGGAAACGAGACTCGAACTCGCGACCCCGACCTTGGCAAGGTCGTGCTCTACCAACTGAGCTATTCCCGCAATTTGGCGTCCCCTAGGGGACTCGAACCCCTGTTACCGCCGTGAAAGGGCGGTGTCCTAGGCCACTAGACGAAGGGGACACGCTGCTGGCATTACTGCCTGCTTTCACTCCCTGCGGCGTTTCGCTGTGTGCTTTACGCTGCAAGTGGCGCGCATTCTATGGATGGTTGGTACAGGCGTCAACCCCTTTGTAGAAATTTATTTAAATCAATGACTTCCGGGTGGGTTGGGGTGCAGTTGCGGGCCGGTGTGCCGATATAGATGGAGGGGTGCCTGTACCGGCCACTTCGCGGCTGAAGCCGCTCCCACAGGTACATCACTGCACTTGAGGCCTGTGATGTACCTGTGGGAGCGGCTTCAGCCGCGAAGTGGCCAGTGCAGGCATGTAGCCGCTGTTCGTCTCCAGGCGAACTCACTACACTCAAGGGTGTAATTCTTCTTCAATGAGGCATTAACGGTGACACCACTTCTGATCACCCTGCTCATCGTGGCGGGCATCGCGTTGCTGATCGTGATCGGCTACCTCAACAATGTGGTCGAGAACGGCAAGCTCGAACGCGCCCGGATGAAGGTCGAGCTGGCCGACCGCCTGCGCCGTTGTGGCGAAATCACCGAGACCTTCCCCGGCCAGTTCATGACCCCGGCGCTGAAGCTGCTGCTGACCCGCCTGGAGCTCAACCTGAACCAGCGTCAACTGGCGATGGACAAGCACAACGCCGGATTCAAGGCGCGTATTGCCGAACTGGAGGCGCTGATTGCCCTAGGCGGGCAGATTCCGGTGAACAACCCGCCCAACCCGATCCAGACCGAGATCAAGGCCAAGGATGTGCGCTTCCTGCTGGAGGCTTTGCACAACCAGGTGACTCGCGCCGCCCAGGAGGGCTTCCTGCCCACGCCCGAGGCCAAGCAATGGGTCAAGGAAATCCGCCATATCCTGGTGCTGCTGCATATCGAGTTCTTCAACAACCTCGGCCAGCAGGCCCTGCAGAAGAACCAGCCAGGCCAGGCGCGCCTGGCTTTCGAACGCGGCGTGCAGTACCTGCGCAAGCAGCCGGAGCCCAAGGTGTATGAAGAGCAGCTGACCTACCTGGAGAAGCTGCTGGCCCGGGCCAATGCCCAGGTGCTGGACCGCATGGCCCCGGCGGAGGATGAGCAGAATGAACTGACCCAGGGGCTCAAGACCGATGAGGAAGAGACCTGGAAGAAGAAAGTGATGTACGACTGATGCTTTAACCTGTACCGGCCTCTTCGCGGCTAAAGCCGCTCCCACAGGGAGCGCATCGCCCCCAAGCTTGATGCCATCCTTGTGGGAGCGGCTTTAGCCGCGAAGGGCCGGTACAGGCAACGACCATCAGCAGTCGGTCAGCTCCAGAAAAATCGCCGCCAACCGCTCCAGCCCTACCTGATCCGCCTCACTGAACCGCCCAAGTTTCGGGCTGTCCAGGTCCAGCACACCAATCAACCTGCCCTCCTTCACCAGCGGGATCACCAGCTCGCTGTTGGACGCACTGTCACAGGCAATGTGCCCAGGGAACGCATGCACATCCTCTACCCGCTGGGTCTGCCGGGTGGCCGCAGCTGCTCCGCACACGCCCTTGCTGAACGGGATCCGCACGCACGCCACCTGACCCTGGAACGGGCCCAGCACCAGTTCTTCGTTGCGATTGAGGTAGAACCCGGCCCAGTTCAGGTCGTCCACCTGGTTATAAAGGAATGCCGAAAACTGCGCGGCATTGGCGATGAAGTCACGCTCGTCGGCAAACAGCGCCTGCACTTGCGCCGCCAGCAGGTTGTAGCCGTCGAGGCCGGCGCCACTGGCATTGAGGTCGATCATTTACTTTTGCTCCAGCAATTGCAGCCCGACCCAGTAGCGGGCGAACTGATAGGCACAACGGCCATTACGGTTACCGCGGCCGGTGGCCCAGCGCACGGCGAGGATGTCGAGTTCTTCGCTGCGCTGCCAGGCCAGGCCGGCAGTTTGCGCGAGCTGGCCGATCCAGTGCTCGACCACGTTCAGGAAATGCTCCTGGGTAAAGGGGTAGAACGACAGCCACAGGCCAAAACGGTCGGACAGGGCAATCTTGTCCTCCACCGCTTCGCTGGGGTGCAGCTCGCCGTCAACGCGCTTCCAGTTTTCGTTGTCGCTCTCCTTCTCCGGCACCAGGTGGCGGCGGTTGGAGGTGGCGTACAACAGCACGTTGTCCGGAGCCTGCTCGAGCGAGCCGTCGAGCACGCTCTTGAGCACCCGGTAGTCGCCCTCCCCGGCTTCGAACGAGAGGTCATCGCAGAACAGGATGAAGCGCTGCGGCAACTTCTGCAGCTGCTCGACCACACGCGGCAGGTCGGCCAGGTGGTCGCGCTCGATTTCGATCAGGCGCAGGCCGGCACCTGCGTGCTCGGCCAGCAGGGCGCGGACCAGCGACGACTTGCCGGTGCCACGCGAGCCCCACAGCAGTGCATGGTTGGCCGGCATGCCGTTGATGAACTGATGGGTGTTGCGGCCGAGCTGGTCACGCTGCTGGTCGACGCCGATCAGGTCGCTGAGGCGGATATCCAGGCTGACCTCCAGCGGCAGCAGGTAGCCGCTGCGGCCATCGCGCTGCCAGCGCGCGGCCAGGGTAGTGGCCCAGTCGATGTCCGGGCGCTGGGCCGGCAACAGGGGTTCGAGGCGGGCCAGTACCGATTCGGCGCGGTCCAGGAAAGCAATCAAGCGGGCGTCCATGAAAACTCCTGCAAATTTTTGGATTCTAGGCTGCTGTGCCGGCCTCTTCGCGGGTAAACCCGCTCCCACAGGGCTCGCACCAGGCCTGAGGGCGTTGCAGTACGTGTGGGAGCGGGTTCACCCGCGAAGAGGCCGGCACCAGCAATTGAGCAATCAAGGCTGAATGTGCGACAGACCCACCAGTAGCCGGGGTTGATCGGCTATGCTTGCGCAGCGCAAGGGACGTGAAACCGGCTCGGGACACATGGATATCAAGTTCACCAATCGCCTGTCATACAAGCAAGCCCGGTTGACAGTCCTGGTCGGCTTCATCCTGGGAACATTGCTCAGTCTCATCCAGATCGGCATCGATTATGCCAGCGAAGACGCGTCCATCAACCGTGAAGTGCGTGCCTTGCTGCAAATCAGCCACAACCCGGCCTCGCGCATCGCCTACAACATCGACTCGGAACTGGCCCTGGAGCTGACCCGCGGCCTGCTGCAGTCACCAGCGATCGTCCGTGCGCGGCTGATCGATAACAACGAAACAGTGCTGGCCGACGTCGAACGGCCGCGCCTGGAGGACCGCTACCGGCCGCTCAGCGACTTCCTGTTCGGCGAGCAGCGCCAGTTCAGGGAACGCCTGTACCTGACCCACATGCCCGAGGAATACCTTGGCACCCTGTACCTGGAGGTAGACACCTATGCCTTCGGCAGCCGCTTTCTCGACCGTGCCGGCATCACCCTGCTCAACGGTTTCGCCCGCAGCCTGGTGCTGACCGGCATCCTCCTGGCGCTGTTCTACATGATGCTGACCAAGCCGCTGGTGACGGTGATCGGCGCGCTCAGTGGCAGTGACCCGCGCAAGCCCCGGCAAACCCGCGTGGCCTGCCCGCATGGCCACGAACACGACGAGATCGGCGTACTGGTGAGGGTCGCCAACCAGCAGTTTGTCAGCATGGCCACCGAGATCGAGCAGCGGCGCACCGCAGAAAACCGCCTGACCCAGTACCTCAACGAGCTGGAAGATATCGTCTCGGCACGCACCAACGAACTGAAGGCCAGCAACAGCAGCCTGAGCCTGTCCAACCAGGAGCTGGAAGAAGCCCGCCGCCGGGCGCTGGACATGGCCCAGGCGCGCGCCGCCTTCCTCGCCAACATGAGCCACGAAATCCGTACCCCGCTCAACGGCATGCTCGGCATGATCGCCCTTGCCCTGGACAGCCCGCTGCCCAGCGAGCAACGCCAACAGCTGGCGATTGCCCATGACTCGGGCAAGGTGCTGGTGGAGTTGCTCAACGATATTCTCGACCTGTCCAAGTTCGATGCCGGCCAGCTGGAGCTTGAGCGCATTCCGTTCGACATGGGCTCGATGGTCGAGGACACCGCCAACCTGCTGTCACAGAACACCGCGCAAAGCGTGGAGCTGACCTGCCTGATCGCCCGCGACTTCCCCAGCAGCGTGCTTGGCGACCCCACACGGGTACGGCAGATCGTCAGCAACCTGCTGTCCAATGCCCTCAAGTTCACCCGCTTCGGCCGCGTGGATGTACGGCTGACGACCATTGTCGGCGGTGTGCGCCTGGAAGTGCGCGACACCGGCATCGGCATCCCCGAAGAAGCCCAGGCGCGGATCTTCCAGCCGTTCACCCAGGCCGGTGCCGGCATTACCCGCCAGTACGGCGGTACCGGCCTGGGCCTGGCGCTGACGCGCAACCTGTGCAAGGCCATGCAGGGCCACCTGCATATCAAGTCCGACCCGGGCTTCGGCAGCCGCTTCACCGCCGAGCTACCGCTGCCCGTGCACACCGAGGCCATCCCGCCAGCACCGTTGCACGGGCATGTGGCTGCGCTGAACGCAGCCGGCAGCGGGCTCGATGAACTGTTGCAGGACCTGCTGCCCGCCTGGGGCCTTGCCTACCAGCGCCATGACAGCAGCGCGGGGCTGGACGCCTCGGCCATCGACCTGCTGATCACCGACAGCCTGGACCAACTGTTCGAACTGCGCCCGGCGCTGAAGACACCGATCTTGCTGGTGACTGCCTACGGCAACTTCCTGCCCAGCGAACAGTCGGTCGCCCTCGCCCCCCTGCACCAACTGGCCCGGCCGCTGTCGCGCAACGCCCTGTACCAGACCCTGCGCCGCACCTTGCAGGGCCACGAGCCCGAACACCCGCTGGCCACCCCTGCCATCACCCTGGAGCAAGGCCGCGCGCGCATCCTGCTGGTGGAGGACAACCCGGTGAACCAGCTGGTGGCAAAGGGCATGCTGGCCAAGCTCGGCTGCCAGGTGCAGCTGGCCACCCAGGGCGCCGAGGCCCTGGAGCTACTGGAACAGGACGAGTTCGACCTGGTGCTGATGGACTGCAACATGCCGGTGATGGACGGCTACGAGGCCAGCCGGCGCATCCGCCAGAGCGGCCGCTGGCCCGACCTGCCGATCGTCGCTCTCACCGCCAACGCCATGCCCGAAGAACGCGAGCGCTGCCGGGCAGCGGGCATGAACGACTACCTGGCCAAACCGTTCCGCCGCGAAGAGCTGCTGGCACTGGTCGACCACTGGGTACCCGTCAACGGCTGAGTAGGCGCTCGATGTCGGCTTCCAGGGCCTGCGGCTTGGTGGTGGGAGCGTAGCGCGTTACCTGGCCAGAGGCCGGGTCGACCAAGAACTTGGTGAAGTTCCACTTGATCTTCTGGCTGCCCAGAATGCCCGGGGCGCGCTGCTTGAGCTCGGCGAACAGCGGGTGGCTGCCGGGGCCGTTGACCTCGACCTTGCGAAACAGCGGGAAGCTCACGCCGAAGTTGCGCTCGCAGAACTGGGCAATTTCCCGCGCATCGCCCGGCTCCTGCTTGCCGAACTGGTTGCAGGGGAAGCCCAGCACCACCAGGCCGCGTGCGCGATAGGCCTGCCACAGTTGCTCCAGGCCTTTGTACTGCGGGGTAAAGCCGCACTGGCTGGCGGTATTGACCACCAGCAGCGCCTTGCCGGGGAAGTCGCCGAGCTTCTTGTGCTCGCCGCCCAGGGTCACGCAGGGGATGTCCAGTATCGATCCAGCCATGGTCGGGCTCCGGTCAGTCGCGCGGGCGCAGGTCGATGCACACCGAGTTGATGCAGTAGCGCAGGCCGGTCGGTGGCGGGCCATCGGGGAACACGTGGCCCAGGTGCGCATCGCAGCGGGCACAGGTGACTTCGGTGCGGATCATGCCGTGGGATGTGTCGCGGATCTCGATCATCGCGCTGTCCTCGATGGGCGCGTAGAAGCTCGGCCAGCCGCAGCCGGAATCGAACTTGGTCTGCGCATCGAACAGTGGCAGGCCGCAGCAGATGCAGTGGTAGATGCCGTCGCGGCGCTCGCTATTGTACTTGCCGCTGAACGGCCGCTCGGTGCCTTTGAGGCGGCACACCTGGTACTGCTCGGGGTCGAGCATCGACCGCCATTGTTCCAGGGTTTTCTCGATCTTTTGCATGTAGGGACCTCGGCAGGCTGAATTTCGCTGCGCACCGTCTTTTCCGGGGCGCGGGTGGCACGTATATTAGTTGGCTTCGTGTGCCAGGCGTTCAGTCTGGCACCCGCTTCCTGCCCTTTCAAACCTTTCGGCGGGGCGTAGCGCGTTTTCTCAATCGGGATCCCATCATGCAGTTCAGCAAATCGAACAAGCTCGCCAATGTCTGCTACGACATTCGCGGCCCAGTGCTCAAGCACGCCAAACGCCTGGAGGAGGAAGGCCACCGCATCCTCAAGCTGAACATCGGCAACCCGGCGCCGTTTGGCTTCGAGGCGCCTGACGAAATCCTCCAGGATGTGATCCGCAACCTGCCCACCGCGCAGGGCTACAGCGACTCCAAAGGCCTGTTCAGCGCGCGCAAGGCAGTGATGCAGTACTGCCAGCAAAAAGGCATCGAAGGCGTCACCATCGAGGACATCTACCTCGGCAATGGCGTGTCCGAGCTGATCGTCATGTCGATGCAGGCACTGCTCAACAACGGCGACGAAGTGCTGATCCCGGCTCCCGACTACCCGCTGTGGACCGCCGCCGTGAGCCTGGCCGGCGGCAAACCGGTGCACTACCTGTGCGACGAGCAGGCCGACTGGTTCCCCGACCTTGAGGACATCAAGGCCAAGATCACCCCGAACACCAAGGCTCTGGTGATCATCAACCCGAACAACCCGACCGGCGCGGTGTACTCCAAAGAGCTGCTGCTGGGCATGCTGGAACTGGCCCGCCAGCACAACCTGGTGGTGTTCTCCGACGAGATCTACGACAAGATCCTGTACGACGAAGCCGTGCACATCAGCACCGCCTCGCTGGCCCCCGACCTGCTGTGCCTGACCTTCAACGGCCTGTCCAAGTCGTACCGGGTGGCGGGCTTCCGTTCCGGCTGGCTGATCATCTCCGGGCCCAAGCACCACGCGCAAAGCTACATCGAAGGCATCGACATGCTGGCCAACATGCGCCTGTGCGCCAACGTGCCGGCCCAGCATGCCATCCAGACCGCGCTGGGCGGCTACCAGAGCATCAACGACCTGGTGCTGCCACCGGGCCGCCTGCTGGAGCAGCGCAATCGCACCTACGAGCTGCTGAACGACATCCCGGGCGTGAGCTGCGTGAAGCCGATGGGGGCGCTGTATGCATTCCCGCGGATCGACCCGAAAGTGTGCCCGATCCTCAACGACGAGAAGTTCGCCCTTGACCTGCTGCTGTCGGAGAAGCTGCTGATCGTTCAGGGTACCGCGTTCAACTGGCCGTGGCCGGACCACTTCCGTGTGGTTACCTTGCCGCGGGTGGATGACCTGGAGGCGGCGATTGGCCGGATCGGGAATTTCCTGAAGGGTTATTCGCAGTAAGTGCTGGCCCTGGGGGCGCTTTGCGCCCCTTTCGCGACACAAGGCCGCTCCTACAGGATTACGCGATCAGTTGTAGGAGCGGCCTTGTGTCGCGATGGGCCGCACAGCGGCCCCAACATTCCCACAGGATGTTTCTTACATCCTGCAACGCTCTATCCCACAGCCCCCACGCCATCCTCTGCCATACTCCGCCGTACACAGTTTGAAATAGTCGCCCGATTGAATCGGCACGGCCGGCACCTTATATACCCCGCAGTAAGCGACAATTCATCCGTCAGGAGAACGTAACAACCATGATGCGCATTCTGTTGTTTGTAGCCACCAACCTTGCGGTGGTGCTGGTTGCAAGCATTACCCTGAGCCTGTTCGGTTTCAACGGGTTCATGGCCGCCAACGGGGTCGACCTGAACCTCAGCAGCCTGCTGGTGTTCTGCGCCGTGTTCGGTTTTGCCGGCTCCCTCGTCTCGCTGTTCATCTCCAAGTGGATGGCGAAGATGACCACCGGCACCCAGATCATCAGCCAGCCGCGCACCCGCCACGAGCAGTGGCTGCTGCAAACGGTCGAAGAGCTGTCTCGTGAAGCAGGCATCAAGATGCCTGAAGTGGGTATTTTCCCGGCATACGAGGCCAACGCCTTCGCCACCGGCTGGAACCGCAACGACGCACTGGTCGCTGTGTCCCAGGGCCTGCTGGAGCGTTTCTCGCCCGATGAAGTGCGCGCAGTGCTGGCCCACGAAATCGGCCACGTGGCCAACGGCGACATGGTCACCCTGGCGCTGGTGCAGGGCGTGGTGAACACCTTCGTGATGTTCTTCGCGCGCATCATCGGCAACTTCGTCGACAAGGTGATCTTCAAGAACGAAGAAGGCCAGGGCATTGCCTACTACGTGGCGACCATCGTTGCCGAGCTGATCCTGGGCATTCTGGCCAGCATGATCGTGATGTGGTTCTCGCGCCGCCGCGAATACCGCGCCGACGAAGCCGGCGCACAGCTGGCCGGTACCACGGCGATGATCGGCGCCCTGCAGCGCCTGCGCGTGGAGCAAGGCCTGCCGGTGCACATGCCCGACACCATGAAGGCGTTCGGCATCAATGGTGGCCTGAAGCACGGCCTGGCCGGGCTGCTGATGAGCCACCCGCCGCTGGAAGACCGTATCGAGGCCCTGCGCCGTCGCGGTTGATCCAACTGGTAAGCGGAAAGGGCGACTTCGGTCGCCCTTTTTTGTACACCTGTGCCGGCCTCTTCGCGGGTAAACCCGCTCCCACAGGGATCCCGCAATCTTCAGGCCTGTGGTGTTCCTGTGGGAGCGGGTTCACCCGCGAAAGGGCCGGTACAGGCTACACACTTGTCAGCGGCTGACTCGGTAAACCCGCTCCAGCAAACTCGATACCCCGGCCTGCAAAAACTTCGGGCTCTCCTCAATCACCTCGACAACTTCCAGCTCATCCACCTGCCAGCCGGCAAACCCCTGCCGCAGCTCTTGATCCCCTACCGAAAACGGCGGCCCGCCCAGCAAAGCCTGGTCGTAATCCAGAGTCACCACCACCCCCTGGCAACTCGTCGGCAGCAAACCCGACAACAGCTGCATGTAAGCCCCACGCATCTGCGACGGCAAGGCAATCACCGCAGCCCGGTCATAAAGCCCCGCGCAGTCCCCGATATCCTCTGCCTGCAACGCAAAGATATCCCCACACCAGAGCTCCACGTCACCGCTGCGCCAAACCTCGAAAGCCCCCCGCTGCCCCACCTCGGCCTGTAGCCCATGCTCGCGGAAGAATGCCTCAACCGCACGCCGCGACAGCTCTACGCCCAACACGCGATGCCCCTGCCCGGCCAGCCAGGCCAGGTCAAGGCTCTTGCCGCACAACGGCACCAGCACACGGCTGCCCGGCACCAGGCCAAGCGTTGGCCAATACTTCTGCAGATAAGGGTTCACCTGCGCCTGGTGAAAGCCGATCTGGTTGTCGGCCCACCGCTGCTGCCAGAACGCTGGCTCCATGATCACTCCCGATTTTTAGATGGTTTGTCGGTAAAAGTTGGTTTGGATTTCGATCTGTGGTTGATCGAAGATGATTGCATCTTAACCGCCAGGACCCCGTCATGCTGCCCAGCCTGTTCATTTCCCATGGTTCCCCCATGCTTGCCCTGCAACCCGGCGCCAGCGGGCCGGCGCTGGCACGGCTGGCCAACACCTTGCCCCGGCCGAAAGCGATCTTGGTGGTGTCGGCGCACTGGGAAACCCGCGAACTGCTGGTGACCGGCAGCACACGACCAGAGACCTGGCATGACTTCTATGGCTTCCCACCGGCGTTGTATGCAGTGCAATACCCGGCGCCAGGTGACCCCACCCTTGCCGGCCAGGTCAGTGAACTGCTGCAGTCTGCCGGGCTGCCAGCCCAACTGGACGCGCAGCGGCCATTCGACCATGGCGCCTGGGTACCGCTGTCGCTGATGTACCCGGATGCGAGCATACCGGTAGTGCAGGTTTCACTGCCCAGCCACATGGGGCCGGCGCTGCAGGTCAGGGTGGGCAAGGCGCTGGCGGGGCTGCGTGGCGAGGGTGTGCTGCTGATTGGTTCGGGCAGCATTACCCATAACCTGGGCGAGCTGGACTGGCATGCCGGGCCGGATGTGATCGAGCCTTGGGCGCAGGCGTTTCGGGACTGGGTAGTGGAAAAGCTGCAAGCGGATGATCAGGAAGCGTTGCTGGGTTATCGGCAGCAGGCGCCATTTGCGGTGCGTAACCATCCCAGTGATGAGCATTTGCTGCCGCTGTTCTTTGCCCTTGGGGCTGGGGGCAAGTTTGCAGTGGTGCACCAAGGGTTCACCTTGGGGGCACTGGGGATGGACATTTATCGGTTCGACTGAAAGGCCTCTTCGCGGGTGAACCCGCTCCCACAGGGTCTCCACAGATTTCAAGGCTTGTGCTGTACCTGTGGGAGCGGGTTTACCCGCGAAAAGGCCGGCACAGGCAAAAAAATCCCCAGCCAAGGCCGGGGATTTTTTCATTGCGCCAGGATCAATCCTCGCGGTAGCGACGCAGCTTCAGCTGCTTGCCAGCCACGCGGGTGTCCTTGAGCTTGGACAGCAGCTTTTCAAGGCCATCTTCCGGCAGCTCGACCAGGCTGAAGCTATCACGCACCTGGATACGGCCGATGGCGTCACGGGCCAGGCCACCTTCGTTGAGGATCGCGCCCAGCAGGTTCTTGGCAGCGATGCCGTCACGGGCACCCAGGGCAGTGCGGCAACGCACGCGGCCTTCAGCCAGCGGCAATGGCGCACGGCGCTCGCGGTCACCACGCTCCGGGCGCTCGCCACGCTCACCACGCTCGGTACGCTCACCACGCGGGGCGAAGCTCGGCACCAGTGGCTGCTCACGCTCTACCGCAGCCAGGTCCAGCGCCTGGCCATTGGTGGCCTTGCGCAGCAGGGCCGAAGCCAGAGCGCGGGCACTGCAACCCAGGTCGTTGGTCAGGCGGTCGAACAGGTCGCCGTGGGTGGCTTCTGCTTCGGCTACCAGCGGCGCCAGGCTGTTGGTCAGCTTCTTGATGCGGGCGTCCAGCACGGCCTGGGCATTCGGCAGGCGGGCTTCGGCAACTTTCTGCCCGGTTACGCGCTCGATCACCTGCAGCATGCGGCGCTCACGCGGGGTGACCAGCAGCAGTGCACGGCCTTCGCGACCGGCACGGCCGGTACGGCCGATACGGTGTACGTAGGATTCCGGATCGTACGGCATATCGACGTTGAACACGTGAGTGATACGCGGTACGTCCAGGCCACGGGCAGCGACGTCGGTAGCGACAACGATGTCCAGGCGGCCATCCTTGAGCGAGTCGATCACGCGCTCACGCTGGTTCTGGGCGATGTCGCCGTTCAGCGCGGCAGCCTTGTAACCCTTGGCTTCCAGCGCAGAGGCCAGGTCCAGGGTGGCTTGCTTGGTACGCACGAAGGCGATCAGCGCGTCGAACTCTTCCACTTCCAGCAGACGCAGCACAGCCGGGATCTTCTGGTCGGCGTGGACCATCAGGTGGGCCTGGTCGATCGCGGTAACGGTCTGGGTCTTGCTCTGGATCTTGACGTGCTTGGGCTCGCGCAGGTGGCGTTCGGCGATCGAGCGGATCGACGACGGCAGGGTGGCGGAGAACAGCACGGTCTGGCGGCTGGCCGGGATGGCATCGAAGATCACTTCGAGGTCGTCCATGAAGCCCAGCTTGAGCATCTCGTCGGCTTCGTCCAGTACCAGGTACTGCACGGTCGACAGGACTTTTTCGTCACGACGCAGGTGGTCGCACAGGCGGCCCGGGGTGGCCACGACGATTTGCGCGCCGTTACGGATCGCACGCAGCTGTGGGCCCATCGGGGCACCACCGTAGACGGCGACCACGTTCACGCCCGGCATCTGCTTGGCGTAGGTTTCGAAAGCGGTAGCAACTTGCAGCGCCAACTCACGGGTTGGCGCCAGGATCAGGGCTTGCGGTTCGCGCTTGCTCACATCGATCTTGTTGAGGATCGGCAGGGCGAAGGCAGCGGTCTTGCCGGTGCCAGTCTGCGCCTGGCCGATCATGTCGTGACCGGCGAGGATGATCGGGATCGATTGTTGCTGAATGGCGGACGGCTCTTCGTAGCCGGTCGCCAGAACGGCAGCAACAATATTCGGATTGAGATCGAGAGCGGCGAAGCCGCCGGTTTCCTGGGTCATGGGTCTGCCTCTAGGTGCATCCGCAAAGACCCATGCTCCAAAGCTGCACAAGCCATGAAAGACCGACAGGTCACCCAGGCAGCTTTGGCGGCGGGGATTTGCGAAAACGATTGAAAAAGAAAACGTGGGAAAGTCCGCCTAGCGGACGTGCAGCCGAAGCTGGACTCGGAGGGTTTGCACCACCTGATTTTGCGGTCCGCTAAAAGACCGGCGCGTACTATACCCGAAATAGTGCGGGTACGTGAGGAATATTTTCAGGGTGTCCGGCCAGTATCAGGCCATCAGCAATATGCGGCTGAAACGATTCCAGTCTGCGATACCGCGTCGCCCGCTCCCACAGGTACAGCGTTGCTCTCAGGTCCATGACATCCCTGTGGGAGCGGGTTTACCCGCGAATCAGGCGACGCGGTATTCAGGTAGCCGGCCGAATCTCGCGGATCAGCCCCTCGAGGCTATACCCCAGACGCGGCGCCAGCGCCTCGGCCCGGGCCCTCAGCCCATCCAGGTCCAGCGTCTGCTCCAGGTCCGACGGCACCAGCAGGATCACATTGCCCTCCTTCACCGGCAGCTCCCAGTAATGCCGGTGGTACAACCCGCGCAGCAACGCCGCGCCCAGCGGCTTGCCGTCGTCGGTGGCCCACTGGTTGATCACCAGCCAACCACCCGGGTTCAGCTGCTGCTGGCAGTTCTCCAGGAAGTTCCACGCCAGGTGGCCCACCCCCGGCCCATGGTCGGTGTACAGGTCGACGAACAGCAGGTCGGCCTTCTCGGCCGTGGGCAACAGCTCCAGGGCATCGCCGATGCGTACATACAGCCGCGGGTCGTCGTCCAGGCCCAGATACTCCATGGCCAGGCGCGGTACGTCCGGGCGCAGCTCGATGGCCTCGATATCGTCCAGCGGCAGAAATTTCATGCAGGCCTGGGTCAGCGTGCCGGCACCCAGGCCGAGAAACAGCGCGCTCTCCGGCTGCTCGTGGCACAACGCGCCCACCAGCATGGCACGGGTATAGTCATACTCCAGCCAGCTGGGGTCGGCCGTGAACACGCAGCTCTGCTCGATCGCATCGCCGAACTCCAGAAAGCGGTAGTCGTCGACTTCATACACGCTGATGACGCCAAAGGCGTCCTCCACCCGTGCCAGTAGCCGCTCTTGCCGTTCCGCCGTCATGCTTGCCACCCACCCGCGCAAAAACGCGCATTGTCCGCCAACACCCTCGATGCAACAAGCGCAGCGCCAACTGTTACCATGGCCCATAGCCTACAACCGACAAGACCGAGCCCGAGATGAACCAACCGTGGAGCCCCGACAGCTGGCGCGCCCTGCCGATCCAGCAGCAACCGACCTACCCCGATGCCGCGCACCTGCTGAAGGTCGAACAGACGCTGGCCAGCTACCCGCCGCTGGTGTTCGCGGGCGAGGCACGCGAGTTGCGCCGGCAGTTCGCCGAGGTCACCGAAGGCCGCGCCTTCCTGCTGCAGGGTGGCGACTGCGCCGAGAGCTTCGCCGAGTTCTCGGCGGCGAAAATCCGCGACACCTTCAAGGTGCTGCTGCAGATGGCCATTGTCATGACCTTCGCCGCCGGCTGCCCGGTGGTCAAGGTCGGGCGCATGGCCGGGCAGTTCGCCAAGCCGCGCTCAGCGGGCGATGAAACCATCGGCGACATCACCCTGCCCGCCTACCGTGGCGACATCGTCAACGGCATCGGCTTCGACGCGAAAAGCCGCATTCCCGACCCGGAGCGCCTGCTGCAGGCCTACCACCAGGCCACCGCCAGCCTCAACCTGCTGCGCGCCTTCGCCCAGGGCGGGTTTGCCGACCTGCACCAGGTGCACAAGTGGAACCTGGACTTCATCGCCAACTCGGCGCTGGCCGACAAGTACCACCAGCTGGCCAACCGCATCGACGAAACCCTGGCATTCATGCGCGCCTGCGGCCTGGACAGCGCGCCACAGCTGCGCGAAACCAGTTTCTTCACCGCCCACGAAGCACTGCTGCTGAACTATGAAGAAGCCTTCGTGCGCCAGGACAGCCTGACCGGCGATTACTACGACTGCTCGGCGCACATGCTGTGGATCGGCGACCGCACCCGCCAGCTGGACGGTGCCCATGTGGAGTTCCTGCGCGGCGTGCACAACCCGATCGGGGTCAAGGTTGGCCCGAGCATGAACCCTGAAGAACTGATCCGCCTGATCGACACGCTGAACCCGGCCAACGACCCCGGGCGCCTGAACCTGATCGTGCGCATGGGCGCCGGCAAGGTTGGCGACCATCTGCCGGGGCTGATCCGCACCGTCGAGCGCGAAGGGCGCAAGGTGCTGTGGAGTTCCGACCCGATGCACGGCAACACCATCAAGGCCAGCAGCGGCTACAAGACCCGCGACTTTGCGCAGATCCTGGACGAGGTGAAGCAGTTCTTCCAGGTGCACCAGGCCGAGGGCAGCCATGCCGGCGGCATCCACATCGAGATGACCGGGCAGAACGTCACCGAATGCATCGGCGGTGCCCGGCCGATCACCGAAGATGCGTTGTCTGACCGGTACCACACCCACTGCGACCCGCGCATGAACGCCGACCAGTCGCTGGAGCTGGCCTTCCTGATCGCCGAAACCCTCAAGCAGGTGCGACGCTGAGCAAAGCCTGACGCAACTGGCTGCCCTCAACCCGCGGGCAGTTCAGTTGCACCCGCCCCAGGCCCAGCCACTGGCCCAGGCGCAGCAGGTTGCCGGCCAAAGCCTGATACCCCTCTTCGTCCAGGCCCGCTGCCTCGACATGCACCGCATGCACTGCCAGTTGCCCCTGGGCGCGCTCGGCACGCAGGTCCACGCGCGCGGCGATGCGTTCGCGGAACAGGAACGGCAGCACGTAGTAGCCATACACCCGCTTGTGCGCCGGGGTGTAGATTTCCAGGCGGTAGCGGAAGTCGAACAAGCGCTCGGTGCGGTTGCGTTCCCATACCAGTGAATCGAATGGCGACAATAGCGCGCTGGCCTGGATGCGCCGGGGGATACGCGGTGCGCCGGCGCAGTAGGCAAGCTGCTTCCAACCCTGCACCTCGACCGCTTGCAGGCGGCCATCAGCCAACAGTTCCGCCAGTGCCGCCCTGCCTTGCCCCGGGTCCAGGCGGAAGTAGTCGCGCAGGTCGCGCTCAGTAGCTACGCCCAGGGCGGTGGCGGCGTGCAGCATCAAGCCCTGATGCGCCTCGGTCTCGCTGGGCAACGGTTGGTCGAGAATCGCTTTCGGCAGGACCTTTTCCGGCACATCGTAGAGCCGCTCGAAGCCACGTCGGCCAGCGACCGTCACTTTCCCTGCGGCGAACAGCCACTCCAGCGCGTGCTTTTCCTCGCTCCAGTCCCACCAGGGGCCGGCCCGCTCCTCACGGGTGGACAGGCTGCCCGCGCCAAGGGCGCCCTGTTCGCGGACCGCTGCCAGTACCCGGGCGATCACATCCTGGCGTTCACGGCCAAACTGCGCGAGCTGGCGATAGATGCCACGGCCATCGGCGGCATGGGCCATGCGCCAGCGCAGCAGTGGGTACAGGCTCAGCGGCAGCAATGAGGCTTCATGGCCCCAGTACTCGAACAACAGGCGCTGGCGGCCACTGCCCCAGGCGAGATGGTCGAGGGTGGCATGCGAGTAGTTGCCCAGCCGGGAAAACAGCGGCAGGTAGTGGGAGCGGACCAGGGCGTTGACCGAATCGATCTGCAACACGCCCAGGCGTTGCAGCATCCGCTTGAGTGCTGGCAGGGTCGGCACCGATTCCGGCTGTTTGCCGAAACCTTGGGCAGAAAGGGCCAGGCGGCGGGCCTGGCTGATGGACAGCTTGAGGGGCAAGCCTGAACTCCTTGTAGTGTCTGTTCCGGCCCTTTCGCGGGTGAACCCGCTCCCACAGGGACTCCACATCGCTCAAGACCAGTGGTATCCCTGTGGGAGCGGGTTCACCCGCGAAGAGGCCAGTGATTCCACCGACAAACTTAGCCTATTTCCGCAGCGGGTCATCCCAGAAATGCCGTTCGGCCTCTTGCTGGATATCCGCCCGACTCAACCCCAGGTCGTGCAAGGTTGCGTCACTGAGGCTGGCCAGTTCCTGACGTTGGCGGTACAGCTGCAGCCAGCGCGCCGGGCGCTGCAGGGCGGCATGCCACAGGTGGTTCAGGGAAAAGGCAGGTTGCTGGATGCTGCTGACATGACCTTTCATCGTGAAGCCCTCCGTGTTGATGGCTCCAGTCTCGCGCCAGGCATAAGATCAATCCAACGAATGTTTCTGATGCCATGCATCTCGGAGATTGATGCAATGTCCCAGTACCAGAGCCTCGATGCGGACGTACTGCGCACCTTCGTGGCCATCGCCGAGCAGGGTGGCTTCACCCGCGCCGGCGAGGTGGTCAACCGCACCCAGTCGGCGGTGAGCATGCAGATGAAACGCCTGGAGGAGGACATCCTGCAGCGCCAGCTGTTCGAGCGCGACGGCCGCCAGGTGCGCCTGACCGCCGAGGGCCAGGTGTTGCTGGGCTATGCCCGGCGCATCCTCAAGTTGCATGGCGAAGTGTTCAACACCCTGCGCATGCCGCACATGGTCGGGGTAGTACGCATCGGTACGCCGGATGACTATGCCATGCGCTTCCTGCCGACCATTCTGTCGAGCTTTGCCCAGGCTTACCCGCTGGTGCAGGTGGAGGTGCATTGCGACTCCTCCAAACAGCTGATGCTGCGCCAGGACCTGGACCTGACCATCGTCACCCGTGAGCCGGGCAACGAGATTGGCCAGCTGCTGCGCCAGGAACGCCTGGTCTGGGCCGCCGCGGAAGGCTTCTGTCCGCAGGAGCAACGCCCCATGCCGGTAGCCTTGTTCAATACCGACTGCTTCTGCCGGGCCTGGACCTGCAATGCCCTCGAGGCCCAGGGCATCGACTACCGCATCGCCTATACCAGCCCGAGCCTGGCCGCGATCTTTGCCATTGTCACCGCAGGGTTGGCGGTGACCGCACAGTTGCAGAGCCTGATTGGCGGGAATATCCGCATTCTGGGGGAGAGCGAAGGGTTGCCGCAGTTGCCCGTGGCCAATGTGATGCTTGTGCGCAGTACCCAGAACCCTTCGCCGATCACCGATTGCATGGCCGATTACATCGTCGAAGGGTTCAAGTGATTTGGGGCTGCTGCGCAGCCCATCGCGACACAAGGCCGCTCCTACAAGGGTACGCGATCCCCTGTAGGAGCGGCCTTGTGTCGCGATGGGCCGCAAAGCGGCCCCAAAATCTCAAAGCTCAAACCCGAGCATCACCGCACACACCACCAAAAACACGCAGAACATTGTCCGCAACACTTTCTCCGGCAACGCATGGGCCAACTTCACCCCCCAGCTGATACTCAGCAAGCCGCCCACCGCCAATGGCACCCCCACACCCCAGTCGACACTGTGGTGCACCCCGTAGGTCACCAGGGTTACCAAGGTACTCGGCGCCGCCAGCGCCAGTGACAGCCCCTGCGCCACCACCTGGGTGGTACCGAACACACTGGTCAGGATCGGCGTGGCCACCACGGCCCCACCCACCCCGAACAAGCCACCCATGGTCCCGGCAAAGCTGCCCAGCACACCCAGCCACGGCCAGGCATAGCGCAACTCGGCGCTGGGCGGTGTCACCTTCATGAACATCCGCGCCACGTTCCACACTGCCAAGGCCACCAGAAAGCCGACAAAGCCCAGGCGCATGGAATGCGCATCCAGCCCCACCGCCCAGATCGACCCCAGCCAGGCGAACACGAAGCTGCACAGCGACAACGGCAGCGCATGGCGCAACTCGATGCGGTTACGCTGGTGATAACGCCACAGCGCCAGCAGCACATTGGGAACCACCATCACCAACGCCGTGCCCTGCGCCAGTTGCTGGTCCAGGCCGAACAGAACCCCCAGCGCCGGAATCGCGATCAGCCCACCGCCAATGCCGAACAGGCCGCCCATGGTCCCCAGGGCCGCACCCAGCACGATATACAACAACCACTCGATCATCACGGCCTCACCCGCCTATGCACACAATGCGAGCATGCTAACGATTGCGGGCTGGCGGGGAAACGCACAGCAGCGCACAATGGCTATGCGTTTTTCGCAAAAGCAAGGCAGCCATGAGCCCCGATACCCTGACCGACCAGCTAAGCCTGTTCCTCGATGTGCTGGAAACCGGCAGTTTTTCTGCCGCCGCCCGCCGCCACCCGCTGACGCCGTCCGCCGTGGCCCGGCGCATCGACAACCTGGAAAGCGCCGTGGGCAGCCGCCTGTTCACCCGCAGCACCCACGCCGTGCGCGCCACACCTGCAGGCAATGCCTTTGCCGAACGGGCCAGGCGCATCATCGAGGAACTGCGTCTGGCTCGCGCCGAAGCGGTGTCGCTGAGCAATGCCCCCGAAGGCCTGATCCGTATCGACGCCCCCGCCGCATTCGGCCGCCGCCACCTGGCCCCGGCCATCGCTGATTTCCTGGTCGCCTACCCGGGCCTGGATGTGCAACTGCGCCTGATCGACAGCTTTGTCGACCTGCATGGCAGCCACCTGGGCGAGGTCGACCTGGTGCTGCGCGCCGGCCCCCTGGCCGATACCCGGCTGGTCGCCACGCCATTGGCCTACATGGTGCGCATCGCCTGTGCCAGCCCTGCCTACCTGGCCAGCCGCGGCATGCCCACCTGCCCCAGCGAGCTGCCCGGGCACGACGGCCTGGACTGGGACGGCCTGGCGCCGCCATTCGCCTGGCGTTTCAACGTGGCCGGGCAAACCCGCCTGTATCGCCCCTCACGCATGCGCATGGCCGCCAACAATGCCGAAACCCTGCTGTTCGGCGCCCTCGCCGGCCTGGGCATCGCCCACCTGCCCACTTGGCTGATCAGCGAATACCTGCTGCGCGGCGAGCTGATGCCGTTGTTTTGCGACGGTGGCTTGCCCAAAGCGGAAAGCAGCGGTATCTACGCGCTTCGCCTGGAACATGAAACGAACTCTCGCAGCCGTTTGCTGCTCGAATTTCTCAAGAGCCGCTTCAGCCCGATTCCACCCTGGGACCTGGCCTTGCGCAGTGAACTGCGCGAATAAAGCGCGCACTAACGATCAGCGTGCCAGACTTTCCCATTGATTACTTTCAAGGACCTGCATGAACGCCAACACCCAAGCCTCTTGTGACGAGCTGCTGCTGGACAACCAGGTCTGTTTCGCCCTGCACTCCACCTCGTTGCTGATGACCAAGGTCTACAAACCGCTGCTGCAGGCCCTGGGCCTGACCTACCCGCAGTATCTGGCCATGCTCGTGCTGTGGGAGCATGACGGCCTGACCGTCGGCGAGATAAGCCAGCACCTGCTCACCGACCCTGGCTCGCTGACGCCGCTGCTGAAGCGCCTGGAAAGCGAAGGCCTGCTGCAGCGCAACCGCAGCCGCGAGGACGAGCGAGTGGTACTGGTGCAGTTGACCGACAAGGGCCGCGCCTTGCAGCAGCAGGCCAGAGAAGTGCCGCAGTGCATTCTCAAGGCCAGCGGCCACAGCCTGGAACAGCTGCAGCAACTGCAGGCCGACCTGCTGGCGCTACGCGAGAACCTGCAGAAAAACCTCTGACAGCTATGCTGTGCAATGGCCGTTCGGATGAGCGGCGAAGATTTATCTTGCGCACAAACTAATTGCGCGCTAATTTAAATCCCACACCAACCCGCGCCCTCCTCCAGACGGGGAGCGCACAGCACATTAGCGAGGCTCAAGATGCAAAAGGTCACTCCGCTGTACATCGCAGAAGCTACCTCCACCGGTGGGCGCGACGGCAAATCCCGTTCCAGTGACGGCAAGCTGGTGGTCAGCCTGAGCACCCCCAAGGAACTGGGCGGCGCAGGCGGTGACGGCACCAACCCCGAGCAGATGTTCGCCGCCGGTTACTCGGCTTGCTTCATCGGTGCCCTGAAGTTCGTGGCCGGGCAGGAGAAAAAGGCCCTGCCGGCGGACGCCTCGATCACCGCGAAGGTGGGCATCGGCCAGATTCCGGGGGGGTTCGGCCTGGACATCGACTTGCACATCAACCTGCCGGGCCTGGCCCAGGCGGATGCAGAAGGGCTGGTGGAAAAGGCGCACAAGGTGTGCCCGTACTCCAACGCCACCCGCGGCAATGTGGATGTGCGCCTGCACGTGACCGTGTAAGGCTGTGGGAGCGGCCTTGCGTCGCGATGGGGCGCGAAGCGGCCCCAGAATCTCGGGTACCCTTGATATCGCCGGGGCCGCTTTGCGGCCCTTTCGCGACACAAGGCCGCTCCCACAAAAGCAAGAGCCAGCATCGAGAACCGCAAAAACGCAGGCATGAAAAAACCCGGCCAAGGCCGGGTTTTTGCGTTTCACAAGAAGGATTACTTCTTGGAACGGCCTTTGAAGCTGTTGTCGCGAGTGTCGATATCGATCCACTCGTCGATCTGGATGAAGTCGGCAACCGAGATCTCGGTACCGTTCTTCAGCTTGGCAGGCTTCATGACCTTGCCCGAGGTGTCGCCGCGTGCAGCGTTCTCGGTGTAGACAACCTGACGGCTGATGGTGGTCGGCAGTTCAACCGATACCAGGCGGCCTTCGAAGAACACGGCTTCGCAGACGTCTTCCATGCCTTCTTCGATGTACGGCAGAACGGCTTCGATGTCCTCGGCGTTCAGTTCGTACATGGTGTAGTCGGTGGTGTCCATGAAGGTGTATTCGTCACCGTTGATGAACGACAGGGTCGCTTCTTTGCGATCCAGGATCACGTCGTCCAGCTTGTCGTCTGCACCGTAGACGGTTTCGGTCTTGTAGCCGGTCAGCAGGTTCTTCAGCTTGGTCTTCATGATCGCGCTGTTACGGCCCGACTTGGTGAACTCAGCTTTTTGAACCAGCCACGGGTCGTTGTCGATCCGCAGGACGGTACCGGGTTTCAGTTCTTTACCAGTTTTCATTACGAAGTATCCGAATCTGGATGGATTTATAAAAATCGAGGCCGCGTATCATAGCGAATTTCGGTAAAAGTGTACTAGCGCTGTGGCAAGGTCCGGCTGAGTGGCCTGTCGCGCCGCCCAAAGCCGCGCATGCTGCTGCAGCTCCGGCCAGTGCTGGCGGGCCGCCTGCCAGGCCTGGCCCATGTCACGGTCCATGTTCCAGGCTCGCCACAAGCCCAGCAGGGCGGCATCGGCATCGCCTGACAACCCGTGTCGATAATGCGCGAGAAACGCTTCGAGCTTTTCCCAATGGGCATTCTCGTCCTGCACGTAAATGTGCCACAGCATCGGCTGCCCGGCCCACTGTGCACGCACGAACGAGTCTTCGCCGCGCACGGCATTGAAATCACAGCTCCACAGCAACCGGTCGTAGTCGTCCTGGCTGACGAAAGGTAGCACCTGCACGGTCAGCGCCCCTCGCTTGCACAAGCTGCCCACTTGCAGCTCCACCTCGCCAAGCCACTGGCTGAGCCCCGCGACAACGCGCCCTTGCGGTACCAGCAGGTGACAAGGTTGCTCGCCTGAGGCCAGGGCATCAAGCCAGTTGCCCAGTTGCGGGTTTTCATAGGCGAACAGGGAAATCAGCAACGTCCCCGCTCCAGGGTTAACACCAAGCCCCTGCAAGAAGGCCTGCCGTGCGCCTTGCTGGAACGCATCACGCCGCGCCAGCAGCGAGCCCTCGCGCAGCAGGCCACCGGTTTTTTCGGTAAAGCCGGGAAAGAAGAATACCTTGCGCAAGCCATTGGGCTGCGGCGAAGGCAAGCCATGGCAACCCTCCACCCAGTCCTCGGCACTGAGGTATTCGAGGTTCAGCCACAGCGGCGGCGTGGCGCGAGCACGCATTGCCTCTACATAAGCTGCTGGCAACTGGCAGGCGAAGGCACCGATTACCACATCAGCCGGCGCCACCGGCAGCCAGGCCACCGGCCACTGGCGCACATCCACACCGTGCTGCCACTGCTGCGGGGCGTTGGCATCGGCCCCGGGGCACATGGGCGTGAACGCATTGAGGTCATCCACCCACAGCCGCACTGCCAGGCCGTGCTCGGCCACCAGCTGCCGGGCCAGGCGCCAGGTCACGCCTATATCGCCGTAGTTGTCGACGACGCTGCAGAAGATGTCCCAGGTGGCTTTCATGTGCCCTGCCCTCGCCCAGCGGAAAAACCGCGCATTCTGCGCATAAATTGTCGCTGACAAAAGCACCTGCGCGGAAAAATGCCCAGGCGCATGCGACAATGCACCCCGAACACCCTGCCAGGAGGCTGCCATGCCGCGCCACCGTGAACTGAAGATCACCCTCAAGCCGTTGCCGTTGATCGTGTGCGTTGCCTTTGGCCTGTGGCTGGGCGCCGTGGCGATCGCCGCCAGCCTGTGGCTGGCCCTGCAACTGTGGCCACAGCAGGTACAGCCGCTGGCCCAGGCGATGGCCCCCGCCGCATACCGGCCTGCCACGCCGCCAGCGCCAGCCCCTGCGGCGGATGCCCAGGCGCAAATGTTCGAACGCTACAAGGACATCCTGCACAAGCAGGAGCTGCAACAGGCCGCCGAGGCCGCCCAGGGCAACCCGCGCAACCTCAACAGCCCCAAGTGCCAGTTCTGGCTGCAGCAGAACCGCACCGCGCCCACCGACAAAAGCCAGGCCAACGTGCTGGAGTTCTGTTACTGACCATGGACAAGCCCAGCCTGCTGGCGCAGATCGTCGCCGCCCTCGAACATGACCTGAATGTGCTGACCCGCGCGGCGCAAACCGCGTACGAAGCCGCCACTGCCGAGGAGAACATCGCCGAGAACAAGTACGACACCCTGGGCCTGGAAGCCTCGTACCTGGCCACCGGCCAGGCCCGCCGCAGCGCCGAGATCCGCAAGGCGCTGGTGACCTACCAGCAACTGCTACTGCGCGATCATGACCCGGCACGCGGGGTGCAGGTGAGCAACCTGGTGACGCTGGAGGATGAACATGGCGGGCAGCGCCGACTGTTCCTCGGGCCCGAGGCGGCGGGGTTGAAGATTGGCGTGGGGGATGGGCTGGTGACGGTGATTACCCCGCGTTCGCCGCTGGGGCAGCAGTTGCTGGGCAAGAAAGTTGATGATGAGGTGAGCCTGGGGGCGCAGACTTTGATCATTGTCGATGTTGTCTGAGCAGGCCTCTTCGCTCCTGAAGCCGGTGTTGCCCCTGTAGGAGCAGCCTTGTGCTGCGAAGGGTCCCTGAGCAACACAGAAAATCTTTTTGCCTTACCGGCCCATTCGCAGCACAAGGCTGCTCCTACACCGATTGCAAGGCATCGAACCGCCCCGCCAGCCCCTGCTTCTCGAACTGCTCCACGACAAAATCGATAAATGCCCGGGTCTTGCCCGGTAGCAGCTTGTGCTCGGCGAAATACAGGCTGATATGCCCATCATCCACGTACCAGTCCGGCAGCACCCGCCGCAGCCGCCCGCCGTCCAGGTACGGCACGGCAAACGGCAGGCTCACCAGGGCAATCCCCAGGCCCTGCTCGGCCACCGCGCAAGCCGCATCCGAATCGCTCATGGTCATCGCCTGGCGCAACTGCAACGGCTGCTGCACCTGCCAACGACTGGTCAGCGGCCATGAACGCACCCGCCCGGTCTGCGGCGAGCGGATCAGGATACCGTCATGCCGTTGCAATACCTGCGGGTCGTCAATCGGTGCGTGCCGGCCCAGGTACGCCGGCGCTGCCACCAGCACCCGGTGCGCCGGGGTCAGCTTGCGTGCCACCACCCCCGGAGGCAGATCGAAGCCTCCGCCAATCGCCGCATCGAAGCCCTGGCCGATCAGGTCGACCTGGCGGTTGTCGAAATGCCAGTCCGGGGTAATGGCCGGGTAGCGACGCAGAAACTCAGACAGCAACGGCAACACATACAAGCGCCCGAAGACCGTGCCCATGCTCACCCGCAACAACCCGGCCGGCTGGCCTTCGCTGCTGGCCAGGTTGGCCACGGCGTACTGGATGGTGCGGAAGCTGTCACTGACCTCGCCCAGAAACCGCTGCCCGGCCTCCGTCAAGGTCAGCTTGCGGGTACTACGCTGGAACAACCGCACCCCCAGGCGCGCTTCCAGTTGAGCAACATGCTTGCCCACGGCAGCCGGGGTAATGCTGAGGCGCCTGGCGGCCTCGGCAAAGCTGCCGACTTCGGCACTGCGAATGAAGCATTCCAACGCGTTGAACGATTCCACGGCCATGATTGGCAACCAAAGGTTCACTCTGCTGATAGTGATTGCCATCTTATCAGCAGGTAATCAAGCGCCGATACTGCGTCCATCCAAGGCATTCCAGCCTGGCTACAGCAGGAGATCAACATGTCCAAGCAACACACACTCGAAGGCAAGGTGGCCCTGGTACAAGGCGGTTCCCGCGGCATCGGCGCAGCCATCGTGCGACGCCTGGCCCGCGAAGGCGCGCAGGTGGCTTTCACCTATGTCAGTTCCGCCGGCCCGGCGCAGGCACTGGCGCAGGAAATTACCGAAAACGGCGGCAAAGCCCTGGCCCTGCGGGCCGACAGTGCCGACGCGGCGGCCGTGCAACTGGCCGTGGATGACACCGTGAAGGCCTTCGGCCGGCTGGATATCCTGGTCAACAACGCCGGCGTGCTGGCGGTAGCGCCGCTGACCGAGTTCGACCTGGCCGACTTCGACCACATGCTGGCGGTGAACGTGCGCAGCGTATTCGTCGCCAGCCAGGCCGCGGCACGCTACATGGGCCAAGGCGGGCGCATCATCAACATTGGCAGCACCAATGCCGAGCGCATGCCGTTTGCCGGTGGCGCCCCCTATGCCATGAGCAAATCGGCGCTGGTCGGCCTGACCCGCGGCATGGCCCGTGACCTTGGGCCGAACGGCATTACCGTGAACAACGTGCAGCCAGGGCCGGTGGACACCGACATGAACCCGGCCAGCGGCGAATTCGCGGACAGCCTGATCCCGCTGATGGCGATCGGGCGGTATGGCGAGGCGGATGAAATTGCCAGCTTCGTGGCTTACCTGGCGGGGCCTGAGGCGGGGTACATTACCGGGGCCAGCCTGACGGTCGATGGCGGGTTTGCCGCCTGATTGACGGGTTGCCCGTTCCGCCCTCTTCGCGGGTAAACCCGCTCCCACAGGAATACCACGGCTTTCGAGTACTGTGGTGACCCTGTGAGAGCGGGTTTACCCGCGAAGAGGCCGGCACAGGCTATCCACTTATCCACCTGCCACGAGAAGCACATGCACACCCCCACACTCAGCCGCGCCCTGATCCTGCTGATGGCCACCGCCACCGGCCTGGCCGTCGCCAGCAACTACTATGCGCAACCGCTGCTGCACAGCATCGCCCAGCAGTTCGGCCTGAGCACTGCCAGTGCCGGCAGCATCGTCATTGCCGCACAACTGAGCTACGGCGCCGGCCTGTTGCTGCTGGCGCCGCTGGGCGATCTGTTCGAGCAGCGCCGGCTGATCACCGTGATGACCGCCATTTCCACCCTGGGCCTGATCATCAGCGCCTGCGCACCGAGCCTGCCGTGGCTGATCCTTGGCACTGCGCTGACCGGGCTGTTCTCGGTGGTGGCGCAGATCCTCGTGCCCATGGCCGCGACCCTCAGCGAGCCACACCAGCGCGGGCGCGCGGTCGGCACGTTGATGAGCGGTTTGCTGCTGGGCATCCTGCTGGCACGCACCGCCGCCGGGTTCATGGCCGAACTCGGTGGCTGGCGCAGCATCTACGTACTGGCCGCAGTGCTGATGGCCATCACCGCCGTGGCGCTGTACCGCAGCCTGCCGCAACACCACAGCCATGCCGGGCTGAAATACCCGGCGCTGATCGGCTCGGTGTTCCGCCTGTTCCTCGAAGAACCGGTGCTGCGCCTGCGCTCGCTGCTCGGCCTGCTGGCATTCAGCCTGTTCGCCCTGTTCTGGACGCCACTGGCGTTCCTGCTGGCGAAAGGCCCGTACCACTATTCGGATGCAGTGATAGGCCTGTTCGGCCTGGCCGGTGCAGCGGGTGCGCTGTCGGCCAACTGGGCCGGGCGCCTGGCCGACCGTGGCAAGGGCTCGCTGGGCACCACCGTGGGGCTGGTGGTATTGCTGCTGTCGTGGGTGCCGCTGGGCTTTGCCGAGCAGTCGTTGCCGGCCTTGCTGCTGGGCGTGCTGATGCTCGACCTGGCAGTGCAACTGGTGCATGTGAGCAACCAGAATGCAGTGATTGCCCTGCGGCCCGAGGCGCGCACGCGGCTGAATGCCGGGTATATCACCTGCTACTTCATTGGCGGGGCCTTGGGGTCGCTGCTGGGCACGCAATTGTTCCAGCGCCAGGGCTGGATAGGGATCGTGGTGGCCGGGTTGGTGATTGGCGGGCTGGCGTTGCTGGCGTGGCTTGCTTCCGCCCGCAAAGCTGACGCATAACCCCTGTAGGAGCGCCAGCCTGAGAGTGACAATGCACCGCACGACCCTCTGTCGCATGGCCGTTGACTTGCCTGCCCCGGCAGCGCTCAGTAGTCGCTGGCCAATGCCCTTTCCCTGACAGGACGACGTTATGACAAGACTCACGGTGCAATCCGGCGATTTCTTGCAAGGTGAAGGCGAGTATCGCAACGGATCGCTCACACTCAAGACCCCGCGCAGCCCCTCCCCCGGCGAGCGGATTTCCCTGGCGCGCATCAGCGACCTGCGGCTGGCCAGCCTGGAATCCAACCGCAGCCTGGGCAGTGCCCTGGGCTGGGGCGTGGCCGGTGCACTGGTGGCCGGGCCGGTGGGGTTGCTGGCCGGGTTGTGGCTGGGTGGCAAGGAAGAAGAAGCTACCTTCCTGGCTACTTTCAAGGACGGGCGCAAGCTCATGGCCATTACCGATGGCAAGACCTGGTCGAAGATCGATGACAACTGGCGGCAGCACAGGCGGCCGGCCAGTAAAGGCTGACTGGATATCGGACGGTCCGGATCGTTTTATGTTGAAGGCGGCTGTAAGATGCCGCCTTTTTCATGGCCTGTGCCGGCCTCTTCGCGGGTAAACCCGCTCTCACAGGGATATCACTGCACCTGAGGATAGTGATTTTCCTGTGGGAGCGGGTTTACCCGCGAAGAGGCCGGCACAGGAGTGCGCATCCAGGAGCCCCACCGCATGCCCCCGCGTCACCCCCGCCTGCCCCTGAGCCTGCTCAGCCTGGGCCTGGCCCTGCATTGCCCCCATGTGCTTGCCGAAGACAGCGTGCTATTGGCCCCGCTGCAGGTGTCCGACACCTACGCCAACGACGGTTACCAGGCACGCCAGGCAGCCGTGGGCGGCTTCCAGCCCGCGCCCTTGCTCGACACCCCGGCCTCGATCAGCGTGTTCAGCCAGCAACTGCTGGAAGACCGCCAGGTGCGCCAGCTCAGCGAAGTGCTGCAAAGCGATGCCTCGGTGGGCGAAAGCTACGCCCCCATCGGCTACTACGAAAACTTCAATGTGCGCGGCTTCGAGCTGAATGCCGCCAGCAGCTACCGCATCAATGGCCAGACCATCGCCGGCGAGCAGAACGTGGCCCTGGAGAACAAGCAGCAGGTAGAGCTGCTCAAGGGCCTGTCCGGGCTGCAGAGCGGTGTGTCGGAGCCGGGCGGCCTGGTCAACTACGTGACCAAGCGCGCCGAAGACGTGCGCAGCGTCACGGTGTCGGCCAACGAACAAGGCGAACGCTACCTGGCCACCGACCTGGGCGGCTGGTTCGGCAGCGAGCGGCAGTTCGGCCTGCGGGCCAACCTGGCCCACGAAGACATCCGCTCCTACGTCGACCACGCCGACGGCAAGCGCGACTTCGCCTCGCTGGCCTTCGACTGGCAGATCAACCCGGATGCCACCTTGCAGCTGGATGCCGAATACCAGCACCGCGAACAGCGCTCGGTGCCGGGTTACCAGCTGCTCGGTGGCAGCGAAGTACCCCATGGCATCGACCCGGACGACCGCCTGGCCTACCAGCACTGGGCCAAGCCGGTGCAGAACGATTCGCTGAACCTGGGCGGGCGCTTCGAGTATCGTTTCAACGAAGCCTGGACAGGGGCCTTGAGTGCCTCGCGCAGCAAGGTGGTGATCGATGACTACAGCTCGTTTGCCTGGGGCTCGAGCGAAGGCGCGTTCTTCGCCAGCAACGGCGACTACGACATCTACGACTTCCGCAGCCCCGACGACACCCGCCGTACCGACGAGGCGCAGGCCATGCTCAACGGGCATTTCGATGCGCTGGGCGTAGGACATGAGCTGACCGTGGGCACCAGTGCGCAGCGGCGCACGCTGGATCAGCGCCCCAGCTATATGGAATGGGTAGGTACAGGCAACATCTACACTGGTGCACCGGCCTTTGACCCATCCGACAAGCCCATCAGGTCTAGCGAACGTCGCCTGGACAGCCGCCAATACGGGTTGTTCGTGAGCGACCGCATCAGCTTCAACGACCAGTGGCAGACCGTAGTGGGTGCCCGAGAAGTACGCCTGGACGAGAAAACCTGGAATGAGGACGGCGTTGCCGGTCGCCATACCCGGCAGTACGAGTTGCTGCCCAACGCCGCGCTCATCTACAAGCCACAGCCGGATACCACGGTATATGCCAGTTATTCCAAAGGCCTGTCGGCCGGCGGTACCGCACCCTGGTTCGCCGAGAACAAATTCGAAATACTCGCACCGACTACCTCGCACCAGCTGGAACTGGGCCTCAAACACGACTGGCAAGGCCTGAGCTTCAGCGCCGCACTGTTCCAGATCCGCCAGGCATACCAGTACGCGCGCCCGGACGGCGCCGGCCACTTCACCTACGTGCAGCAAGGCCAGCAGAAGAACACTGGTCTGGAGCTTGGCGCCAGTGGCTGGGTGACCTCGAACCTGCAGCTGCAAGCCAGCGCCGCGGCCATTCGGGCGCGAGTGCAGAACAGCGGGACTGATGCCTATGAAGGCCACCAGGCGATCAACGTGCCCAGGTTCCGGGCAGCGCTGCAGGCGGAATACACCCTGCCGGTACCGGGGTTGGCACTGCTGGGCGGGGCGCGTTACAGCGCCAGCAAATATGCGAGCCAGGCAGGGAATGTGGAAGTTGGTGGGTACACGGTATTCGATGTGGGTAGCCGCTACCGCACGCGCATTGGGGGATATGACACGGTGCTGCGGCTGACTGTGGATAACGTGTTCGACAAGCGCTATTGGCGCGATGTGGGGGATTACCTGGGGGATAACTACCTGTTCCAGGGGGCGCCGCGAACGGCTCGGCTTTCGGCTTCGGTCAGCTTCTAGATTTTTTGGGGCTGCTTTGCAGCCCTTTCGCGACACAAGGCCGCTCCTACAGGGGACCGCGCACGCTTGTAGGAGCGGCCTTGTGTCGCGAAAGGGCCGCAAAGCGGCCCCCAAAGGCCCCAAAAACAAAAAGCCCCCGGCTTCTCAGCTCGGGGGCTCTTCGTAGAATGTGGCGGTGAAGAAGGGATTTGAACCCTTGATACGATTTCTCGTATACACACTTTCCAGGCGTGCTCCTTCGACCACTCGGACACTTCACCGTTTCTCTTCAAGCCTTGCAGCCTGTCGAGGTGCGCTAATTTAGTGAAAGACCTTCCCTTTGGCAAGCATTTTTTTCAATTTTTTCATGCATTTGCATTTAGGGCCCGGCGAACGCTGACCGACCAGTCAGCCTTACTGCTTTACCTCGCCCCTGGCGCTGGGTAACGTCGTCGCCACGCCAACAAAAGGACTCTGCCATGAGCGAGCTGATTACCTACCACGCCGAAGACGGCATCGTCACCCTGACCCTGAACAACGGCAAGGTCAACGCCATCTCGCCAGACGTCATCGCCGCCTTCAACGCCGCGCTCGACCGCGCCACCGAAGAACGCGCGGTGGTGATCATCACCGGGCAGCCCGGCATTCTGTCTGGCGGCTACGACCTCAAGGTGATGACCAGCGGCCCCAAAGAGGCGATCAGCCTGGTCACCGCCGGCTCCACCCTCGCCCGCCGCCTGCTGTCGCACCCGTTCCCGGTGGTGGTCGCCTGCCCAGGCAACGCCGTGGCCAAGGGCGCCTTCCTGCTGCTGTCGGGCGACTATCGCATTGGCGTCGAAGGGCCGTACAAGGTATGCCTGAACGAAGTGCAGATCGGCATGACCATGCACCATGCCGGCATCGAACTGGCCCGCGACCGCCTGCGCCGCTCGGCCTTCCACCGCTCGGTGATCAATGCCGAGGTGTTTGACCCGCAGGGCGCGGTAGACGCCGGCTTCCTCGACAAGGTGGTGCCGGCCGAGCAGTTGCAGGATGCGGCACTGGCAGCGGCGCGGGAGCTGAAGAAGCTGAACATGCTGGCGCACAAGAACACCAAGCTGAAAGTGCGCAAAGGGCTGCTGGAGGCACTGGACAAGGCGATCGAGCTGGATCAGCAGCATATGGGCTAGCCGGGCCGGCCTCTTCGCGGGTGAATTCGCTCCCACAGGGAACTCCCAACCTTGAAGGTGTGGCGATCCTGTGGGAGCGGGTTCACCCGCGAAAGGGCCATCACAGGTTCGCACCTCAGGGTTTGCCCCGACCAGTGCACATCCGTACACTCCCCGGCGACTGTCTGGTGTGAGTCGTACCATGCTTTATTCATTGCGCATGTTCCTGCTGGCGCTGCATTTCCTTGTGGTTGGCGCCCTGGGCCTGGTCATTGGCCTGTGCCGCCCCTTCAACCCCGACAACAGCCGCGTGTTCGCCCGCCTCTACAGCCTGCCGGCCACCTGGCTGATGCGAATCAGGGTCAAGGCCGAAGTCGGCCCGCTATGGGACCACCCGCCAGGCTGCGTGATCGTCGCCAACCACCAGTCCAACTACGATCTGTTCGTGCTGGGCCAGGTGGTGCCCCAGCGCACTGTCGCTATCGGCAAGAAAAGCCTGGGCTGGATCCCGCTGTTCGGCCAACTGTTCTGGCTGGGTGGCAACGTGCTGGTCGACCGCAAGAACGCCTACCAGGCACGCAAGGCCATGCAGAAGACCACCCGGGTACTGCAGGACGACACCTCGATCTGGATTTTCCCCGAAGGCACGCGCAATCCCGGCGAGCACCTGCTGGCCTTCAAGAAAGGTGCATTTCACATGGCCATCGAGGCCGGCGTGCCGATCGTGCCGGTATGCGTCAGCCGCTATGCCGGGCGCCTGAACCTGAACAGCTGGCGCCAGCGCACGGTGATCGTGCGCTCGCTGCCACCGATCGCAACGACGGGCATGACCCTGCAGGACCTGCCGGCGCTGATCGAACAGTGCCGGGGGCAGATGCAGCAATGCATCGACCGCATGGAAGGGGAACTGGCCAAGCGCTAGGTTGCTCTTGAGCCCACTACAGCCCAAGCTGTAACCCGTGTCCAACCGGAATAAGCGAACAACCATGGGTCGAGTCGTGGCATCGGCGGTGTACAGCGCCGGCAGAAAGGTCACCAACATCAGCATCGATGAAGGCAGCGAATGGGCCCGCAAGCCAGGGCACTTTGTGTGGATCGGTCTGGAAGAGCCCAACGCAGAGGAACTGGCCAACCTGCAGTGCCAGTTCAACCTGCACGAACTGGCCATTGAAGACGCCCTGGAAAAACACAGCCGCCCCAAGCTGGAAACCTTCGGTGACGCCCTGTTCATCGTCACCTACTCGCCGGTGCGCCACGAAGGCAAACTGGAGTTCATCGAAACCCACATCTTCGCCGGCAACGGCTACATCATCACCTGCCGCAACGGCCACTCCAAATCCTATGCCCTGGTGCGCCAACGCTGCGAGGCGCGGCCGTTGCTGCTGGAGCATGGCGAAGATTTCGTGCTGTATGCCTTGCTCGACTTCGTCACCGAGAACTACCAGCCGGTCAGCGAGGCCATTCATGGCGAGATCGAAGAGCTCGAGCAGAGCGTGCTTGGCGGTTCGCTGCAAGAGGACGATATCCGCCGCTTGCACAGCCTGCGCCGCGATATCCTGCGCCTGCGCCGCTACGTGGCACCGATGGTGGAAGTGAGCGAGGAGCTGCAGCGCCTGAGCTTCCCGTTCATCGACAAGAACATGCGCCCGTACTTCCGTGATGTGCAGATCCACGTGACGCGGCAAATGGAAGACCTTGCCGGCATCCGCGACATCGCCAGCCAGACCATCGAGATCGGCATGCTGCTGGAGTCGTCACGGCAGAGTATCGTGCAGCGCAAGTTCGCGGCCTGGGCGGCGATCCTGGCGTTCCCCACGGCAATTGCCGGGGTGTACGGGATGAACTTCCAGAACATGCCGGAGCTGGGGTGGCACTACGGGTATTTCGGGGTGCTGGGGGTGATCGGGCTGGGCTGTACGGCGTTGTATGCCAGCTTCAAGAAATCGGGCTGGCTTTGAGATTGTCGGGGCCGCTTTGCGGCCCATCGCGACACAAGGCCGCTCCTACAGGGGACCGCCTCAGTCAGGTTATTCGCGATCCCTGTAGATGGGCTGCAAAGCAGCCCCCAGCCATCACGCTGCAGAATCTTTGCGCACCGGCTGCTGGATAAACCGCAGCATCCACTCCCCCACCAGGTCGCCCTGGTGCTCGGTGGCCAGGCTGGCCACGGCTTTGTGGTACACCTCATC
>Ga0247820_10000107_pt1 | contig 40732 bp, 62 predicted proteins | sample 13C_Glucose_Day1_2_FD_192480 | JGI IMG/M metagenome (GOLD analysis project Ga0247820, IMG submission 192480) | Soil microbial communities from agricultural site in Penn Yan, New York, United States - 13C_Glucose_Day14 | ecosystem: Environmental > Terrestrial > Soil > Agricultural land | place...
TGTGCCTTTCAGAGGAGTCGGGCGTAGCGGGGTGCTCCGCCGATGGCGCCGCCGGAGCCGAACTTGCCGCCCGTCGTGGCGCCCGTCGTGCGCCGGACCTGGATCTGCACCTTCAGGTCCGGCAGTTGCCGGTACGGGGTGAGGTCGATCGTCAGCGTCGGCAGGACGTAGCCGAACGTTGCGGGCACGGTGCCGCTCCCGGCCGTCGTGGTGTCCGCCAGCTGCACCCGCCACTCGCCGCCGGTGTTCGTGGTGCCGACGACGTCCCCGATGAACACCAGGCCCATCGCCAGCGTCGCCGTGCGCGGGCTGAGGACGGTCTCCCACAGGGTGGTGAAGCTCGTGTTGTCCTCGTAGACGAACGTGCGCAGCGACGTCGGGTAGAACGGGGCCTCGTCCCGCTCCCGGCCCGACCGCTGCAACGCGGCGACGGTCTCCTCCAGCTCGGCGAGCCGCTGCAACACGTCCGGCGTCCTGTACACCCTGGGCACGTCACACCCCCACGCACGTGAGGCGGACCCGCTCGGGCCCGTTCGTCGAGGTGTTCTCGATGCTGACGATGCGGAGGACGCCCTCGCGGCCGCGCGGCGAGTCCGGCTCGGGGTCGATGACGAACAGCGCCTCGTCCCCCACCTGATAGCTACCGAAGGCGGGGTCGACGTCGGCGGCCACCTCGAAAGTCGGCTGCACGTCGCTCTTGGATCGGGCCTCCAGATCGGCGTTCGCCAGCGCCTGCACCTGCGCCTCGTCCACCACCCCGTCGTAGGTGGCCACCCCCTCGAGGAGCGGCCACCCCGACGCGATCAGATCGTCCGCGCTGGCCGTCTTCACGATGCGGGCCTCCCCACGGCCGGCCCCGAGCCCGGACATCTCCGTCACCAGCGATGTGCCGTCCTCCGGCCAGTCGTAGTCAATGATCGACCCGAACCCGCCGCCCTTCGAGAAGACGAGACCGGACTCGGCGGCGGTCCGGCCGCGGCGTGGGTACCAGGTGCGGGCCCGCCGGTACCGGCGCGGCGGCTCGTTGTTCGCGGCGCTCGTCCAGCCCAGCTCCACCCCGAAGTCGAACCCGTCGTCCGCCGAGGCGAGGTCGGTGATCGCCTTGTAGATCTCGGGCCGCTCGTAGCCGAAGAACGTGGTGGTGCGGCTGATGCCGTGCGCGGCCCCGGCGAGCGGGTTCAGGTCCAGGCCGATGTTCCCGCCGGGCTGGTCCCGCGCGTACCGCATCAGGCTCCACACGACGTGCATCTGATCCGAGTACAGGCGCTGCCCGCCGACGTCCACGTACGACGGGTCGATCAGCAGCGACGTGTCCGTGGACAGCGTCTTCTTCACGTACCGGCGCTGGAAGTACGACAGGAACTCGGCGGCCTGTATGGCCTTGCCGCCCTTGGCGCGGTCCCGTGTCCAGATGATGCCGCCCCACACCAGCACCCCGTCCCGGTCCACGTACACCGCAGTGCGGCCGGGCTGGGATGCGGTCTCCGGGTCGAGCGGCAGCGTCTCATCGTTGTACGGGATGGTGCCGGTGAGCTTGCCGATCCCGTTCAGCTCGAACGAGTACTTCACCCCAGACAGTGGCAGCTCGGCGAGGAGCGTGTCCGTACGCAGGTCGCAGAACAGGTACGTGTACGTGTGCTCCGGCTGGTCGGAGGTGGCGGCGAACAGCTGCGCCGACAGCATCGTCAGGTCGGCCGTCATCACGCCACCCGCTCCACCGTCAGCCATGAGTCACGGACCATGGTGACGACGCCGGCGGTACCGGTGCGGCCGATCTGCGGGCCGTAGGTGCCCGCCGTCGACCCGGTCCGCAGGAGGGCCCGCACCAGCATGCCGGACGGATTGTCGACGTCCGTGCGGGCGCCGAAGCTGCGGGCGGAGGTGAGCGCGGTGGACAGGGTCCGCACCGGGCCCTCACCGCTGCTGGCACTGATCGGCTGAGCGAACCCCAGCCACGTCCCCGTCGCGCCCGTGGGCCCGACCCAGTCCAAGTTGAGGTCGCCCTGAGACTCGTCGCTGGTGTACCAGTGCAGCATGCCCTCCACCGTGTAGACCGCGTTCGCGGCGACCGGGATCATCAGGCCGGTCACGTCCACGGGGGTACTGAACGAGCTGGTGAAGTTGGAGTCCAGCCGGACGAAAGTCTTCTTCCCGATCGCGGAGGCGCCCGCAGACTGGAGCACGTTGGCGGTGCTGCCGTCGGGCTTGCCGTACACGAACGTGTCGGTGTCCGTCAGGTACAGCACCTGCCCCGGGTGCATCCGGTTCGGGGCCACGCTCGACGCCACCGGCACAATCCCGCCCGCGGCCACGGTGTAGTTCCGGACATCGGCGATGTTGCCCGCGGCCACTGCCGTCTGGCTCGGGCCGATCGACAGGTCCGCGAGGATCTGCGCGTTGTTCGGCAGGCTGCCCCGCTGCGTGGTGCCCGCCGAGCTGGCGTACGGGCCCTGGATGACCTCCAGCCGCCACTCGTTCGCCGACCCGGCGTACTCGCCGTCGTACACCGAGGCGACCACGGTGTCCTTCCGGTACTGGCCGGCCCCACCCGCGGGCTGCACCGTCAGGGCCACGTCCCCGTCGTTGGCGCAGATGTACGTGCCCTGCCCGCCGGCGTCGTGCTGGTCGACGAACGCGAACCCGGCGCTGACGATGACGCTCATGTTCGGGGTCGGGGCGGCGCGGACCTTCAGCTGCTGTTGCTGGTAGCTGGGCTTGACGCCCTGCCGGATCCGCATCGGCGTCGCCTCGTCCGCAGCGAACCCGGGGTAGGACAGGAGCGCGGTCAGGGCCAGCCGGTCGTTACGGGCCGGGTAGCTTCCGGCCTGCATCCACATGGGCGGGTTGATCAGGGCCACCTCGGGCCCTCCTTTCTACAGGCTGGTGTCTCGCCAGGTGACGGTGAGAAGGGACGGCTGGCCGGCGTCACCCGGCAGGGCGGACCCCCGGAACGCGAGTTCGTTGGGGCCCGGCTCGAGGAGTGGCCACGTCGACCCGGCGCGGACCCAGGCGCGGCGAGGGCTGGACCCCATCAGCAGGACGGCCCGAGTGCGGGTGTCGATGATCAGGTATTCGCCGGCCTGGAGGGAGGCGTCGAGGACGAGGATGCCGCCGGTCGTCACCTGCTCGATCGCGGGGTTGGCCACGGGCCCGTCGAGGCGCAGCACCGGGTACGCCGGTGAAGCGCCGTCGTTGACGGCAGTCAGCCGGCCGGACGTGCCCGCACTGCCGTAGGAGCGGACCCCCGTGGCAGCGCCCAGGCGCCGGGACGGGGAGTCGTGCGGCGTGCCCTCCCACGTGCAGCCGGGCAGCGAGCCGTCCACGTAGTCCGACGGGCTGGAGACTCCGGTCTCGGCCATCATCGCGTCCGCCTGCCACACCACCCCAGGGGCCGAGTTGTAGGCGACCGCGACCTGTGTGCAGGTCTGCCCGGCCGGGACGGTGTACTGGACGCTGACCCGCGTCCACTGTCCGGCCGCCGGTGTGCCGGCGCTGGCGGTGCCGAGTGTCGAGGATGCCGAGCGGAACGCGAAGAACACGGTGGTGCCGGTGCCGGGCACCTTCACCCACGCGGACGCCGTGATCGTGGTCCCGGCCGGCTGAGGAGTGATCGCGTACTGCGCGCCGCCGAACGTGGTCCCCGACCCGTTGGTGATCTGAACGGATGCCGTGCCGGACTGGCCGTCCGAGGTGACGCGGGCCAGCGCGGACGAGTTGTAGGCGGAGATGTCCGTCAAGCCGAGTTCGGCGGACGGGTTGAAGGCGTAGTTCCGGGCGAGGATCGGGGCTGCCCCGTACGCCAGCGGGTACGTGCGTCCCGCCGACGGGGAGTACGTCGACGTGAACGCCGTCTTCTCCTCGAGCCCGTACAGGTACGGGTCCGCGCAGTACACCTCGAGGGCCGCGTCACCGAGCCGCCACAGCTGCTCAGCGTCGTACGGCAGCGACCGCTTCCGCACCTTGCCCCACACCATGACGTCCTGGTCCAGGAACTGGAGCGGGGCAGGCTGGCGCTGCGGCTGGGTGGCGTTGCGCAGGGCCAGCGTCAGCTTCCGCAGGTCGTCCGGCGACTCGCCGCGGATGCCGAGCTTGAGCTGCACTACCCGCGCCCCGGTCCAGTCGGGGCCGGTGTAGTCGCCGTGCTGGCCCGGCCGTTCGACGTCCTCGCCGCGGATGTCCGGCAGATCGTCCAGCCCTTCCACGGCGGCCACGGTGTACGGGGTGCCGGGCCCGAACTCCAGCCCGCCCCACCGCACGCGGCCGAGTGCCTGCTGTGCCACGCTCACCGCCTCCCCACGAGGCCACGCCACGACAGGGCCCGCAGGACCCCGTCCGGGCTGGCCTCGGTCTCGTACAGGTGGAAGGTGTTGTACTGGTCGCCGCCCCCGACGGTGCCCGCGGTGACGGCCGCGAGCTGCCCGGCCGTCGGGGTGACCGCGAGCGCCGCACCGGCCCCCGACGCGACGTCGAGCGCGGCACCCGCCACCGTCCGCGCCGCCGCCCGGACCCGGCCCACCGTGGCGAGGAGACCAGCCTCCAGGCCCCGCCCGTCCATCTCACCGATCCACGCAAACTCCCGGGACGGGGAACGTGTCTTGTGGGCCTTCTTCGTGGTGGTGATCATGCCCTTCGCAATCTTCACCATCTGCTTCTCGATGGTCTTCTCCTGCGACTTCAGCCCCTCCACCAGACCCTGAGCCGCGCGGATCCCCGCCGAGTACAGGGCGTCGCCGACCGTGTCCCCGGTGCTCTTCGCGCTCTTCGCGAGCTGCGCCTGAAGGCCGTTGATCTTCTTCAGCTCAGCCGGCGTCGCCCGGGCCAGCGCGGCAGCGGTCGCCCCGCCGGCGTCCACCCCCGCGTCCGCGATCTGCTGCAAAAGGTCCGAGCGGAGGCCCGCCTTGCGCAGGGCGACGATGTTCTTCTGGAACTCCTGCGTGCGCTTGAGAGCCTGCTGCAACTCGACCGTGATGGCGCTGACGGAGTTGACGTCGGCGTGCCCGGAGGTGATGTCGGCCTCGCCGAGGATCCCCTTGGTGATGTCCCCGGCCGCCTTGGACCGCGCCTTCAGCAGGTCGTCCAACTTCTTCTGACCGGCCGCCAGTTTCTTGATGACCGCGTCACGCCGGGTGGTCAGCTTCTCCAGCTCGGTGATGGCCTTCTTCAGCGTCTTGCCATAGCCGGAGCGGACATTCGACGGGAGCGCCTTCGTGATAGACGCCAGCTTGGAACGCAGCTTCGCCGTGGTGCCGTCGATGCCCTTAATGAACCCCTCGATCAACAGGCGGCCGGCCGGGGTGAGAATCCGCGCGTCCTTCGCGGGCGGGCCCTTCCAGTCGGTCAGGCTGCCCGTGAGTCCGGTGAGGACGTCCCGCACCCCGGGAATCGCAGACTTGATACCGATGATGAAACCCTGAATGAGGTCCCGTCCGGCCTGCGGCAAGATGTCGATGAAGCCGAAAACGATGCCGCGGACGATGCCGGGGAGGCCCGCAATCATGCCGCGCACTCGGTCGATCATGTCGAAGACCTGCGTGGTCACGCTGACCTTGGCGTTCTCGCCCATGCTGCGCAGGACGCTGACGAAGGACAGCGTGTGCGCGGTGATCTTCGATGGCAGACTGCTGACATTCCGCGCCACGTCGATTGACATGTTCGCAATTGATGCATTCGCCGAATCCGACGCCGATTCGAAATCGCCGCGCAAAACCTGCGAGAAACCCTTTACGCCTTCGGTGGCCTGACCGGCCAGCCAGCCGACGAGAATACCCAGCCATTCGACGATCTTCTGTAGCCCGACCGCGAACATTTCCAGCGCGGGCGCTATCACCTCGCGGATAATGACCGATACTCCGCGCAGAAAGTATTGCAGGAGCGGCAGCAAATCGACGATCAGTTCAGAGATCGGCGGGAGCAGCGGCGTTATCGCGGCCACGATCTCCCGGAACACGCCGGCCACTTCCACCAGCACCGGTTCGAGGGCCTCGAGGATCGGCTGGAGCGCCTCGCCCAGGGCGACGATCAGCTCCTCCATGGGCGGGCCGATCTCGGCGAGGATCGGCGCGATCATGCCGAGCGCCTGCGCCAGCAGCGGCGCCACCGTCTCGCCGAGGGTGCCCATCACCTCGAAGAGGGCCGTCAGTCCTTCCTGCACCTCGGGGCTGTTGACGGCGTCGGCGATCGCCTGCGTGACGTCTTGCAGCATGCCGATGATGCCGCCGCCCTCGGGCACCGCGGAGAAGATGCCGCGGAAGATCTCGCCGACGTTCCCGCCGACCTCCATCAGATCCTTCAGCAGATCGATGGCGCCCTCGATGGACTCCTGCATCTGCCCGGACTCGAACGAGGCGTTGAGCCGCTTCCCGATGTCCTCGGCGGCCTCGGCCGCGCCCTCCGTCAGCCGCTCGAACGACGGGCCGGCGGCGGCAGCGATCTGCCCCAGCGCCTTCACCACGGTCCGCGGCACCTTGGACAGGTTCCGCAGGCCCTTGGACGCGGAGCCGAGGCCCTTGCCCAGGGTGCCGCTGGTGGCCAGCTCCCGGCCCGCGTCGAGCGCACCCGACGCCATCTCGTTCAGGGCCGTCCCCGTGTTGAGGAGGTTCTTCCGCAGGACGGGGAGGACGACGCGGCCGGTCCGCTGCAAGTTGTCGGCGAGGCCGCGGAACACGCGGTCCTGGACGTCCTGCTGCATGCTGCGCAGGGCCGGCGCCGCATCCCGTACGGCGGTCGCGAACTTCCGCGCCTCCGGCGACAGTTTCTCGAGGGCCTCCCCGAACTCGGCCGCCTTGCTGGGGTCGAGCGCTGCGGTGAGCGCGTCGTCCATCCCGATCGCGGCGAGCTTCACCGCGCCCTGCGCCAGCTGCAGCGCGGCCATCCCCGTGACCGCCACCCCCGCCGCCGGCGCGACGTTCTGCAGAGTGGAGACGACACCGGCCAGGATCGGCACCGCCGCGCCGACACCGGCCGTCGCCGCGCCCACCCCGGCCAGCGAGCCCGCCGCCCGCCCCGCGACAGCGGGAATCCGGCGCAGGATGCGGGTGAGCCGGTCCGGGCCGTCAGTGTCCACGTCCACGTCGATATCGACGTCCGTGTCATCGACCTGCCGGGCGGCCCGCCGCAACTCCTCCAGCTGCCGTGCAGCCGCCGCCGTCGCGGCCCGGACGTTGACGTCGTGGTGCTCGTCACCGATCCGCTGGAGGTTCGCCTCCAGGTCCTCCAGCTGCCGAAGGGCGTCCGTGATGGACACGTCCACGCCGATGCGCTGCGAGTCCAGCATGGCGAGCTGACGGTGCACGCGGGCGAGGTCCCGATCGAGCGGCTCGGAGTCGCCGTCGATGGTGACCTGCGGCAGGTGCCGCAGGAGGTTGTCCAGCTGCCGGTTGATGCCGCTGCCGAGCGCGGACCCCATGGCGGAGCCCTGCCGTCTGGCGTCGTCGATCTCTCCGGAGGTGCCGCCGAGGTTGACCTGGAGGTGGGAGACGAGGTTCGGCAGGTTGATGTCGTCGGCCATCGGGTCACCTCCGGTTCATCGTGGCGAACCCCAGCAGGGATGCGCCGTCGGCGGGTTCGGGTTCACGTCGGCCGCCGGACTGGTGGGCGGCCTGGTGCTGCTCGGCGAGCGTGAGGAGCTGCGCCGGCGTCATGCCCCAGAAGGTGTCTGGCTGAATGTGGAGGGCACCGACGGCGAGGTAGTAGAACTCAGCCCAGGGGAAACCGTCTCGATCGCCCTGTTGAGGTCCGGGGTCGCGTCGTCGTTTCCCAGGCTCTCGAGGGCCTTGGAGAACGCCGCGTTGAAGGCGTCCACGTACTGGCTCAGCCGGCCGGGGTGGAGCAGGTCAGCGAGGTCCGCGCCGTCCGTGCGGCGCCGGAACACGATGTCCCCGCTGATCTTCCGTTCGCCCTTCGCGTCCTGGTGCTCGCGGAAGTGCGGCTCGAACCCGCCCGGCCCGACCGCGCCGGCGCCGACGAGCTGGATGATCGGGCCGAACGCAGCCCCGTTGCCGGTGGAATCGATCGCGCCCTGGACGGCGGCGACGGAGCCGTAGCGGGCCTCGAGGAGAGCGAGGGCGCGCATGCTGTAGCGGAGCTGCACGCTGGTGCCGTCGACGAGGTCAACGGTTCCGCCGTCGGCGAGGAGGTCAAGGCCGTGCGTCATGGTGGTGTCCCTACGTGAGTGCCGGGTTTCGGCCTGCGGATGAAGGGGGTGGCCGGGCGGGGCCGCGTGCTGAGCGAGAGACACGGGCCCCGGCCCGGGGTCACGGGGTGGCAGCGGTCGGGATCGCTACGGCCGTCTCGTTGATCTCGACGTCGATCCACTCGCCGTTGGAGATGAGCGGCACGCAGCGCGCCTCGTTCTCCGGCGTCTTGTAGTCCTCCTCGGCGAGGCCGAGGCCGGGGAAGCTGGACATGACGCACTTCAGGAGGCGGAAGTGGACGTCGCCGCCGACGATGTCACCGCCGCTCGTCGGGGTCTTGGCCTCGATCTTGAAGGGCAGCGGCTTGGCGCCCTTCTTCATCTGCCACTTCGTCTTCTGGCTCGGCGTGGTGCCGGAGTCGGTGACCTCGCTGCTCATCAGCGCGACGAGGACGTCCAGCGACAGCTTGGCGTGCGGCCACGACACGGTCACGTTGGAGATGGCCGAGTCCGAGTCGAGGAGCCCGTTGTCGCCGCGCAGCTCCTTCACCTCGATGTCGCCGGAGATCTCCAGCGCCTTGATGCCGGGCACGTCGATGCCCGCGCCGTACGACGGGGTGCCGCCGTCCGGGTCGGAGAGGAGCGGGAAGATCTTCGCGTCCTCGACTGCGTACAGCTTCGTCACTCGGGAGATGGGCATCTCGGGTTCCTTCCTGGTGCCGGGGTCCGGCCCTACTGGATGTCAGCGGTGTAGGTGCTGGGGTCGGTGATCGGGGGTGCCTCGGGCTCCACAGTCGGCGGCAGCTCGTACACCTCGTCGCCCTCCAGCTGGGGCAGCGGGCCGGCGTCCTGCGGGACGATCACGCCGTCGACCACCCACCACGTGGTGCCGGGCCGGGACCCGGACTGCACCGACACCCCGCCGGACGCCACGTCGGACAGGAACCGCACCCGCTCGACCGTGGACGCGGGGGCGGGCGGGTACGCCGGGCCCAGGTAGGTGATGACGTCCGCCCGGGGCATCTCGGTGAACATGACGGTCATGCGGGCACTACCTCCGAACGCAGGAGGGTCCGGTGCACCTCGACGGTGATCGAGTGCCGGACCTTGTTGTCCTCGATGGGGATGCGGTCAATGTCGACAAGACGGACCGCGGTGACCGGGGCCGGGGACGCGGGGAGCCGGCAGCCGTGCAGGGCGGCGCCGATGGCCTCGGCGAGCCCGTACCGCTCGGTGACGCGCGTCGTCTTTGGGCCGGTCTTCACGCGGGCCTGCTGCACCAGGTCGACGACGACGGTCTCCACGATGGGGATCTCGGCGTTCGGGTCGCCGAAGTCGCCGGCCGCGCGCAGGTTGCGGGTGGCGGGCAGTCCCTCTTGGACGACGATGTAGGGCTCGGCCTGCCCGGTGCGGGGGCCGTCGCGGAAGACGGGCACGCCGAAGGCGAGCGCCTCGAGGTGGGCCTTGATCGCGCCGGACATGGAGGCGGCCATCAGCGCCGTCCGATCTGCGAGGCGTGCGCCCGCCAGAAGATGGGGGTCATCTCGATCGCCGGGCGAAGGAACGGCTTCGCGGCCGTACCGGGGTGGTTGACCTGCGCGACCGGGTGCGCGGCCCCCGGCCAGTACAGGGCGCGCTTGTTCACCGGCTTGATGACGTGCGGGCTGGTGCCGTACTCGACGGCCGCCGCGTAGTTCACGTTCGTGCCGACCATGTAGCCGAGCGACCTGCCGGAGCCTTCCGCCCGGGACACGATCGAGGAGCGCAGCCGGCCGGTGTCCACCGGCGCGCGCCGGCGGGCCTCGTTCTGCACGTCGATCCGTGTGCGGTCCACGGCCCGCTTCACGTCGTCGGACATGCGGCCGAACCAGCGGCGCAACCCGCGCTCGTACTGGCGGGTGTTGATGGTCGTCGACACCTCCGCCCGCAGCCGCGGCGTGAAGCGCGCCCGGGCCCGCGCCATCACACACCACCCAGCAGCGAGTGGCCGTGGTTGAGGTAGCCCGTCAGGAGGGCGTCGACCTGCGTCGATCCGGTCGACGACGTGGGCGACGACGGGGCGTCGTCGGGGCCGTCGTCGTCTTCGATGGCGACGTTGTTGCCCTCGTCGTCCACCTGGAGTCCGGGGTCGGCGGCGGCGTCCGCGTCGGACGGCTGCGCCTGCGCCTGGAGGTGCGCGGCGAGGAGCGCGCACGCCTGCCCCACCAGCAGCGGCACCGTGTCGTACCCGAAGGAGCCGACCACCTTCACCTGCTCAGCACCCCACCGCTCCCACAGGCCGAGCCATCCCCCGTTGTACGACTCGGCCCCCACCACCAGATCGTCGTAGCCGCCCCACGCGAGGTGCACGGCGTCGACCTGCCCGAGCACCCGCGAGGAGGTGACCCGGTACGAGGAGGCCGGGAGCGACGTGCCGTCGTCCGGCTCCAGCACCGGCATGACGCTGGTGACCGAGCGGACGCGGCGCGGAAGGATGACCAGTCCATCCGCGCCGACGTCCGCCACCACCACCAGGTCAGTTGGTTCGAAGACCTGCTGGGTGTACCGCTCGATCGCCTCTTGGGCAGCCGTGATCCACGCGGTGACCTCGGCGTCTGTGCCGGTGACACCCGCGTTCTTCGCGGCCTCGATCGAGCAGTACGCCACAGGTCAGCCCTGCTCGCCCTCGGCGGACTGCTCGGCGGCGTCCAGCTCCCGGCGGACGCCCTCCGTGACGACCTGCCCCTTCGCCACGATCTGACGGGCGTACCCGCCCGGGTGGGAGTGGACGACCGGCCCGGTCGGCTCGCCGGTGCCGGCGGCGTCCAGCGCCCGGAACGCGTCGCTGGGGGCGGTCTGCCCGACCTGCCAGCCCTCCCCGCCGGCGTACTCCTGCGTGCGGACGGCGGCCGCGTTCGGCTGCTGCTCGCTGGTGGTGTCGATGGTCTGCGGGGACTGCTCGGGCTCGGGGGTCCTGCTGGTGCGTGCCATGAGGCTGCTCCTCGAGGAAGGCGTGTGGACGGTGGGTGGGGCGCGGCCGGGTGGGGGCCGCGCCCGAAGGGTGGGTCAGGCGGTCGCCGCGGCGAAGGTGACCCGGACGAAGGCGCGCGGCGTGTGCACGGCGACGTTCGCCCGGCGCTCCGCGAGGATGACCAGCGTGTTCGCGAGGAAGAAGTCCGCGTGCGAGTCGGTCATCAGGATCGTGATGCCCTGCCGCTCCCACAGGGTGGCGCCCATCCGGTAGCCGCCCAGCAGCGCCGTCCCCGCGGCCATCGCCACGGAGGTGACGACGGTCAGGCCCCAGATCCGCATCGGCGCGCCCGAGTCGGTCACCGAGGTGATGACGCGGAACTGCCCGTTCGCGTCGGTGTCCAGCTCGATGTCCTGCCAGTCGAGCGGGTTCATCACCACCGCGTCCGGCGGGTACAGGGCGAGTTCGCCCTGTGTCTTGGCCTTCCGGAGGGTGATCAGCTTCGGGTCGGTGTTCCCCACGCCGGGCTGGTAGGCGCCGATGCCCGGGGTCGTGAGAATCCCCTGCATCTCCGTGGTGCCGTTGCCGGTGAGGATCTGCCGGTCGAGCTGGTACTCCAGGCCGTACGTCAGCCGGCCGTTGATGTAGCCCATCATCTGGCCGTCGTCGTCCGCGGCCTGCCTCGTGATGGGCACCCAGTGCGCGACGGTCTTGAGGGTCGTGGTGATGGTGTCCCAGGTGAAAGGACCGCTCATCGGCTTCATCGTGCCCTCGGGCACGACCGCCGCCTTGTTCCACGTCCCCGCCCCGGAGACCGGGCCGCTGGTGTCGCGGACGTACTCCAGCGTGTTGCCGCTGGAGGTCTGCCGGTCCAGCAGGTTCGCGATCAGGAGCGGGAAGTCCGGGTTCTGCGGGATCTGCCCCGGCTGCCGCTCGGGCCGGGTGGGCACACCGTTCGTGGTGGTGACCGTGCCGGCGGGCGCGTCGCGCTGCTCGAAGTTGACCGCGCCGGACTCGCCGCGCAGGCCGCGCTCCCGGAAGGTGCGCAGTGCCTCGGAGCGGATGAACGCTTCGGCGGCGGTGACCGGGTGCGGGTTGCCGCGGTCGTCGGGCTGCATGCCCGGCTCGTCGCGGCGCTGTCCGCCCTGCGGCTGGGGGTCGCCGGGCGGGGTGAGCCCCTGGAGCTGGCGCAGGCGCGCGCTGCGAGAGTTGGCCTGCTCGATCTGCGCGGCGATCTCGTCGGCGCGCTGGAGCAGTTCGGCGGGGTCGCCGTCGTACTCGGGGTCCTGGAGCTGCGCCACGATCGCGTCGCGCTGCTCGGTGAGGGTGGGGGCGCCACCCTTGATGGGATAGATCGGCCGTCCGTCGCGGCGGCGACCGATGGGCCGGACGCGGGCGAAGTTGCTCACCGTGGTGTCCTCTCGGTCCGTGGACGGCGCGCAGCCGCCCATACGTGATGGGTGTCTGCGGTCCGTCTGTCACGGCCGGTGGATCGCGCCCGGCAGGTGCTCGCGGCTTATACGTCCGGTGCGAGCGGCCCGGATCAGTTGGCAGGAGGGTAGAACGATCTCGGGTGTGCGTGCGGGTGGGGGCTGCAATTCGCCCCGTCGGCGGGCGTCTACCTGCGTCGTCGGCCCCGCCGGGGCGCGCCCTTCCGAGCGGGCAGCGAGTTGTACGAGCCGCTGTTCTTCGCCCACCGGCGGGCCCACGGCATCTTGCGCGCGAACGCGAACCGCCACTGAGCGCGGCTACGGAACCGGCCCACCTCAGGCACCTCCCACGCTGGTGAGTCGCAGCAACGCAGCCCGCCGCTGCCGTTCCTGCATGTGCTTCGCCGCAGTCGCCGCGCGCTCCTCGTCGAACTGGCGCAGCCGCTCGGCGAGCGTCGGCTCCTCGGCCGCCTCGTACAGGTCGCCGAGCGCGGACCGCACGGTCTTCAGCTTCGAGCCGGGCACGGCCGCCATCCGCGCGGTGATCTGCGACACCTCGACGAGGCGGGCGGAGCGGATGTTCTCCAGCGCCTCCTTCCGCTCGTCGTCGCCCATCTCGGCCAGCTTGGACCACTCCGGCAGGTCGGTGCGCACGAACCCGACGCTGAGCTCGGGAGCCGACCCGGACCGGGCCATGATCCGCGCGTCCCGGCCGGCGGCCGTGTCGTCGTACCGCCCCTCGATCCACAGGTGATCGGCGCGCTCCTCAGCCCGGAACGTGCCGACGGGCTGGTACGGGGAGTGCATGAACAGCAGGGCATAGTCCCGCTTGTCGACGCCCTTGCGGAACACGCCGGGATGGAAGGTGGTGCCGTAGCTGTCGCGCTTGTTGTAGCGGCAGGCGTACCCGGCGAACGTGCCGTCCTCGCCCTCGTTGACGCGCCACTCGATGTCCTCGAGGCTGCGGAACTCGATCTCCATTACTGGCCCTCCTTGGCCTTGTTCAGCGCGTTCTCGGCGTACACCTCGGCGACGCCGTTCATCACGTCCCGGTGGGAGCTGGACAGCTTGGGGGCATACCGGTACACGGCGCGGCCCTGCTTGTCGCGGCCGTCGTACTCGTAGACGACCTGCCCGTTGCCGAACGTCATCAGCTTGGGCAACTCGCCATCGAGGCCGACGAGGACGGCGATGTCGTCCTTGCCGTCGAACGGCCCGCGGCGCACCTCGGCGAACGGGACGCCGGGCGGGCAGTAGGCGCCCTGGTACTGGTCGTGCCCGGCGGGCTGGAGGATCGCGCGGACCTCACCGCGCAGCAACGTCGCCACGATCAGTTGCCTCCCTGGAAGCGGCTGCCGCCCGGCTCTTCCTCGCCGATGATCGCGGCGCGCACGGCGCAGTCCTTCGCCTCCAGCAGCTTCCGCAGCATCGCGCTCGTCTCGGCGCAGCGCGGCAGGGACTGCGCCATCGTCCACGCCAGACGGCCGAACGCCTCGCTGTGATCGCGGACGTCGTCGGGCAGGTGGCTCGCGTCGAACCACCGCAGGATGGGGTACTGCTCGTTCAGTTCCTCGTTCGTCGCCATGGTCAGACTGCCTTTCCGGAGTCGACAAGATCGGCCATGCCCCGCAGCCACGCCACGGTCCGGCCCCCACGGGACGGGTGGTGCGTCTCGGACACGTTGGCGTGCTCGCGCAGCATCTTCGAGCTCGGAGGCGCAGGCGCCAGGACGTAGCCGAAGCGCAGCAGCAGACGGTTGAGCATCTTCATGGTCAGGACTCCTCGAACTCGAAGGTCAGCGCACACCGGCACTGAATGGACTGCGCGGCCGGGGCGGTCGGATCCGCCGGCCACCGCGACTTGGTGAGCGTGAACCGCTTGTTCATCGCGGCCGTGTTGCCGTTCTCCTGCCGGTGCGTCTCCCGGGTCCGCTTGTCGGCAGTGGCGAGCCACGTCTTCCGCACCGCACCAGCGTCCAGCGCGGCCAGGAATGACGCCTGGTTGTAGCCGCCGACGGTCTCCGTGCGGGCGATCATCGTCGCCCGGAAGTCGGACAGGTTCGTGAACACCCGCTGAAGCCGGGCGCGCAGCTCCGGGATCGACTCCCCCTCAGCCACGCCCGCCGCCAGCAGCTGCGCCCGCAACACCTGCTCCGTCGTCGCCGTCACCTGCCCCGCCAGTTCGTCGATCCGGTCCGTGAGGGCCTGCGCTACGTCCGGCTCGTCCAGGTCGAAGCTGCCGCTGATCTCCGTGCCGCCCCGCTTCCACACCCGCTCGACGAACGGCCGCAGCAGGACGCCCGTACGCCGCCGCCAGTACCCGCCGTCGAAGATCTCCCGCACCCGGATCCGCTGCTCCCACCCGTCCGGACCGGTGGCCACGTCCATGTCGGTAAGGCGCGCGGCCGGCACCTGCTCCGGGTCTGGCGGGGCGAGGGTGAGGGACTGCTCCCGGGCGAGAGCGGCGGCCTGCGCGCGCACCTCGGTCAGCCAGTCCTCGGACCGCTGCGGCTTCTTCATCAGCCGGTCGAAGTCGCGGAGGACCCGCTCCCGCTGCTCCCGCGCGAGGCCCTGCACCGCCCGACGCCCGGCCCGCTCCAGCTCGTCGTACGCCTCGTTGATGGCCGTCAGCGACGGAGACGACGGGGCGTCGTCGGCGCGCGTCAGCTCGGGACGACGGGGCGTCGGACGGGCGTCGACCTGCGGCGGCGTCCCACCGAGGAGCCGGGCGAGGACGTTCTCCACCGCCCGCTCAACCACGGTCCCGACGTCCGGCGACGACGGGGCCAGACGGGAGAAGTCGGCGTCCCACGACCGCGCCTCGTCGCTGCCGGCCGCGCCCTGCACCGGAGCGAACTGCGCCCGGTACGGCGTCAGCGTGTGCTCGCCGAGGCCGTCCGGCAGCGGGTCGTACCCCAGCTCGGCGCGCGCCTCGTCGATCGTCAGGGTGTCGCTGTAGACGCTGGCCCGGGTCCGGTTGGCCACCGAGTCCTGAGCCTCACGCAGAGCCTCCACCCCGGACAGGTCGAACGAGGCTTCCTCGGCGTCGCTCGGCAGGAGCAGCCGGTCAATGTCGCTGGCGATCATCTCCAGCTTCGGCTTGATGGTGTCTGACCACAGGGTGGCCTTCGCCGCGGCCCGGTTCTCGTACGTCGTCCCGGCGGCGAGGTAGTCGTGCGGGACACCGAACGCCATCATCACCTCGGCCGCGTTCGCCATCCGCGACTCGAGGTACTCCATCTCCTCCGGCGTGAACGTCAGCCGCTCGACGGCGATGCCCTTCCCGCCGCCCTGCCCGCCGGCGCCCGGCTGCGAGCGGACGAACAACGTCTTCCCCGCGTTCTCCGGGCCCTGCATCGACGACCGGTACGCCGCCTTCGTGGCAGCAAAGTTCTGCTCGTCCATGTCGCCGACGTAGACCACGTTCGACGGGCGGGCGCCGTTGGCGTAGCTGGAGCGCTGCCACTCCCGGGCGTACGCGTCCATGTCGACCGCGTGCCGGGCGGCGCGCCACGGGGCGAGGCAGCCCAGCGGGTCGAACGGGTGCGGGTACCTGAGCCAGAGCATCTCTTCCGGCAGGACCGGGACCTGCGTGCCGTCCATGCGGCGGATCATGAAGCCGAGGATGTTCGTCGTCGTGGGCCGCTCCCGTAGCGGCTTGTCGACAATGACGTCCACCTGGTCGAAGACGAGGTGTATCTCTGTGACCGGGCCGAGGCCGGTCTCCCCGCGGTCCATCCACACGAACGACTGGCCGGCGAGTTCAGCTTGCTGGAGTGCGAGCGACTTCAGGGCCCGCGCCGACATGAACGCGTTGGGCCGCTTGTTGAACAGGTGGGCGATCTTGTGGCCTTCGATGACGCTGCCGTCCGGCTGCTGCACCATGAGCGGCACGCTGGAGCCGTTGTCGGCGATCGCAGCCACGCACCGGTACGCCACCGCCGAGTTGGCGTAGCCGCGGGCCTCGGCGTCCAGCGCCATCGTGAGGGACTGCTGGCCCCCGATGGACGCGACGGTGATGGGCTGCCGGTCCCGCAGCACGTCCAGGCCGGCCGCGCGCTTGTCCGCGGCCCGGCTCAGCGCTCGGTTCCTGTACTGGCTCAAGTCGTCCTCCTAGGCGACCGCGGCGAGGTTGCCGGCGCTGGTGAGCATGAGGTGGGTGAGGGCCCACACGTAGGCGTCGAGCCGGTCGGGGCTGTCGTCGCCGGGTACCCAGGTGGTGAGCTGCTCCTCGAGGTCGGGGAGGCTGCCGACGATGTGCGCTGAGCGCTGGTCGGTGAGGGCGGCCACCGGCTCCGCGCGGGTCGCCTTCCCCCGGGACGCGGTGACAGTGCGGTAGTTCACGGTCGGATCGATCTGCCTGATCACGGTCCCGATCCACTCGCCGCCGTTGTTGACCTCAGCGACGATCGCGTCCGCCCGGTGCTCGTGGTACGCGCGGATCGCCGTGCGGGCGGCCTCCACCGGCGGCATCCGCCCGGACAGATCGTCGATGGCGTAGCCGTGCTGCCGCTGGAATCCGTTCCGGTCCGGGATGTACGCGGCACCGCGGCCGGCGACGATGATGCCCATCTCGTCCGCCTCGTCGGTGGACGTGGCCGCCGGGTCCATCGCTACGACGACGCTGGACAGCGGGGGGACGGCGCCGACGCGGGCGGCGTCCAGCCCCGCCATGGACCACAGGGCGCCCTCGATGTCCTCGAGGAGTACGCCGTCCAGTTCTTGCGCGGCGATGCGGGTTCCGGCGTACTTGCGGATGAGGTGGTCGCGCTGCTCCTGCGGCAGGTGGATCGCGTCCTTCGTCCGGCCGCGGGTGATGGTGACCTTCGCGCTCTTGGTCAGCGCGACCAGTTCCTTACGCGGCTTCGGTGTGGTCGACCCGATGTAGTGCGGGTTCGCTCCGATGCGGAGGCCCATCTCGGAGTGCGTGATGGCTTCGCCGAGGCGGCGCATCGCGGCCAGCTCCTCGAACCAGGTGAGGCACCGGTTACCGCCGGCGCGGAGCCGGTCGACGTCGTCCGGGCTGTGCGCGCCGAACAGCTTGGCCTCGGCCCCGGACGGCCAGCGTGCGAACGTACCGCCAGCGGTGGTGCGCAGGACCACGCGCGGGTCGTGGGCGCGCAGCCCCGACGGGCCGTTGACGCAGGCCTCGACGGCGTCTCCCTGCGTGGGGGCGACGATGGCCATGCGGTGCCCGCCGCGCAGTCGGGGGTCGCAGGGGGGACCGTTGACGTGGGCGACCATGTAGCGGGCGCAGCCGTCCGTCTTGCCGGTGCCGCGGCCGCCGAGCTGGAGCCACCAGCCGAGCGTGGGGATCTCGTCGGGTGGGACCTGCCACGGGTACGGCGTCCACCTGTTCCAGCGTTTCCGCCACAGGCGGGCGGCCAGCTGCTCCTCGAGGATCGCGAGTTCTTCGGGGGTGAGTTGCTGGACGCGGGCGCGGAGTTCGTCGCGGGTGAGGCTCACGGCGCACCGTCCAGCTCGGCGATCTGGTCGGCGAGCGCTATGACGCGGGCGGTCATCTCGTCGGTGACGGTGACGTTCGCGCGTACGGGGGCGTACAGGCCGAGGAGCTTGGCTTGGTGGTCGAGGAGCTTCACCAGCGCTTCGTTCGACCGGACGTCGCCCTTGACGACCTTCGGCATGAGTCCGTCGATGGCGACGTTGATGACGGCGAGCTGCTCGCCGAGGTACTGCTGGAACGCGTCGGCGGCTTCCTTCGCCAGCTGCTCGACGCCGCGCTTCCACGCGACGTGCGCGTTCTTGATGTCGCAGCCGAGGCGTTCGGCGATGTCCCGGAAGTGGAGGCGGTCGCGGGTGCGCAGGATGACGGCCTCGTGCTGTCGCACCAGGCCGATGTCGTGGTCTGCGTGCCGTCGCGCCATGTCACCTCCCTGTACGGGAAGGTACGGATTTTCGGCGGGGCGGGATCTTGGGGGCTGCAATTCGCGGGGACGACGACGCCCCGCCGACGCAGGTCGACGGGGCGATGTGGTCGGGGCCGGAGTCGAACCGGCGTCCGTGCCGGGCATGGCCCCGGCCGCTCTGTACCCAGTGAGCTACCCGATCCGCATCAGTACAGCACGGCGTCAGCAGGCGTCGTACTTCCAGGCGCCGCCCTCCAGCGTCCACGGCTGCGCGTCCTGGTCGAACTTCGGCAGGCCCTCCACCCGGTAGCTGACGCGGCCCATCTCCCCCGACACCTCCGCCTTCACGTCCGTCGCCGCATGGTCCGGCCCGTACTCCTCCGCCGCCTGCTCCACCGACGCCCCGAACACCAGCTCGTTGATCTGCCCCCGGCAGCGTTCGGACAGCATGCGGTGCGCGGTGCTGGCCTCACCCGCGAAGTACGCGGCGGTGTAGTCGCGGACGGCGTCCTCGAGGGCGGCGGCCTCCGGGGCCGGCGCGGGCTCGGCCGGCTCCTGCTCGCTGCTGGCGGCCGGGGTGGGCTTCGTCTCCGGCTTGCTGTCGTCGCCGGACGACGTGCAGGCGGTGAGGCCGAGGAGCAGGACGGCGGTAAGCGTGGCGGCGGTGGTGGTGCGCATGGTCCCCCCATGGCTGGTGCGGTTGGAGGGGGCATCGTCGCATGGGGGCATGAGTCGGGCCCTCGCCCCTGGGGATTTAGGCGAGGGCCCGGTGCGCGTCGCAGCCAGCAGACGCGGATATGCATGAGCGTCTTCGACTGTACGACGCGGGTCTGACAACGGCGTCCGGTCAGGCGCACCAGCGGGAGAACCCGAGCGTCTCCGTGCGCAGCGCGGCGGCGGCGAGGAGCGACGCGTCCGGCGCCCCGGCGGCGATCGCGGCGAGGACGTCCCGGTGCAACCGGTCCTCCTCCCCGTGCGCGGCCTCGTCGTCGCCCTGGAGGGCGTGGATCTCGGCGAGGCGGCGGGCGATGTCCTCGGCGGTCAGGCCGGGGTCACCCTGCGGGGCCGGGGCGTGGTCCTCGTAGCGCTCGATCTCGGTCACTGGCTTCCCTTCTTCGGCTTGCCGGGGGTGGGCGTCTTGGCGGGCTTCAGCCAGCCGCCGCGCGACGCCTGGTAGGTCGTCTCGTGGCCCTGGAGGCGCGGGTCGCTGGGCTCGATGGGCTTCTTGAATCCGAGTGCCATGATGGCGGTCTCCTGTCTCGTGTTCGGGATGGGGACCGGGGCGGGCCGCGCTCTTCTTGGCGGATGGGAGCGGCCCGTCCCGGGGTCTACTTGCCGCGCGCCGTGTGGTGGCGGGCGGGCTCGGCGGGGTCGCGCCAGATACGCGCGGACTGGCCGATGCGCTCTACACGCAACCCCTCTCCGGGCTCTCCTCCGTGGCCGTTGTTGGCGTTGGCGTTGGCGTCTGACCTGCAACAACAACCGTCTTCAGAGGTCGGGGGAGGGGCGGGGATATCGTCCGCGTGGACCCCGGGCCCGTTACCCGCCCGTGTGCGCACACCCGCCCGGACCCGCACGCCGGCCTCGTCGAGGAGCGCGCGGACGGTCTTCGTGTCGGCGGCGCCGAGGTCGTCGCGGAGGCGGGTGAGTAGGACGCCGCGGTCGTCGCCGACGAGGCGGTGCAGCGCGGCCGTGACGTCCGGGCCCGGCTCCTCGTCGTCGGCGGACTTCTCGCGGCGGCCGGCCCGCCACGCCTGGACGCGCTGCACGCCGAGGGTGGCCAGCACGCCGATGACGACGTACGCCGACTCGGGCAGGGCGGCGACGATTCCCCACATGGCGAGGAGCAGCACGACGAGGAGGACCAGGCGGGCGGCGCGCTCGCTCATCTCGCCGCGCTCCCCCACCTCGGCGGGCTCCGTCTCGGTGCTGGCCGCGCTCATCCGAACGCCTGCGTGAACCAGGAACCCAGCAGGTTCACCGACGAGCCGAGTGGCACGGCCGCGATACCGGCCACGTTCCCGGACAGGGCGACAGCGATCCCGGAGAACGCGCCGGCCGCCAGCTTCCCGTTCGACACCTTCGGCGCCCACTTCCACAGGGCGAGCAGGACGCAGGTGAGCAGGAAGACGATGACGTACCCGCCGGGGGTCAGCGGCAGTTGCTGCGCGCGGGTGACGTCGGGTGCGGTGCCGCCGACGCCCCAGACGAGGGCGGTGTATCCGGCGACGTTGGCGGCCCACAGGGTGACCCACGCGACGGCGCCGAGGGCGGACACGGAGCCGAGGGCGGCGAGCGCGGCGAGCATGCCGTAGAGGTGGGCGAGGACGAACGGCAGGAGTGCGGTGGGCTGGCGCTGCTCGCGGAGGACCCAGCGCATGAGGTAGGTGAGGACGATGCCGACGCCGAGGGCGACGCCGCCGAGGTTGATGGCCATGTAGGGCATGAGGTGGGGTCCTTCAGCGGAGGACGGCGACGCCGAGCGCCGCGAGGGTGAGGATGAACGCGCACGTGCCGCTGATGGGCGGGACGGTGCGGAGGTCGACGAGGGCGAGGCCGACGAGGCCGAGGCCGGCGGCGAGCACGAAGAACACGGCGAGGAACACGGCCGCCGCCTACGGGTTCTGTCCGGCAGCCATGGGCAGCGCGGGCGGCAGCTGCGCGAGGTGCGGCTCGTGCTGCTCGATCTCGGCCCGGATGACGCCGCGGATCGTCGAGTCACCGGGGGCTACGCCGTGCGCCTTGATGAGCGCGGCGCGCATGGCCGAGGTGGACGGGCGGGTGCCGGCGTCGTACAGGGGGCGGATGGCGGCGCAGCGCGGGTCCTGGTAGACGATGACGGGCGGCGCCGACGATGGCGGGGCGGGCGGGAGCTGCGTTGTCGGCTGAGGCTGCGCCGGGACGGGAGGCTGCTCGGCGCGCTCCACCGTCACCACCGGAACGGCCGGGGCCTGCACCGTGTCGAGCGTGTCCAGCCGCACCCGCACCGCAGCGCGCAGCGTCCGCCACGACTGCCGCGGGAACAGCAGCCAGCCCAGCAGCGGGATGTGCGGCATCCGCTCGGCGACGAGGCCGCGGGCGTGGCGCTGCTCGTCGCGGACGTCCCGGCGGTGCAGCTCGAAGAGGAGTTCCACGGCGGCGGAGATGGAGGCGAGGCCGATGCCGCCGACGGTGCCGCCGATCTCCCGGCCGTGGGACCAGTTGAGGACGCCGGACACGGTGACGAACCCGGCGATGGACAGGCGGGCGAGGCCGGCGGGGGTGCCGCGTTCGATGGCGCGGCGGGCGTAGTCGGCGCAGATGAGTCCGGCGAGGTCGAACATCAGGCTGAGGGCCCAGGCGAGGCGGGGTTCCATGCCCCAGTCGGTGAGTTTGCCGCTGATGGACCAGGCGGCGGCGGCGAGCATCATCGCGAGGACGATGAACCATGCTGCGCGGATGGGGCTGCCGAGGCGGCGTACGCCGCGGGCGGGCTGCTTGTTCATGCGGTCACCGCCGTGGTGTTCGTGAGGCGGAGGGCGAGCTGGCGGCGGTCACGGCGCGCGATGGACGTCGCGTTGGCGGCGGCGAGGGCGTTCACCTCGTCGTCGATCTCGCGGCAGTCGGCGCAGACGGCGAGGTGGTTGGCGCGGGCGGCGGTGACGTAGAGGTCGCCGAGGCTTGCGGGTACGCTGCGGTCAGCCATGGGAGGTCACTCTCCGGTGGTCAGAGCCCCGTTCGGTGTGTCCAGCACCTGCGGGGCTCGTCTTCTGTTGTGGGGCGTCGTCGGGCGTCGTCGGCCCGTCGTGACGCGGTGTCGGTTGCCCGACACGGTTGACGATACCCGACACGGGGGCGCGTGTGCAGACCTACGCTCCGGCGGGGAGGTACGGGCCATGAGCGAGGAGCGGGACGAGGCGCGGGCGGCAGCGGACGAGGTGCTCGCCGCGGTGCGGGCTGCGCTGCGCCGGCTGGAGGCGATCCCGGACGCGGGGCTGCGGGCGCGAGCTGCGGGGCTGGTGCTGCGGGAGTGGCCGGCCGAACGGGGTCTGGCGTCGGAGATCCGGCGGGAGGCGGTGGACACGCTGCACCGTGGGGGGATGGACTTCCCGGAGATCGGTCAGGCGATCGGGACGGATCGGTCGCGGGCGTGGCGGATCTGGAAGGGCATGAGCTGACGACGCACGTCAACGGCCGTCGCTGCTCCACTCGAGCGATACGGGCGCCGGGCGGGTGTCCCGTCGGGTGGTTGGCTGGTTGGTTGGTCATGGCGAACAACCAGATGCCTCTGCCTTCGGGCGAGGAAGAGATCATCACGCAGGCTCAGGCGTACATGCTGGCGGGGGTGACCCGGGCGGTGCTGCGTGGGTGCATCGACCGCGGCGAGTTGAGGATGGCTGATCATCACGGCTCGCGTGGTTCGGCGAGGTTGTGGCGGTCGGATGTGCTGCGGCTGTCGGAGGAGAAGGGTTGGCCGGGGGCTGCCGGTGCGGTGGTTCCTTCGCAGGCCGGGTCTGGCGGTGGGTGCGCGGAGTGTGCGCGGTCGGCGGAGACGATCCGCCGGCTGCGTCGGGCGTTGGCGGCGGCGACGGAGTAGGCGGGTACGACGACGCCCCGTCACCGGCCGTCGTCGGGCGGGGTGACGGGGCGTCTGGCCTGCGTCGTCAGTGCGGCTGGTTCGGGTACTTCAGCCACGCCAGCGCTTCGGCGAGATCCTTCAGCGCGGCAGCGGCGGGCTTGCTGTCTCCGTAATCGGCGAGGTTCTTCGCCTGCTCGATCATCGCCCGACCGATCGCCTGGACGATCTCTTCGTTGGTGACCTTCTCGTCAGCCATGGGGCTCCTTGGTCTGGTCGTGCTGGTGGTGTTGTGAGGAACGCGTGGGGCGTGGCGGGTGGTTCCCGGTCAGCGTTGCTTCCGCTTGGCCATCAGGCGGTTGACGGCGTCGCAGTACCGGTTGAAGGCGATGGCGAGCCACGGCATGGCGAGGAAGAGCGCGGCGAGGGACGCGAGCGTGATCAGGTAGGGCATGGTCAGTTCTCCTTCGTGGTGGGCTGCTCGGTGCCGTCCAGGGCGCGGCGGACCATGCGGTCGTGGTCGTGCCAGCCGGCTTCGTAGTCGCTGGCGGGCTGGCCGGTCGCTCCGGCGATGAGCGGCGGCCGGTCGTCCAGCGCTTTGCGTACGCGCTCGGTGGCGGCTTGCGCCTGGTCGCGCTGGACGCGGAAGCCGTCTGCGCGCTGCTCGGCGTCCTCGAGCTCGGCGGCGAGGCGGTCTATCTCGGGGACGATCGTCTGGACGTGCTGCCGGTTCCCGCGGGCGACGGCACGGGCGGTGTCGGCTTCCCGCATCTCCGTCTCGACGTGGTGCCGCAGCGTGCGCGCCTCGTCCTCGGTGAGCGTCCGGCCGCGCTGGAGGCGGGTGAGGAGAACGAGCAGCGACTCGCGGCGCGCCCACTTCAGCGCCTGGTCCTCGTCGGCGGCCGTCGTCTGTCCGGCGATGGGCGACGGGGTGTCGGGGGCCGTCGTCGGTTCGGGGCGGACGCCCGTCGGGTGGTAGCCGGACGGGGCGTCGGCGCGTGTCGACACGGCGTCGGCGATGCGTCGGACCTGCGTCGTCAGGGCGTCGAGGGCGCGGACGAGGTGTCGGGCGTCGGGGCTGGTCTGGCTCACGGGTGGTCCTTCGGGTCGGGTGGGGTGGGGAAGTCGAGGGCGGCGAGGGTGGCGTTGAAGCGGGCGAACTCGGCGCGGATCGCGGCGTCGTCCTGCTCGGGAGCGGCGCCGATGGGGACGTGGCGGATGCGGGCGGTGGCGTGGCCCCAGGTCCAGCCGGCGGCGAGGGCGAGGAGGACAGCGAGGAGGGTGGTCACGGCTGCGCCCCGTCCTGCCGCGCCCCGGCGGCGGGCTGCGCACTGCGGGCTGCCTTCCTGACCGTGCGGCGGGCCAGGTCTGCGGCCTCGTGCCAGACCTGCGCCTGCTCCTCCAGGTCCCGGCGCATCTCCTCTTCGGCCTCCACGGACAGCGCCTGCGCTTTGGCCTGGAGGGCGGCTACGACCTGGTTGACGACGGTGGGCCCTGAGGCGGGCTGGTCGTCGGCCAGCTCCCGGCATGCCTGGCAGGAGTCGGGGCCGACGGGGATGGCGTGGACGCAGCAGTCCACGCCGTCGTCGCGGCGGTAGTGGGCGGGCGGGGTGAACGACGGCGTCTCGGTTGCCGTCTCGTCGGCCATGCGGCGCAGCAGCTGGGAGGCGTGGATCGTGCCGACGTCCCATGCCTCCCGCATGCTGCCCATGTTCTCGTCGCCTTCCTCGCCGACCATGACGTCGTACTCCAGGGCGAACACGGCGTCGGCGGCTTCGCGGAGGACGGCGGCCCGGTCGGCGGGCGGCGGCAGCACCGCCACGATCCCGGCGAGCGCCTCCTCGCGAGCGGCGGGGAGCAGCGTGTCGCCCAGCGCGGACTCGACAGCGGCGAGGGCAGCTTCGGCAATCTCGCGGAGCGCGGCCCGGTCGGCGAGGTACGCCTTGAAGTCGGCGATGGCCTGGCGGTCGCCGTCGGTGAGCTGGGCGCGGGGGTCGTTGCCGCAGCGGGGTCGGGTCATGGTCGGTCTCCGTTCGGTGGTGGTGGGTGGTGAAGTCAGGAGGCGATGGGGAGTGGCTGTGTGCCCGCCTGAGCGCCCCGCAGAGCCCCGGACGCACCGACGGGCCCCGAGCCGCTACGAGGCTGCTGGAGCCGCCGTGACGCCCGCGCACGACGCGACGCAGCCGACCGCTCCCTGATCGCCGACAAGCACCCCGGGCACGCGGGCTCCCCCATCCGCCGATGCAAGTCGTAGCCGCGGGTCGTCCCGCCCTTCGCGTGCTCGGCCTCCAGCCGCTGCCGCCGCTCGGCGAGGAGCTGCTCCTCGAACGCCGTCGTGCACGCCGGGCACGGCTGCTCCCGGTACGTGAAGTGCGCGTGATACGCCGACACCGTCCCGCACACCTGCCGCAGGCGGCCGGCCTCGTCGAACCGCCACGGCCGGCCATCGCGGAAGGTGCGCCGATCCGCGACGGTCGTGCCGCCCCACACGCCGTGCGGCTCCTGCTCGCTGATCGCGTACTCGGCGCACGCCTCCAGCAGCGGGCAGTCCCGGCACGCGCGGACGGCCGCGTCACGCTCGCGGGCGGTGTCGGCGAAGAACAGGTCGGGGTCGAGGCGGCAGGGCAGGCCGGGAGTGCGGGCGGTGAGCTGGTGCAGGGTGGTCATCCCGTGCCTCCGAAGGGGGTTGGTGCTGGGGCAGTTGGCGGGGCTGGTCAGGCGGTGGTGGGGCGGCTGTCGAGGTCGGTGATCCATGCGGCGCAGACGGCGGCGACCTGGACCAGCTCAGTGCGCAGCGCGGCGGGGTCCTTCTCGGCGATGGCCTCGAAGACTTCCTCGAGGAGGATGTGGCCCCAGGTGCCCTCGCCGTCGGCGAAGGCGGCCTGGCAGTGCTGGCGCCAGAAGTCGGCGTGCCGGGTGCTGCCGTCGTAGCCGGTGCCGTCGGGGTGGTGCTGGTCGCCGAACTTGGCGAGCTGCGCCTGGCGCTCGGTGTCGACGGCTTCGGCGAAGGCGCGGAGGCCGGGGGTGGTGAAGACGGTGGGGTAGCTCATGCGGGTCGCCTTTCGTGGTCGGTGGTGGTGGCGTGGTCGGTGCGGCTGGGGTGGGGGTCGGTGAGCCGTCGTCGTCCGCCGGTTCGGGTGGGGCGCTGGCAGGGCTGCCCGGCCGGGGCGCGGCAGGTTTCGACGGGGCAGGCGACGGTGAGTGCGTCGGGCTGCCCGGTCTGTGCGGCCTGGAGGCGGGCGGCGGCGACGGGCCGGTACGGGGCGAGGGCGGTGCGGGTCTCGGTGGTGAGGTAGTCGCCGAGCTGCTGGACGCGGCGCTGCGCTTCGGCGGCGGCGGGGCCGGCGGTGATGGCGTGGATTTCGGCGGGCGGCTGCTGGCCGTAGACGACGGCCTGTCGCTGCTCGCGGAGAGCGGTGAGGTAGCCGTCAATGTCGTCGGGGTCCATGCCGGGGTGGGGCTCGAAGGTGCCGACGTCGCGGTTCATGCGTTCGCGGACGAGGGCCTGCCAGCGGGTGGCGATCTCGGCGGGGAGGATCGGCCACTGGCTGGTGGCGTAGTGCTGCTGTGCGGCGTGGAGGGCGAAGTCGGCGGGGACGTCGGCGAGGATGCCGGCCCACATGTGGATCTGTGCGCGCATCTCGATGGGGTCTTCGCGGCGGACGCGGGGGTCGGCGAGGGCGATCTGTGCGAGGAGCTGGGGGACTTCGGCGGGCTTCATGCGGTCTCTCCTTCGCGGAGTTCTTCGGCGATGGCGGCCATCTGTGCGACGTAGTTGGAGGCGGCGGAGGGTGGGGCGACGGGGCGGGGGCCGGTGAAGGTGGTGGGGGCTTGGACGCCGGTCCAGCCGCGGAGGAAGTACTTGGCGCTGTAGGGCTGGGACTTGGCGGCTTGCCAGGCGCGGGCGGCGTGGTCGACGAGGGCGGGTGCGCCGGCGCGTCGTACGGCGTCGCGGAGTTCGAGCCATTCGGCGGCGCTGAAGCTCCAGGCGACGCGCATGCCGCGGGCTTCCATCGCTTCGATGAGCGGCTGGACTTCTCCTCTTCCGGAGACCTCGACCGTGGTGGTGCTGCTGGTTTCGGAGGGGGGAGGGGGAGGAGGTACTTCCGTAGGAAGTACCTGGTAAGGCATGGATGTGGCATGGGCAGGCGCAGCACCTTCAGCGGGCGTGCGGTGTGACAGACCTTCCTGACCTGCGATGCCATCCGAAAACAGGGGGTCTTTTCGAGGACGATTCGGATAGTTTTCGTCTCCGAATCGCTCCCGATTCGAGGACGATTCGTCGGCGGATCGGGAGCCCTTTCGGCTGGCGCGGCTCTTCGCGGCCCGCTCGGCGGCGCCCTTCTTGTTCGCCTCGTGCTGGGTCCGGGTGACGTTCCGGCCGCCCTCGAAGAAGTCGTGGACCACGAAGTCACCCGGGTTCGGCTGCGGGCATCGGGGGCAGTCGTGGCCGGCGGGGTGCCACAGTCCGACCTTGACGAGCTTCCGGGCTTGGGGCTCGGTGCCGTACAGGGTGGCGATGGCGCCGGGCACGATGCCTTCGGTGAGGTGCTGGGCCGAGTAGGCCCCGCAGCGCAGCCACAGACCGAGTGCGGCGTTCCCGGCAGCCATGAACTTGGGGTGGCTGTGGGACGCGTCGTCGATCTTGAACCAGGGCATGTGTGGCTTCTCTCTTCGGTAGGTCGCCCGGGGCGGGGGGTGTGCGGGCACCCCCCGCCCCGGGGCCGTGCGGGTGGGTCGGGGGCTACTTCGGGGTGGGCATCGCGGAGTTCGGCGGGTGCACCAGCCGGTCCAGCGAGCGGCCCTCACGCACCGCGTTCCAGGTGCGGATCAGGTAGGCCATGTAGCGGCTCTCCGGCATCTGCACGCTGTCGAGGCGCTCCGATGTGACCCGGGCCCGCAGAGCGAGGATCGGGTGCCCGACGGAGAGTTCCGCGCCGTCACCGACCCGCTGGAAGAACCACGTCGTCTCGTCGAGGTCGATCCGCGAGAACAGGTGGTGCGCGACACCGAGGACGGACTGCGGGATGTGCGGGAACGCCTGGCGGGTACGCACCGCGATCTCGGTGGAGCGGCGCAGCTCCGGCCGCTCCGCGAGCAGCTGCGCGCACTCCTTGTTGGTGGCCGCGTAGTTCCCGGAGAAGCGGGTGTCGCCGTTGTCCCACGCCCACACGCGGCGCAGAACGGACGCCAGCACCGCGGCGTTCGTTTCCCCGCGCAGGCCCATGACGTCGGCGGTGGTGCGCTTGCGGCCGGTGTCCATCGTCTCCTGCGCCTCGGCGGGCAGTCCGACTACGACGAGCATCTGCACCGTGGTGTCGGCGTCGATGACCGCGCGGAGCCGGTGCTGCCCGTCGAGGACGGTGCCGTCCTTGGCGAACTTGATGGCCTCGCCGTTCAGGTTCCAGTGGCCGGCGGCCATGTCGCGGGCGTAGTCGGTGACGGCGCGCTTGCGGAGGCGGCGGTTGTGGGTGTTGGAGCGGAGCCAGACGCGGGCGAGTTCGGGGGTGACGTCGATGACGACGGCGGTCGTCTCGTCGGTGTCGGGGAGGCCGGGTAGGGTCTGAATGTTCACGGGTTTTGTCCTTCGTGGGTGGTCGGGGCGGCGGTGCCGGGCAGGGCGCCGCCGTTCTGTCGTGTGGTGGTGTGGTCGCCCGCGGCCTGGGCGGCGCGGTAGCGGTAGATAGCGCCGGGTCCCGGAGCCGGCCGCCGACCGCCCTTGACGGCCCACGGGCTGTGGGCGTCGCACTTCCAGCCGGTGACGTAGAAGCGGACTTCTCCGTCGTGGCCGTCGTTGGGCACGTCGCACGGCTCCGGAACCCGGCCAGTCACGTCGAGGGCCCGAAGATCGCGGCGAACGCCACGTCGGCCCGCTTGTTGGCCTCCCGCATCGGCCGGTCCGCGAAGTGCGCCCCGGCGACACAGCCCGGCATCTCGCAGGTCCGGGTCAGCCGCCCCTCCGGGTCGCGGCCGTGGTGCAGCCGGAACGCGATCCGCGGGGCAGGGATGCGCGCGGGCCCGTGGCACACAGCCGGCAGCGCGCCGTCGGTGTACCCGGTCCACTGCACGTGCCCGTCCGTGCCCGGCACGGTGTGGGCGCGGAACGCGTCCTCCGGGGAGGCGTACGTCAGCCCGCGTCCCCGGGGCCGTGCCGGCAGGCCGAGCGCCCGATGGACGCCGCGCACGGTCTCGCGGCTGACGCCGAGCTGCTGGACGATCTGGGTGTGGGGGACGTCCTCACGAAGCCGCGCTTCGATGCGGCGCCGTGTGGCCGCGCGGGTGCGGCGCCGGGCCTCCTGCTCGTCCAGCGGTACGGCCTTCCGGTCGCGCTTGCATGCCTCGCAGTACGCGGTGCCGTCCGGCTCCAGGCGGCCGTGCTGGCTCTGGTCGTGGCCGTGCGGGCAGGTGTCCGACCGGGAGCCGAGCCCGCGTTCACGGCGCAGCTCCTGCCGCTTGGACTGGCGGCCGGCCTCGTCGTCCACGTGCTCGGGGGCGACGCAGTGCTGACGGCCGCAGTCGGCGATGACGTAGCCGACGGCGTCCCGGCCGTGACGGATGCTGAAGGCGACCGCAGCGGGGCTGTAGGACTTCTCCTTGTAGCGGAGCACCGGTGTGCCGGAGGCGCTGGCGTGCTCGCCGGTCCACTCCAGGTGCCCGCCGTCGGCCGGCCGGGTGTGGCTGGCCCACTTCTGTTCGAGGGTGCGGGTCTGCTCGGTGGGGACGTAGGCGGGGAGGCCGAGTTCGCGGCGGATGCGGGCCACGCGGTGCTTGTCGACGCGGAGTTCGCGGACGATGCGCTGGTTGCTGTGTCCGTCGCTGAGCATGGCGACGATGTCCGCGCGGGTGGCGTTCACGGGGCGGGGGCTCATCGGGGCACCGCTGTGGGCGTCTCGGTGCGGCACGTCCAGCAGGTGCGGGTGCCGTCAGCGAAGGCGTGCAGCGTGTCCCTGTGCTCGGCCGGGCAGTACGCGAGGTCGTTCACCCCGTGGACCGTGGGCCGCATCAGGTCCTCGAGCGTCACCGTCTCCTCGAGGACGCGCGGCCGCACGACGTAGCTGCGGGACAGCAGCGCACCGGCCGAGATGGCCAGCACGACGACCAGCGCACCCAGCGCGATGTTCCACTCGCTCATCGCGCACCTGCCTTCGGCTTCGGCGTCTCGAAGCCGGGCTGCCACGAGCTGCTGTCCGCGATGCCGCTGGAGGTGAGACCGACGGCGTCGTCCAGGCGCCGCTGGAGGCGGGCGTTGTCCCGCTCCAGGCGCCAGACGGTGGCCCGGTAGCGGACGCAGGCCCGCAGGAGCCGGAAGAGGCGCGTCTCCAGCTGCCCGACGTACTCGTTGTCGGCGAGGACCGCGCCCCGGGCGACTTCCAGGCGCTCGGACAGTGCGGTGTTCCGGCCGGCCGTGCGGATCGCGGAGCCCTTCCAGTCGGCGAGCTGCTCGCGGGTCGTGGCGAGGAGCCGCACGAGCCGCTCGTGCCGGGCTTGGAGGTCGCGGTGCTTGCTGCGGAGGACGAACATCAGTCCTCACCGCCATCGCGCAGAGAGATGGCGTACTCCATGCCGGACCAGTTGTCGACGCCCGCGGCCTCGAGCGCGGACAGCCACGCGTCCCGCTCCCGCAGTTCGGCCAACTCCCGCTGCATCTTGGCCACCGTGCCGTCGTCCGGCGCGTCCTCGGCCGGGCCCGGGGTGATGGCCGGCGGCATCGCAGCCCCGAGACGGCCCTCCCGCCACGCTTCGGCGATGGCGGCCTTCCCGACGTCCGGCACGGTCAGCCGCGTGTACGCGGCCCGCCCCTGCATCGCCACCCCGGGCACCTCGTGGATGACGCCCGTCTCCGGGTCCGCCCACTCGGCCGTCCCGGCGGCCGTGAGCGCGTCGAGGATCTTCTTTTGGAAGCCGGGCTTGACCTCGGTGACGAACCGGCGGGTGATCTCGCTGCCGTAGTTCTCGAGGACCCACGCGGTGAACGCGTCGGCGTCGGTGACGGCGGCGGCCGCCTTGGGCTGCACCAGGCTGACGGTGCCGATGTCGTGGCCTTCGTCGAGGCTGACGGCGATCTTCTGGGTGCCGGTCTCGGCCTTGGCCTCCTTGAGGCCGGCCTCCAGGTCGCGCTTGGCGGTCTTCAGCTGGTCGCCGATGGCGCCGTGCAGGGTGGTGAGGACCGCGACGGTGCGTGCGGTGTCCTTCAGGCTCATGTGCTACTCCTTGGGGTGGGGCCGCCCGCGATTCGCCCGTGGGCGGCCCCGAGTCGTGCGGTGGTGGTCAGGCGGCGTGGCCGGTGAGGATCGCGGTCATGCCGCGCAGGTCCCGGGCGGCGGCCTCGCTGATGGGGAGGCCGTAGGACCGCTCGAACTCCTCGTCGAGGTTGTCGAGTCCGGCCGCGGCGGCGGCGGCGCGGAGTTCCTCCTCGGCGGCCTGCGCGTCGGCCACGGGGTCGCCGGCGGTGGTGGGGGTCTCGATGACCTCGGCGTCCACCACCCCGTCGTCGCCCGGCTGGTCTCCGGCCGGGGCGGGCGTGGCGAGCTGCTGGCCCCGCGCGATCAGGTACGCCCCCAGCTCCAGCAACTCCCGGTCCGGGCTCTTCACCGCCTCGGTCAGGAGCCCCACACGCCGGGCGTCGCGGTAGATCTCCTTCACCGCGTCCGGGTGGGTGGCCTCGGTGGCGCTGTCGGCGAGGTCCTGAGCCTCCTGCGACCGGCCCTTCACGGCCGTGGTGCCCGGCTGCTCGGCGTCCGGGACCGGGGTGGCCCACGGGTCGCCCTCGCCCGGCTGCACCTTCCGCAGATGCCGCTCACCGGCCGCCGGGTTGTCCGCCTGCGCCATCTCCTCAGCCGTGTACACCCCGGCCAAGTCGTGCGGGAACGCCATACGCAGGGCGAGCGCCTCGGCGCACTTCGCCGTCATCGTCGCGGGCATCTTCACCCACAGGCCCGACGGCTCCCCGCCCTTCTTCGTCTGGACGTACTCCGAGTACCGGGCGACCGCCGAGAACCGCATCCCGTTCCGGATCACGACGACCTTCGCGGCGGCCGGCGGCTCCTCCGACAGCCACACGTCCTGCCACCGGCCGTCCTTCGCGCACCACAGGGTGTCCTCGTAGCCGAGCGCGTGCCCAGCCTCGGCCGCCGCCCGGTGGGCGATGACCCGGTACCCGTCGATGCTGGTCTGCGGGGTGTACACCTTCCGCTGCTGCCGGTTGTCCCACCGGCCGATGAGGTAGATCTGCCGGGAGAACGGGTCGAGGCGGGTGCGCTGGCACAGGTGGAGGAACGCGGACAGCTCGGCGGGGGCCACCTGGTTGTCGATGCCGGACTGCCGCAGGACGGCACCCTGCTGGGGGGTCCAGTCGGTCTGGTCGGCGCGGATGGCGAGCGCGCCACCCGTCTTGGTGAGTTCGGCGCTCACGGGCGCACGTCCTTCCGAGTGTTGAGGATGAAGTAGCGGTCGTTGTCCGGGCCGAGCTGCTGGAGGTGGCCGCGGCCGGCCAGCGTGAGCAGGTCCCGGCGGGCGGTCGTGCGGCACGGGATGTGGCCGTTCAGGCGCCGGAGTTCCTGCACGCGGCCGGACGTCCACCGGCCGCCCCAGGTGCGGATGGTGTCGAGGAGCTGGGCGAGGCGGGCCTCGCGGCTGGACGTGGTGGTCTTCATCGGGTGGCCTCCCCGATCTGGAGGTGCCAGGAGGCGAGGAGCAGCCACGCGGCGAGCTGGAGCCGGGCCTTCTGGACGGCCTGCTCGGCGGCGGTCACGGCCGGGGTCGTGTCGACGTGCGGCAGGTGCAGGTCCCGGTTGGCGGCGAAGGCGACGGCGGCGAGGAGCGGCAGGGTGCCGGCGCCGATGGCGAAGGCGGTGAGCCACTCGGGGGTGGTCGCGGCGTTCACTCGTCACCGTCCGGGTCGTACTTGGCGGCGATCTCCAGCGCGGTGACGACGTAGCCCGTGGGGCGGGCGAAGTGAGGGCCGACGTGCTCGATCAGCTCCTGCTCCCCGTCCTCCGGCTGGTCGACGGCGTCCTCGCCCTCGCGCCACGACAGCTTCAGATCAGCGATTCCGCTGCTCGTGTACTCGCGGCGGACGAGGGTCTCGCAGTGCTCCCGGGCGGCGGCGGCCGTGGTGTACAGACCCATCACGATCGAGTCGTGCGACGCCCGGTAGACGGTGCCCTGCGCGGCCTCCAGCTCGGCGACGCGGTCCTGAGCCGTACGGAGCAGCCCGTCCAGCGTCTCCGCCCGCGACCGCTGCGCCTCGAACGCCGACCGGTAGTGCGCCGACTCGGCGGCCGTCTCCGGGGACTGGAGCAGCTGCGCCGACTCCAACGCCAGCGCGATACCCGCAGCCGTCCGGTTCTGCGTCAACGCCCGCAGGATCACGTCCGCCGCGCTGTTCACCAGCTTCGTGTTCATGCGGACACCTCGTTCGCGTCCGCCGCGCCCTCGAGCACCGCCACCGCCGACTCCGTAGTCCGGCCCCGGACGTCACCCCAGTTCGCGACGTGCCCCTCCAGGTGGTGCGGCTCGTCGTTCCACGCGGGCTCGCCGTCCACCTCCAGACGACCGGCCAGCACCTTCACCGCCAGCTCGGACAGCTCCGTCTCGCGGTGCGGGTTGTCGCCGTGCGGGGACGCCACGCACCGGATCGCCGCCACGATCGACAGCGGACGCGACGCGTGCACCGACGTGGTGTAACGGTCGAACGGGTCGGGGCAGTAGTCGCCCTGGTGGTGGCCGTTCTTCGCGAGCAGCCGGGCCGCCGCGCGGAACACCGCGGGGACGGTCGTCGGCCGCGCCTGCGGCGACTCATGCAGCGGGAAAACCCTCCGGCTGCTCTGCAACAATGTGCCCATCGGGGCCTCTCTTTCTCTGGTTGGTAGGGGCGCCGTTCGAGGGGTCACCAGGCCGGCAAGTCGGGTGGCCCTTCGGCGCTTCATGAGGTGGGGGTCAGGCGGCGGGCGCGGCGGCCGGCTTGCGGGACTTCGCCCGGCGCGCGGCAGCGGACTTCAGCGCCATCGCCGAGAAGTGCGCCTTCCGCAGGTGCTCGGCCGTCTTCGCGATCTGCTCGTCCGTCGCGTTCGGGTGCTTCTCGCGGGCCTGCTTCTCAAAGCGGTCGTTCGCCGCGGCTCGCGCCTTCGCCGTCCGGGAGGCGGGGTCGAGTGTGTTCGCCCACGAGGTGTGCACGGCGATGCGAGCCCGGAGCGAGCGCTCCTCGGGGTTCAGGTCCGTCGGCACGGGTTGTCTCCTTGCCTGTGAGTGAGTCGGTGTCCATGTCCATGGACATGGACACGGGGTGGAAAAGAGCGCGTGGGGGAAGGTGGTAGGCGTCTGCCACCCTCCGCGCCTCGTCGCCGTTGACCGTTGGCCGGTCCTCGTCCACGAGGGCCTGCACCTTGCTCTTGCTGAGCCCTATGGCGGCGGCGAGTTCGCGGACGCTCGCCGGTTCGTCGTCGCGGTGGTCGTCGAGCAGCCTCCGCAGCAGGTCACCGGCATGCAGTCGGTATCTGTCGCCCACGGTTCTCCGTTCGTGTCCACGTTTCTGGACACGAGAAGCATCGCACTTAGTACAGCGCTTGTCCAGTTTTCTGGACAGGGAGATGTCCACGCAGACGGTAAGGAGTTCGCCAAACACGGCAGGCCCGGTGGCTACATACGTCCGGGGACGTGGACAATGGTGTCCACGGTTCAGGGTTGCCTAACTACCTCGAAACCTGCGACTTTGCCTTTGAGGTAACAGTGGCAGCGTGGACACTTAAGGGGAGAGACGCGGATGCCGGAGCAGGACGACGCGCTGACACGCCTCGTGCAAGAGCACGTGGGCCGGGGCAAGCGCCTCACGTTCCGGGCCTTCGAGGAACAGGCCGTCGACCCCCGCACCGGCCGGCGCATCAGCAAGTCCACCGCCGAGAACGTGGCCAAGGGGCACCAGATCAAGGTCACCCCGGAAGTGCTGCGCGCCATCGCCGCCGGCATCGGCGAGGACCTCACCCGAGTCCGCCGGGCCGCCATCCGTCAGTACATCGGCATCGAGGTGTCCGAGCTCGACGCCGACCCCGGCGATGACGACACCGTGATCCGCGTAGCCCATCAAGTCGGCGCGAGCCGTGCCGAGTTGGAGCAGGCGCGGCGGTCGCTCGACAGCGCCAGCGAGGACTGACCGCGCGAACCACTGTTCGAGCTGCTGTTTTCTTACTGACTCTGGGTTTAACTTCACCCCGTCGGGTGACTCGCTGATGCGTGCTGCTACGCGTACAGTGATCGAACCTCGTGCAGGTCGAACGTACGTGCGACTACCCATGTCTTCGCACGGCCGTGGAATAGGGGGTCGCGTGGCAGTACCAGAAGTCGTCGTCTACGCAGACGACCTTGGCGGCAGAGCGCCCGTCGCGCTCAAGGACAGCCTCAAGGAGTTCCGGCTCGCCATAGATTTCTCCCACCCACCGGAGAAGATCGTCGCCAGCCTCGCCGAAGTACTCCAAGAGAGCGTCGACACTCGACGGTGGGTACGGCGCACCACGCACGGAACAGGGGAGGCAGGAGCCTAGCGCCCGCCCCTCCCTCACACGCACAAGGCAGTCACCTGGGGCTGAGGTCCCGGTGATGCTGGCGCACCCCGCCCCGCCGGCGGAGGCACCCCGCGACAGCATCTTCCGGGACCGCCCCGCCCTACAGCCGGTCGCCCGGGCTCAACCGCCGATGCTGCTCCCGCGCCCGCTCCGCACCGGCCGACCGTGCGTACCGGTCCACCATGCTGCGCGACTTCCAGCCCGTGATCCGCATCAGGTCCGTCTCGTTCCCCCCGGCCGTCAGCCACATGTGACTGAAGGTGTGCCGGAACTGGTGCGGGTGGATACGGCCGAGACCGGCCTCCTGCGACCGGCGCGCCAGCAGCTTGCCCGCCCCCGAGACGGTCAGCGGCTTCCGCGTCTTCTGCCCGATCCACAGGGCGTCCAGCCGCCTCCCGTCCGGGTGCCGGGCCCGCGCCCGCAGGTACCGGTCCAGCGCCTGAGCCGTCTTCGTGCCGAACGGCACCGCCCGGCCCCGCGCCGCCCGCCCGCCGCCGGCCTTCCCCATCACGTGCATCACCTGCATGTCGAGGTCGACGTCTTCCACCGTGCGGTTCACCGCTTCGGACAGGCGGACGCCGGAGTCCAGCCAGAGCAGGATCAGTGCGCGGTCCCGCAGCTCGGGGAAGCCGCGGCCGGTGACGGTCTTGAGGAGCTGCTGGAGCTGGTCGGTGGAGAGGATCGGCACTTCCGGGTCCTCGGTCTGCGGAGCGGACAGCCCTTCCGCGGGGGACCGGTCAATCTCCTCTTCGATCACCAGCCACTTCAGCCACTGCTGGACACCGAGGAAACGGGAGCGCGCCGAGGAGGCGGAGGTGCGGGCGATCTCGTGGACGGTGAACGCCTGGACGTGGGCCTTGCTGATGTCGACGACGTCGTCCACCGGGTCGACGGGCTGGATGCCGCTGTCCTTGGGAGGTGCGGGGGGATCAATGAGATAGTCGGCGAAGAGGTTTGCGGAGCGGAGGTAGGAGCGGATGGTCTCAGCGCTCTTGTTGTTGGAGCGGAGGGACAGTTCCCACGAGCGGATGAGCGTGGTGAACAGGCGTCGGTTGTCTCCCATGACTCCCGGAACTTATCCGCCCTATGAGCGCTGTACAAGGCTCCGGGGAAAGTCTGTAGGGTCGAAACAGCAGGTCACACCACTGATTGGGGAATCGCCGTGCGGCCGGTAGGGAGCAACTATCACGCTCCGAGCGCTGTACTAACCCGCGTTTGACCTGCTGGGCTCTGAGCGCGTTTATCGGAGTTACCTGCCCCATCTCCACCCCGGCGCACAAGGCTCTGACCAGGGCGCCGATTGTCGGAACCCGCCAGCCGCCCATCCTGGGGACATGAGACTGCCCCGACCCGGTGAAGGGCCGGGGCAGTCCGCCGGCGCGTGGTCCCGCCATCCGAGCGGGTGACCTCGTGCAGAGAGCCGCCACGGCCGGCGTCAGTGAGGGGGGTGCGACGCATCGATACCCACCAGCCCTGCAAGATCAAACGATGTAGGCCAACTCCTACAGACAATGGGATCATGAACCCGCGAACGTGGGCGGGTGCCATCTGTCTCGCCCCCACCCGACTGGGTTCTCGCTGAGCGGCAGGCAGTAGGCGAACGCATCCGCGCCGCGAGGCTCCGGGCCGGACTCACACAGGAGACCGTGGCCTTAGCTGCCGAGACCGACCGCCCCTCCGTCGTACGGATCGAGCGCGGCCAGCAGTCCCCCACCCTCGACACCCTGATCCGTCTCGCTCGGGCGATCGGCGTGTCCCTCGCTGAACTGGTGGGGTGAGCGGCCGCCCCAGGCTGCTAACCGGGCGGCCGCTCTTCCCTTCGCCGGACAGGTGGCAGCGAAGGGAGCTGGTGGGTGCGGACCGCCCTGTACTGCTCCGCCATCGGGCGGCCCGCGTCCTGGCTCCGGCCTTAAGGCAGGCGCGGCGTGCCAGGTTCTTGGTGAGCGGCCCGTCCCCGACGGGGTACGGGGGCGGGCCGCTCGGTCCCGCGCTCGGTGCGATCGGCGGATTGCACACCGGGCGCGGGAGTCAGTGGGTGCAGCGGCGGATCATCACGTTGCAGTCAGAGACGCGCGTGAGGTCGCCGGCCTTCCGGGCTATGTCCCGGCGGCAGGCCCAGCCGCGGCAGTTGGTGCAGCCGGGGGCCGGCTCCGGCTCGAGCAGCGGCTCGCCCAGGGCGGGCGCGGCCTCCATCGTCGTCACCGGCTCGGTCACAGCCCGCCCTGCCTCATGATCCGCTGCGCGGCGACGGCGGTCGGGCACGACGGGTCCGTCCGGCACACGTCGCAGGCGGGGCAGTGCTCCCACAGCAGCCGGTACGCCGCCCGCGCGGCGCACACCCAGCACCCGCGGGGGAAGAGCTGGCCGCCGTCGACGGCGGGCCGCTCGCCGGCGTCGACGGCCGTCTCGGTGGTGAGCGCTGTGCGGCACCAGGCGCAGTCAGCGCCGCGGCGCTGCCGGTCGGACAGCTGGGAGAGCGCGGGCAGCGGGAGCTGGAGGACACCGTCTGTCCGTACGGCGGGCGGGTGGATAGTCTCTGGCACGTCGACGCTCCTTTGTCAGCGTGGGCCACGCCCCCGGACCGGTCGCACGGTCGCGGGGGTAGTTCCTTCACTGCGGAGCGTAGCCCTAGTGAGCCTAGCTAGCTAGGCGAAACAGGCGAACTCGTCTCGCTCGGTATGATCCGCCCGCCTAGCGTCCCGATCATGGAATGGCAGCCAGACGTACCGCGATGGCGACAGGTGTACGCCATCTACGAGGAGCGCATCACCGACGGCACGTACCCGCCCGGCACCCAGCTCCCCGGCGTCCTCGCCATCCAGGCCGAGTTCGGCATCGCGCAGATGACCGCCCGCCGCGTCCTCACCGAGCTGCGCGCCGCCGGCCTCGCGCAGATGCAGCCGGGCGTGGGCACCTTCGTCACCACCCTGCCGCAGAAGTAGCACCGGCTCACACTCCAGTTCGATCGCGGTGCTCGCGCTGAGCCTTCAACAGCAGGCGGACGCGCTGCGCCATCACCCCCGCGATCACCACCGCGATCGCCGTGCGCGCCCACCGCAGCGCCTGCGCGAAACTGCCGTCCGGCCACAAGGTCATCAGCACGGTGTAGACGAACAGCGCGCCGAGCGCGGCGGCGAGCGCCATCAAATTGCGGCCCACCTCCGACCGCCGCCACGTCGTACGCAGGTGATAGACGACAACGAACACCACGCACACCACCGCCACCAGCAGCGACGCCGCAACGTTCGCCCACTGGTCGGCACTCAGATCTCTCACCTTGCTGCCCCTCTGAACAACGCCTCGATGCGCTCGGCGAGGTGGTTCTCCTCCCGGGCCCGGCGGATGCTCGCCACCACCGCAGTCACCATGGGCTGACGGGCTTCGGCTTCCTGCCGTGCCTCCCGTGCCCGCTCCAGTGCCGCCTCGGAAGGGCGCTGCTCGGTGTCGTCACATCCGAGTACGCGTCGCCTGATCCACGCTCGCACCGCCGTTCACCTCCTCTACAGCCTGCCCTGGCTGGGGCAAGGCGGTGAGGATGTGCCCGCCGATCTTCGCCATCTCGAGCAGCTCCCCCGTCTGTTCGTGCTCTACCCGGCGGGCCGCCTCGGACTCGAGGTATGCCTGCCGCCAGTTGTCCCGGTCGGCGATCGTGTCCTCGAGGATGCGGCGGGGAACGAGGCGGCCCGTCAGGATCATGAGGACGACGAGGACAAGGAGCGCGGTGGCGCCGCCCTCCACCGGGTTGATGCCGAAGATCTCGTTCACCGCCGCGCCCTCTCCTGTGGTGCTCTTCGCAATGGTCAGACGCCCGGCGCCGTGCTGGCGCTGTTGCGCTGACCGATCACCTTCGCGACGAGGCCCTTCAGCAGCGAGCCGACCGCCGCTATCCCGGCCACGCCCACCGTCTCCCAGAACGACGCGGAGAACATGTCACCGGGCCCGGCCGCCAGCGCCACACCGCCGGCGGCGACGAGGAACGTCCACACGATCCGCTCGACGAGGTCTCTCGCGTAGGTGCCGCCGGTCTTCACGACGGTCTCGACGTCCGCGCGGCTGGGGAAGTTGGGGGTGGGGTTCGTCATGGCTGTCTTCTCTCCTGAGGGGTTGGGCAGCGGGCCGGGTGGCTCAGCTGCTGGGGGTGCCGGTGACGTCGACCGTGACCTTCACGACCGCGTCCCGGATCTCCTCGCGGACCGCGGCGACCACCGCGTCCGTGTCCACGTTGGAGCCGACGAGGGCGGCCAGCCGGGAGATGGCCGCGGTCTGCGCGACCTCGGTCGCCTGCATCGCGCGGACGCGGGTCTGCACGTCGCGGAGGATGGACTGGGGCTGCCACGTCGGGTTGGTCTTGCGGTCGGCCGCGTCCGTCGGTGCGGCGAGCGCGTCCGTCTTCCACACCGCGTCGAAGATGTCGCGCTTCGTCATGCCTGCCATGGGGTCTTCCTCCTGCTCAGGGTTCCAATCGGGGCCGTGCTCCAGCCGCTCAGCGACGTCGGCACGGAACTGCGTCGGCGTGAAGTCGAACCGGCCGCGCGGGCCGTAGCCCTCCACTGGACCGCGCGGGTCGACCTTCCCCTCCACGCTCGTCTCCTTGTGGCAGCCAGCCGACTCGGCCGTCCAGCCGTGGTGCCGGCACACGGCCGCGTTGATCCGCACCCACGCGTCGTACTGGGCGCGCGGGTACACGTCCTTGCCGTCGCCGAGGTTCTCCGCCTCCAGGCCGTACGCGACGTCGTTCCCGTCGACCGTGCCCGACGCGCGGGACGGCGCCGGGTGCGTGGTCTTCTCGTCGCGGAACGAGGCGTACGCGTTGGTCGCCATCGGCCCGGCGTGGTTCGCGCGGCCCGCGCTGCACATCGTGGCCACACCCGACCGGGCGAGGTAGACGTGAGCGAGCGGCGCCGGCAGACCCGGGACACCGTTCTTCGCGACGACGTCCTTAGCGTTCCGCCCCGCGGTGTGGTGGTTGAGGAACATCCGCACCGGGCCGAAGACTTTGCCGGTGGCGGCGTCGCGCTCGCGGGTGCGCCAGCCCGGGTACTCCTCGACGCGGACGCCTTCGGCGCGGAGGATCTTCAGCCACAGGTCGGGGGTGAGTGGTGTGGTGGACATGAGGTGTGCCTTTCAGAGGAGTCGGGCGTAGCGGGGTGCTCCGCCGATGGCGCCGCCGGAGCCGAACTTGCCGCCCGTCGTGGCGCCCGTCGTGCGCCGGACCTGGATCTGCACCTTCAGGTCCGGCAGTT
>Ga0247820_10000109_pt1 | contig 40185 bp, 41 predicted proteins | sample 13C_Glucose_Day1_2_FD_192480 | JGI IMG/M metagenome (GOLD analysis project Ga0247820, IMG submission 192480) | Soil microbial communities from agricultural site in Penn Yan, New York, United States - 13C_Glucose_Day14 | ecosystem: Environmental > Terrestrial > Soil > Agricultural land | place...
GACAAGGCGGTAAGCGACCTGCCGATTGAAGAAATCAGCTTCAACTTCGCCCGCATCAAAACCACCTACACCCAGCAGAACCGTACCGACGGCCAGGCTGGCGGCAACATCGTCGGTGGCTGGGACCGCACCGCGAACAAAGTGTTTGCCTAAGCACTTGTTTGGCCTGGGCCGCGCAAGCGGCCCATACCCTGCGGCGTGCCGGGCCTCCCGGCACGTTGCTCTTTACCCCTGATCAGAGTGTTTTATGCCTGAATTCCTCAACGGCCTTTCGCTGGCCGAGCTGGCCGCGCCGATCGACGGTGGCAGCGGCGAAGACTTGAGCTTCTCTGCCTTGTTCGACCAGATCAAGGAGGCGCGCCGGGCAGACCCTGACTACCTGACCCAGGGCGACTGGCAGACCGACCTGAAAACCGCCGACTGGGAAAAGGTCATCAACCTGTCGGCCCAAGGGCTTGAGCAGCAGAGCAAGGACCTGATGTTGGTCGCCTGGCTCAACGAAGGCCTGGCCCAGCGCGATCACTTCCAAGGCATCACCTTCGGCCTGACCCTGTGCGAACGCATCCTGGAAACATTCTGGGAGACCGCCTACCCGTCACTCGAAGACGGCCTGGACGAGCGCGCTGCGCGGCTGTCCTGGCTCAAGACCACCCTCACCGACATTGTCGGTGGCTTGCCCATTACCCAAGGGCAGAATTTCGGCGTGCTGCGTTACGACGAATCACGCCATGTAGAAAACCTTGCCTTGCAGAACCCCAAGGCGATGCAAACCGCGCTCAATGAGGGCAAGATCAACGCCGAGATCTTTCAGCGCTCGGTGGTGCTCAGCGACACCGAGCACCTGCAGGCCAAAGCGGTGCAGATTACCGCCAGCCTGCAGGCCTGCCGACGCCTGCAAGCGACCACCGACCGCCTGTTCGGTACCGAAGCGCCAAGTTTTGCCAGCCTCGCCGACATGCTGTCGCGGGCCAGCCAACTGGCAGAGAAACTGCTCAAGGACCGCGGAGTCGAACTGCACCCTGTCGCCGCAGAGCCAGAGCCTGCCGTCACCCTCAGCGCAGCCAGCGAGCCAGGTGAACCTATGAATACGCCCGTTCAGGCCGCAGCGCCTGCGCCCATGCGCACCACGCCACTGACCCGCGACGAAGCCTTCACGATGCTCGCCGGCATTGCCCAGTTCTTCAAACAGACCGAGCCGCAAAGCCCGGTACCGTACCTGATAGAGCGCGCCATCAAGTGGGGCAACATGCCGCTCGAGGGCTGGCTGAGCGATGTGATCAAGGACAGTAATGTGGTGGACAACATCCGCGACGTGCTGGGGACACGTGAGCAGCGCTCCTGAGGCCTGCACTACCCGCACAAATGGTGCAAACTTGAGGCTTGCCCCCCGCGAAGGAAAGCCCCATGCCACCACGCCACCCCACCCCGCCAGGCTTCATCCGCGTACGTGGCGCCCGTGAGCATAACCTCAAGAACATCGACGTCGACATCCCCCGCGACGCCTTGGTGGTATTCACCGGCGTCTCTGGCTCAGGCAAGTCCTCGCTGGCCTTCTCCACCCTCTACGCCGAAGCCCAGCGCCGCTACTTCGAGTCGGTCGCGCCCTATGCCCGGCGCCTGATCGACCAGGTCGGCGTGCCGGATGTCGACGCCATCGAGGGCCTGCCGCCAGCCGTGGCCCTGCAGCAGCAACGCGGTACCCCTAGTGCGCGCTCGTCGGTGGGTAGCGTCACCACCCTGTCCAGTTCGATCCGCATGCTCTACTCCCGAGCCGGCAGCTACCCGGCGGGCCAGCCGATGCTGTATGCAGAGGACTTTTCGCCCAACACGCCCCAGGGCGCCTGCCCCGAATGCCATGGCCTGGGCCGGGTCTATGAGGTGACCGAGGCGACCATGGTCCCCGACCCGTCGCTAACTATACGTGAAAGGGCGGTGGCAGCCTGGCCAATGGCCTGGCAAGGGCAGAACCTGCGCGACATTCTCGTGACCCTGGGCTACGACGTCGACATCCCCTGGCGTGAATTGCCCCAAGAGCAACGCGACTGGATCCTCTACACCGACGAGCCCCCCACCGTACCGGTGTACGCCGGCCTCACCCCGGCGCAGACCCGCACCGCGCTCAAGCGCAAGCTCGAACCCAGCTACCAGGGCACCTTCAGCGGTGCCCGGCGCTATGTGATGCACACGTTCATGCATTCGCAGAGTGCGCAGATGCGCAAACGCGTCTCCCAGTTCATGCGCCCCAGCCCTTGCCCGCTGTGCCAGGGCAAACGCCTGAAGCGTGAAGCGCTGGCAGTCACCTTCGCCGGCCGCGACATCGGCGAGCTGTCGCGCCTGCCGCTGCAGGCACTGGCCGAGGTGTTGCGCACAGTGGCGGCGCCCGGTTACCTGGAGCAGCATGAAGACACCCTGACGCTGGAAAAACGCCTGGCCGCACAGCGCATCGCCCACGAGTTGCTGGAGCGCATCGCGCCGCTGATTGACCTGGGGCTCGGCTACCTGGCCCTGGAGCGCAGCACACCGACGCTTTCTTCGGGCGAACTGCAGCGCCTGCGCCTGGCCACCCAGCTCAACTCGCAGCTGTTTGGCGTCATCTATGTGCTCGACGAGCCGTCGGCCGGGCTGCATCCGGCTGACAGCGAGGCGCTTTTCGAGGCGCTGCAGCGGCTAAAACAGGCGGGCAACTCGGTGTATGTGGTGGAGCACGACCTGGACACCATGCGCAGGGCCGACTGGCTGATAGATGTCGGCCCTGCGGCGGGTGAACACGGCGGCCAGGTGCTTTACAGCGGCCCGCCACCGGGCCTTGCACAGGTTGCGGCGTCGCGCACCGGCGCCTACCTGTTCGCCGGGCAACAGCCGGCCAGCCGCACACCACGCCCGGCGCAGGCCTGGTTGCGGCTTGAAGGCATTACCCGCAACAACCTGCGTGAGCTCAGTGCGCAGTTTCCGCTGGGCTGCTTCACCGCGGTCACTGGCGTTTCCGGCTCGGGCAAGTCGAGCCTGGTCAGCCAGGCCTTGCTGGAGCTGGTCAGTGCACACCTGGGCCATGCCGCACAGCCGGCCGAGCCCGAGGAACAGAGCCTTGAAGACGCGCCCGAGCAGCCCAGCAGCGGGCGCGTGAGCGCGGGGCTGGAGTGCATCAAGCGGCTGGTGCAGGTCGACCAGAAACCCATCGGCCGCACGCCACGCTCCAACCTGGCCACCTATACCGGGCTGTTCGACCATGTGCGCAAACTGTTCGCCGCTACCGAGCAGGCCAAGGCCCTTGGTTTCGATGCCGGGCGCTTCTCGTTCAACGTCGCCAAGGGCCGCTGCGCGACCTGCGAGGGCGAAGGCTTCGTCAGTGTTGAGCTGCTGTTCATGCCCAGCGTCTATGCGCCCTGCCCGACCTGCCACGGCGCACGCTACAACCCACAGACGCTGACCGTGACATGGCAAGGCATGACCATCGCCCAGGTGCTGCAATTGACCGTCGACCAGGCGCTTGAAGTGTTTGCCGAACAGCTTCCGGCCCGGCGCTGCCTGCAGGTGCTGCAGGACATAGGCCTGGGCTACCTGCGCCTGGGCCAGCCGGCCACCGAGCTGTCCGGCGGCGAGGCGCAGCGCATCAAGCTGGCCACCGAACTGCAGCGCACCGCCCGCGGCGCCACGCTGTATGTGCTGGATGAGCCCACCAACGGCCTGCACCCGCAGGACATCGACCGCTTGCTGGTGCAGCTCAACCGCCTGGTCGACGGCGGGCACAGTGTGGTGGTGGTCGAACATGACATGCGCGTGGTAGCGCAGAGCGACTGGGTGATCGACATTGGGCCGGGGGCTGGGGATGCGGGGGGCACGGTGGTAGTGAGTGGTACGCCTCGGGATGTGGCGGGGTGCGCTGAAAGCCGCACAGCCGAGTTTCTGGCCAGAGCACTTTAGCGCCTTTACTGGCCCTATCGCCGGCAAGCCGGCTCCCACAAGTACCCCGCTGCTCTCAAGCTCAGCGCAATCCCAGTGAGAGCCGGCTTGCTGGCCGTAGGGCCTGTGGGTACAGTCTGCGCCATGGATAAATACACCCCTCACCAGTGGCTCCCGCACGAAAAGCCGAGCCTGCCCGGTTCCCCTTCCACGCCCTTGCATACCCCGGCCAAACGCCTGGCCTTCGGTGTGGTCGGCCTGCTGGTGGCGATCACCGGCGGCCTGGGCAACGCGCTGGTCACCGCCAACCTGGTTTTTCTGCAGGGTGCCTTGGGCGCAACCACCGCAGAAATGGCCTGGCTGCCTGCCGCCTACGTGATGACCAACGTGTCGATCAACCTGCTGCTGGTCAAGTTTCGCCAGCAGTTCGGCCTGCGCGCCTTCACCGAAGTGTTTCTGGTGCTCTACGCACTGGTCACCTTCGCCCACCTGTTCGTCAACGACCTCAACTCGGCCATCGCTGTGCGGGCCGCCCACGGCATGGTGGGTGCCGCGCTTAGTTCGCTGGGCCTGTACTACATGATCCAGGCGTTCCCGGCACAGTGGCGGCTCAAGGCCATGGTGCTGGGCCTGGGTGCCTCGCAGCTGGCCCTGCCGCTGGCGCGGATTTTTTCCGAAGACCTGCTGCAAATCGCTGAATGGCGCGGCCTGTACCTGTTCGAACTGGGCCTGGCGCTGGCCGCGCTGGGTTGCGTTCTGCTACTCAAGCTGCCCCCGGGCGACCGCTTCAAAACCTTCGAGCCGCTGGACTTTCTGACCTTCACCCTGATGGCCAGCGGCACCGCACTGCTGTGCGCCGCCCTGTCGCTGGGGCGCATCGAGTGGTGGCTGGAGGCGCCATGGATAGGGGTCGCCCTGGCAGCGTCGATCGCCCTGGTGTTCAGCGGTCTGGCCATCGAGCACAACCGCCAGAACCCGCTGCTGATGACGCGGTGGCTGGGCAGCGGCGCGATCATCCGCCTGGGCTTGTGCGTGATCCTGATCCGTATGGTCACCTCCGAGCAGTCCACCGGCGCCGTGGGTTTTCTGCAAGTGCTGAACATGGGCAGCGAGCAGATGCGCACGTTGTACTGGGTGATGCTGCTCGGCGCGGTGGCGGGCCTGGCCAGCAGCGCGCTGACCATCAGCCCCAACCACCTGGTGATCCCGCTGTTCATCTCGTTGCTGGCCATGGCCACCGGGGCGTTCATGGACAGCAGCTCAAGCAACCTCACGCGGCCGGCGCAGATGTACCTGAGCCAGTTCCTGCTGGCCTTTGGCAGTACCTTCTTCCTCGGCCCGTCCATGGCCCTGGGCATCAGCCACGTGCGCGCCAACCCGCGCAACCTGGTGAGCTTCTCGGTGCTGTTCGGCATCTGCAACAACCTCGGTGGCCTGATCGGCGCCGCGCTGCTGGGTACCTTCCAGACCTGGCGCGAAAAATTCCATTCCAGCCACCTGGTCGACCGCCTCAGCTACCTCGAACCGCTGGTCAACGCCCGCGTGCAAAGCGGTGGCGGCGGTTATGCCGGCATCCTCGCCGACCCGGCCCTGCGCAGCGAGGCCGGGCTGCGCGTATTGGCCAACGCGGCCACGCGTGAGGCCAACGTCATGGCCTACAACGATGTGTTCATGCTGATCGGCAGCATCGCTATCCTCACCATGATCTGGATTTGCATCCGCGGTTCCTGGCTGTGGTACACAGCCCGCCAGGCCGCTTCACCCGACTCCACCAGCGGTACTGCCAACCGATGACCGACCAAACCCGCACAACCACCACCACTGCCCTTGCCGAAACCCCGGAAGGCGCCGCACCGCCCAGCGAACCGACCAGCCCGGTGCGCACGCGACGGGTGCGCATCCTGTCTTCGGTCATGTTCGCCTGCGTGGCTCTGGCCGGCATCCTGCTGGTGCTCTATGCCTGGCGCCTGCCGCCGTTCGGCAGTGCCATCGAAAGTACCGAAAACGCCATGGTACGCGGCCAGGTCACCATCATCGGGCCGCAACTGAGCGGCTATGTGGTCGATGTGCCTGTGCATGACTTCCAGTTCGTCAAGGCCGGCGACTTGCTGGTGCAACTGGACGACCGCATCTACAAACAGCGCCTGGCCCAGGCCATCGCCCAACTGCAACAGGAGCAGGCGGCGCTGGCCAACAACCTGCAGCAGCGCAATAGCGCCGAAGCCACCATCGCCCAGCGCCAGGCCGCCATTGGCGATGCCAAGGCCCAGGCGGAAAAGGCCCGCGCCGACCTCAGCCGCAACCAGGCGCTGGTCAGCGATGGCTCGGTGTCGCGCCGCGACCTGGACGTTACCCGCGCCAGCCAGGCCGCCGCCGTCGCCACCCTCGCCCAGGCCAAGGCCGCGCTGGCCATCGCCCGCCAGGACCGCGAGACGGTCATCGTCAACCGCGCCGCGCTGGAGGCCTCGGTTGAAAACGCCAAGGCTGCCGTGGAGCTGGCCCGCATCGACCTCGACAACACCCGGGTCACTGCGCCGCGTGATGGCCAGCTGGGGCAGATCGGTACCCGCCTGGGCGCTTACGTCAACTCCGGCGCACAACTGATGGCACTGGTGCCCGATACCGTGTGGGTGATTGCCAACATGAAGGAAACCCAAATGGCCAATGTGCGCATCGGCCAGCCGGTGACCTTCACCGTGGACGCCCTCAACCACCTGAAGCTGCGGGGCCATGTGCAGCAGATTTCACCGGCCACAGGCTCCGAGTTCGCCTTGCTGCAGGCCGACAACGCCACCGGCAACTTCGTCAAGATCGCGCAGCGGATACCCGTGCGGATCACCGTCGATGCCGACCAGCCTGCGGCGAGGCGCCTCAGCCCGGGGATGTCGGTGGTGGTGAGTATCGATACCCGTGACGAAAAATGACTGGGCCCGCGCGGGGGTGAATCTGAGAACCGCGTCGAGATGCCGTCCTGCCACGATTGCGCCGCTCTAGCCCGTGGGTTCTAATTCTGACCCACCGGTTTTATCTTCGCCATCCAAGGACGCTTGATCATGTACAGGAAGCTCGTACCGCTGGCGCTGCTGGCCACTATGGCCGGCTGCTCGGACACCACGGACACCAGCGACACCCATTTCCAGAAAGCAGCGCAGGCCTACCTCGACACCCAGTACCCGCATTGTTTCGTGGTCACTTCTTTCCCCGCCAAGACCCAGGACTTCGATACCAACGGCACCAACAAGGCGCTGCATGCGCTGGCGCAAGTCGGCGTGGTCAGCGAGAAGGAAATCTCCCGCACCGAAGTGCCGGAACGCCTGTGGCAACCGGCACGCACCGACATCTACTACGCCTACGACCTTACCGCTGAAGGCCGCAAGTACTACAAGGCCGATGCGCAGAAGATGCTCAACGGCAGCGCCCGCGGTGGGCTGTGTTTCGGCAAGGCGCAGGTCACTGCAATCGAGCGGTTTACCGAACCGGGTGAGGTGATGGGCCAGACGATTTCCAACGTCACCTATACCTACAAGATCACCGGCCTGCCGGCCTGGGCGGCTAACAACGAAGTGCAAACGAACATACGCCCGCTGGCTGAGGCCGTGGCCACCAACCAGACCCCGGCCAGGGAGACACGGGCAATGGTGCTGACCAACAAGGGCTGGGTGCACGAGCGCCTGTTTGATAAATGAGGGTGCCTACCGGCCCTTTCGCGGGGCCGGTCCCGTCACAGCCACCAGGCCAGCACCAGCGGTAACCAGGCAAACGACAGCACTGTCGAGCACATCACCAGGTTGGCTACCTGCTCCGGCTCCCGGTTGGCGCGCACTGCCATCAGGTAGTTGAACACCGCCACCGGCATCGCCGACTGCAGCATCAGCACCGCGCGCTCCAACTCCTCCAGCCCCAGTGCCATGCCCACTGCCCAACCCACCGCCGCCCCCAGCACGATGCGCAGGCCGCCCAGCACCAGGCCGCTGCCAATGTGCTGCGCGCGGATGCTCGCCAGCGATACACCCAGGGTCAGCAACATCAACGGGATCGACATGCCACCAAGCAGGTCTGCCGTGTTGGCCAGCCAGCGCGGCAGCTCGAAGTCCAGGAAGATGATTGGCATGGCCCCAGCCAGGCTGATGACGATGGGGTTGCGCAGCAGCGCCTTGAACGAGGCAGCCGTACCGGCGATGGCCATGCCGAGGGTGAACTGCACGATCGACAGGGTAAGGAAGAACGCTACCGCCAACGCCAGCCCATGCTCGCCGAAGGCGTACAGGCTGATGGGCAGGCCCATGTTGCCGGTATTGGGGAACATGAACGCCGGCATCAGCACGCGCCAGTGCTGGCCCGAGGCACGACACACCAGCCAGCCGCCCAACGCCATCGCCAGCGTGCACAGCAGGCAGGCGATTGCCATGCTGGTGAAGGCAGCCGGATCCAGCTCGGTGCGGCTGAGGGTCGACAGTACCAGCGAAGGGGTGCCCACCGTCATCACCATGCGGGCGACGAATGCGGTGGGGTAGTCCAGGCCCTTGCGGGCCCAGGCGTTGCCGATGCCGGCGACGATGAAGACCGGGGCCAGAACGGCGAACAGTGAAGCGAGCATGGGGTAGGCCTTCCTTGGAGCGTTTGGGCGACATTATGCCGCAGCCTTCAACATCGCGGGGTTGCTTTGCAGCCCCACACAATGTCGGCTCCCGACACAAAGCCGAAGTATTCCGACCTGCGGCGTCCCGTCGCACTCTACACCCCCTTGGGCAAACCCCTCGAAGGCCGTAGAATCGCGCCTCCTTTTCGCCCGTCGCCTTGAACGGTGGCAACCGGCAGCAACGACAGAGTCCGTGCCTGACCACATGCCCGTCCATGTGAAATAGGCTCAACCGACCCCGCCCGGCCCAGCTCGTTGTGCGGCCAGCGGTTGAGTCTTGCCCAGGTCGCATCCAGCCCAGGCACACCCGTGCAGCCTTGCGGCCCTCATTGGGCCTGTTTGGCGTGCGCGTTCGAAAAGGCGCTCCCAACCGCCACTCCAACTTGAGGTTTGTATGTCTGCGCGTTTGCTGGCCATGGCGCTGGCGCCCCTGCTCGGGCTTTTCATCATTGCCCTGGGCAACGGTTTCATGTCTTCCCTGACGACCCTGCGCCTTGGCGCTGCCGGTGAATCGGCAACGATGATCGGTATCGTCTCGTCGAGCTACTTCCTGGGCCTGACCCTGGGCGCAATCTTCAACGACCGGCTGATCCTGCGCATCGGCCATATCCGCGCCTACTCCAGCTTCGCCGCGCTGATCGCCGCGACCATCCTGCTGCAGGGCCTTTTCTACGACACCACCTGGTGGTCGATCCTGCGCCTGATCAACGGCTGGGCGGCGGTCGGTGTGTTCCTGGTGATCGAGAGCTGGCTGCTGCTGGCGGGCGACGCGAAAATCCGCGGCCGGTTGCTGGCGCTGTACATGATTGCCTTCTACGGCGCCGGGGTGATTGCCCAGGCCGGTTTGGGCGAAATCACTCACCTGGGTGACAGCGCTCCGTTCATGCTGGCCGGGATGCTCGCCGCGTTGTCGGTGCTGCCGATCGTGATCCTGCCGCGGGTATCGCCGCTGCTGGACCAGGTCGAACCGTTGAAGCCGCGCCAGTTGCTCGGTGTGGCGCCGTCCGGGCTGGTCGGCTGCTTCGGCTCGGGCGTGGCCATTGCCGGGATCTACGCCTTGCTGCCGCTGTACTTGCAGCGCATCGGCCTGGACGTGGGCGAAGTCGGCAACATGATGGCCTGGGTGATCCTCGGTGCCATGCTGTTGCAGTATCCGGTGGGGCGCTGGTCCGACCGCAAGGACCGCCAGGATGTGCTGATCGCCCTGGCAGCGCTGTGCGTGGTGCTGTCGCTGATCACCGTGTTCCTGCCGTCGCAGTCATCGTTGCTGCCGGTGATGCTGTTCCTGCTCGGTGGCGGGGTGTTCGCGCTGTACCCGGTGGCGGTCAGCCATGCGGCCGACCGGGCCCCGTCCGATGCGCTGGTGCCGATGATCCAGGGCCTGCTGCTGATCAACTCGCTGGGTTCGGCCATGGCCCCGCTGGCGATTTCTCCGGCCATGACCGAGTTTGGCGAGGCCGGGCTGTTCTGGGCATTCGCCGTGGTCAACCTGGGCATGGTGTGCTTTTTCCTGTGGCGCCGGGGCAAACGCCCGGCGGCGGAGCACCCGGCACCGTTCACTGCCTCGACCACGTTCTCGCCGACCGGTGCCGAGTTGCGGGTGACCGAAGACCTCAAGCAGGCGGCGCAGGAGCACCCGCCGCTGGAGCCGTCAGAGGCTCAGGCCTCAGGCGTCAACGCGCACTGAACCCAGGGGGCTGGCGAGCAGCCCCTGATGGTGACCGCCCGTCGCCCCAAGGGCACCCCGCCATCACTGGCCAGCCAAACGAATGACAGATCATCCTCACAGGAGATTCGCCATGATCCGCATTCGTCCACTCCCCCTGCTCCTAACACTTGCCCTGGGCCTGGGCTCGGCCACCAGTTTCGCTGCTTCCGATACCTCAAACACCAACACCGACGCTTACCCGAAAACCGACCAGCAAGGCGGCAAGACTGCCGGTGAGGGCAGCAGCGTCAACAGCCCCGGCAGCAGCCAGGACAACGACAGCGCCGATACCGGCGGCGATGCGGCCGATGGCGCCGCAGGCGGCTCCAACAGTACTGGCGAAGCAACGGGGTCTGGCGCCGGGCATACCGGTGGCACCGCCGAGGACCAGGACAGCCGTTGACGGCAGCCTGGGCTACACTGCGGCGAGTCGCCCTGCCAAGGAATCGTCATGAACCTCAAACCCTGGCTGTTCGCCGCGCTGCTGCCCGGCACTGTGCTGGCCGCGGGCAGCGGCTCCGGTGCGCTGTCGATCAGCTCAGCGTCTTTCACCGATGGCGGTGTCATCGCCCTGCAGCAGGTCGGGCCCGACCCGGCCTGCGGTGCGGGCGAGGAGCGTACCCCACAGTTGAGCTGGACGAACTTGCCTGCCGGCACGCGCTCGCTGGCCTTGGTGATGTTCGACCCGGACGGCGGCAAGGGTATCGGGGTGGTGCATTGGGTCGCTTATAACATCGACCCTGAATTGGGTAGCCTGGAAGAAGGCAAGTACGCCTTGACCACCAAGGGTGTGACCGTGGGCCGCAATTCGCGCGGCACCCTCACCTACCGTGGGCCGTGCCCGCCAGCCGGGGATAACCCGCACCACTATGCGTTGACACTCATAGCGACTGACATACCCATCGGCGTATTGCCCGAGGGGCTGGACCGCAATGGTCTGATGGAGTTGCTGCAAGGGCATGCCTTGGGTGCGCAGAGCCTGGTTGGCCGGTATGGACATTGAGGTTGAAGGCGCCGGTTTTTTCGCAGGCAAACCCGGAGGCCATCGTGCCCTCACCTGAAGCAGCCCTGCGCCTGAGCTGGCAGCAAAACGCCAATAGCTGGATCGAAGCCGTGCGCAGTGGCGCCATCGAAAGCCGCCGGCAAGTCACCGATCAAGCCATCCTGGTAGCGATACTGGGCCGCCAGCCTGAACGTGTTCTCGACCTGGGTTGTGGTGAGGGGTGGCTCCTGCGCGCCCTGGCCGAGCGCGGCATCGACGCCACCGGGGTGGATGGCGATGCGTCGCTGGTTGAGGCGGCCCGGGCAGCCGGCTCGCCACAGGTGCACCTGGCCTGCTACCGGCAACTGTGCGACGGCGCGGTGCCGATTGGCACAGGTTATGACTTGGTTTGCAGCAACTTCGCCTTGCTGCACCAGGACATCATCCCGCTGCTGGCGGCGGTCAACGCACTGCTGGCACCCGGCGGTGCGCTGGTGATCCAGACACTGCACCCTTGGAGTGAGGCGCACGGGGATTACCAGGATGGCTGGCGCGAGGAATCGTTTGCCGGCGTTGCCGGCAACTGGCGGCCGATGCCGTGGTACTTCCGCACCCTGGCCAGTTGGTTGAACGCGCTGGAAATGGCAGGTCTCAAGTTGGTGAGCCTGCAGGAGCCGCAACACCCACAGAGTACAGAACCGCAGTCATTGCTACTGGTGGCTGATCGGTTTGATTGACTGCGCACATAGCCCGGGGCAACCCCTTGGCCAAGGCGTGCACAGCGTAGCTGGCTCACATTCAGTAACTAAATACCGCGCATTCCAACATTTAATTTGTGGATGCGCGGGGCTGACCCCTATGCTGTCCGTGCATCCCCTGCACGCACCGGCCGGTGTGGTCCAAGGCATGGGGAGAGAACAACAAGTCGAGATCGTTCATGTCGAATCACTCCTACTTCGCCCCCCACGGTGGGCACCCGGCTCAAACCGAGCTGCTGACTGACCGTGCAATGTTCACCGAAGCCTATGCCGTCATTCCCAAAGGCGTGATGCGTGACATCGTCACCAGCCACCTGCCGTTCTGGGACAAGATGCGCATGTGGGTCATCGCCCGCCCACTCACCGGCTTTGCCGAAACCTTCGCCCAGTACATCGTCGAAGTGGCCCCGGAAGGCGGCAGCGAGCGTCCTGAACTGGACCCCAATGCCGAAGCCGTCGTATTCGTCGTCGAAGGCGAAATCGACATCACCGTCGAAGGCAAGCACCACACCCTGGGCCAGGGCGGTTACGCATTCCTCGCCCCGGGCGCCGAGTGGAGCCTGCGCAACAACAGCAAGTCCAACGTCACCTTCCACTGGCTGCGCAAGCACTACCAGAAGGTTGAAGGCCTGGATATCCCTGAGTCGTTCGTTACCCACCGCGACAACGCCACCGTCATCGAAATGCCGGGTACCGAAGGCCGCTGGGTCACTACCCGCTTCGTCGACATGGCCGACATGCGCCACGACATGCACGTCAACATCGTGACCTTCCAGCCGGGCGGCGTGATTCCGTTCGCTGAAACCCACGTCATGGAACACGGCCTGTACGTGCTGGAAGGCAAGGCGGTCTATCGCTTGAACCAGGACTGGGTCGAAGTGGAAGCGGGCGACTTCATGTGGCTGCGTGCATTCTGCCCGCAAGCCTGCTACGCAGGCGGCCCAGGCAAGTTCAGCTACCTGCTGTACAAAGACGTGAACCGTCATGTGCACCTGACGCTGAACCCACAGCGTTAAGCCCTGAATGCTGTAGCAAAGCCCGCCACCTGGCGGGCTTTGTGTTTGCCACACATACTCAAAGGCCTACCCACTTCGCGGTGCACGCCATGAACCGCAGTACCTTGTTCGCCGCCCTGTTGGCCTGCGCCTGCGTGCAAGCCGCTGATGACTGGAACCTGGCTTACGACCGCGAAGGCATTCGCGTGTACCTGCGCGGCGTGACCGGCTCACCCTATCAACAGTTTCGCGGGGTCAGCACCATGCAGGCCAGCGTGCGCACCCTCACCGACCTGCAGGAAAATTTGCGCGTCGCCTGTAAATGGCTGTATGCCTGCGAGCAGATGCGCCTGCTGGAGGTCGCGGGCGACAGCACCTGGGTCTACCTGACCACCGACTTGCCATGGCCTACCCTGCCGCGCGACATCATCCTCAAAGTCACCAGCGAACGGCTCGACGACGGCACCCTGGTGCGCCACTTGAGTGCCGAGCCGAACAAACTGCCGGAGCAGCCGGGGCTGATCCGCGTACAGCACCTGAGTGGCGAGTGGGTCATGAAGCCGCTGGGCGAACGCACGACCGAGGTTACTTATCAGCTGCAGGCCGATCCGGCCGGGGATGTGCCAGGCTGGCTGGCCAACCGCTTCGTGGTGGATGCGCCGGTGGTAACGCTGCGAACCCTTCGGGCTGTGGCCGAGCGCCAGCCTTGAGGCAGCCTACTGGACTACCCCGCAAGCAACCCGTGCACCGCCGCCACCGAGCTTCTCGGGGTGGTCACTGTGGTTGTCGCCCCCTGCATGCACCATCAGCGCGTGCCCTTTGAAGTCCGAAGCCTTCAGGCGTGGCGCCAGTACCGGGTAATTGGCCTTGCCATCTGCGCCCACATACAGCGCCGGCAGGTCACCGCGATGACCGCTGTCGTCGTAAGGGCCCTTGTGTGCATTGGTCGAGTCCGGATCCCAGTGGCCGCCCGCTGCACCTGCAGGCACAGGTTTGCCATTTTCCTCGGCAGGTGCGCAAGAAGGTTTCTGGTGCAGGTGGAAGCCGTGCACACCCGGTGGCAAGTCTTTGAGGTCCGGGGTGAGCACGGCGCCGTACTTGCTCTGCTCGATGCTGACGGTGCCGATCACTTTGCCCGGGCCGTCCGGGGCGGCCAGCTTCAGTTCCACGGTCTGCGCTGCCTGGGCGAGGCCGGCCGAGGCCAGCAAGGCGCTGAATACCAGTGCTTTCATGTTGTATCTCCATGGTTTGAGGTGAGCGGGTGTCATACCCACATAACAGGTGTGACTGCACAGGTTTGCAGGCATTCCATCCAGCCACAGAATGAAATATTTCCTACCGGAACCCGTCGGCGTATCCCTCAAGGCCGAAATAAGCGTTTTTACCAACCCGCCAGCCACGCTAACCTGTGGCTGTACCCGGCCCTGGATCCCGCCCATGCTTCACCTTCTGCTGACCACGCTGGTTCCCATCATCCTGCTGATCGCCCTGGGCACATTGCTGCGTGTACGCGGTTTTCTTGCTGAAACCTTCTGGCCAGGTGCCGAACGCCTGAGCTACTACGTGCTGCTGCCATCGCTGTTCCTTCATGGCCTGGCCACCGCCAACCTCGACGGTGTGCCGGTGCTTGGCATGGTCGGCGTGCTGATGCTCTCAACCTTGCTCGGCGCCGCGCTGCTGGTGCTGTATCAAGGTGCAGTGAATCACGATGGCGCAGACTTCACCTCGGTGTTCCAGGGTGGAGTGCGGTTCAACAACTATATTGGCGCCACCCTGGCCGCCGGGCTCTACGGTAGTGCAGGCATCGCCCTGGCTGCGGTGGCCAATGCCGCAATCGTGCCCCTGGTGAATCTGCTTTGCGTGCTGGTGTTCGCCCGCTTCAGCGCTCGCCACAGCTCCCCGGCCACCGTGCTGCGGGCGATTTTCGCCAACCCGCTGATCGTGGGGTGCGCTGGCGGGCTGCTGCTGCGCGTCACCGGGCTGGGGCTCCCCGCCGGCATCGAGCCGACAGTCAAGGCGCTGGGCCAGGCCGCCCTGCCCTTGGGCCTTTTATGTGTCGGCGCAGCACTGGGCGGCGCCAGCGTCGGCCAACAGGTACGCCCGCTGCTGGCGGCTTCGACGTTCAAGTTTCTGGTCATGCCGCTGACCACCTGGGGCCTGTGCCGCCTGCTCGGCCTGAGCGGCCAAGCGGCGGTGGTGGCGGTGCTGTTCCAGGCATTGCCTACAGCATCGTCGTCCTATGTCATGGCGCGGCAAATGGGCGGCAACGCACCGTTGATGGCGACCATCATTGCCTTGCAGACCGTGGCCGCTGCGGTGACCCTACCCTTGATGTTAATGCTTTCGCTCAACTGAATACGCTTGGCTAGACTGAGGATCAGCACACACTTCGGGACCTGGACCATGCGCCTATTTTGGATGGTGATCGGCTTCACCTCGGCCCTGCTCGCAGGCCCATTGAATGCCGCCGACACTGCCAAGGCCACTGTTGCAGAGGACAAGGCCGAGGTACTTGAAGAGAAGGTGGCCGACGATGCGCCACCGCCGAAAAAAACCGAAACCCTGACGCCCAGTGAAGTCAAGGCAGTCGACCCGGCAGGCCAGGCGCCGCTGGACGACAGCATCACCTGCCTGGCACGCACGATCTACTGGGAAGCCAAAGGTGCCGATCAAAAAGACATGAGCGCTGTGGCCAGCGTGGTGCTCAACCGCCTCGGCAAGGACGGTTTCCCCGACACCATCTGTGGTGTGGTCAAGCAAGGGGTTGAAAGCAAGTCTTGCCAGTTCTCCTGGTGGTGTGACGGGCGTTCCGACCAGGTAGAGGAGCCGCAGCGCTATGACATCGCCAAGGAAATCGCGCGCAAGGCGCTCAACCAGCAGCTAAAAGACACCACCGGTGGCGCGCTTTACTTTCATGACCGCACAGTGCGCCCCGACTGGGCCAAAGCCTACCGCAGGACCGCCCAGACAAGGCTCTTTCTGTTCTACAAACCCAACCCGGCGCTGGCGCGCTGAGCCGGTGACTGTTGCACAGCCCCTAACACCGACGAACGTTTACTCACGGCGTGCAGTCGAACTTAAGCCCCGGCATTGATTGGCAACTCATCGCACTTTTCCGGCAGCACGCGGTCTACCACCTCTTTTGTCGCCTGCAAGCCATTGCTGGTGTTTTCATTGCTTTGCACGACACCGGGCCAAAAGCCTTGGGCTTGTGTAGGATGAGCAGCGCATACCAAGACGCTGCCAGTCACAGGGAGATCCACATGCGCGTCCTGTCATCCGTTGCCGCCTTGTCGTTAAGCCTGGCCGTTTCGACTTCGAGCCTGGCTGCCAACGGCGAAGAGGCGCAACTGATCGATTCGATCAATGCCTACCGCAGCCAGGCCCAACCCTGCGGCGATGAAGCATCGCTTGAGCTGCCGCCGCTCAACAGCGACACCCGCTTGGCGCTGTCGCCCGAAGGTACACGCGACCTCCAGCAGGCCATGACCCGCGCGGCCTACCCCATGGTCAACGTACAGGCGATCAGCCTGTCCGGCCCACGCGACGCCCGCGCCGCCATGCATGCGATCCAGGAAAGCTTCTGCCAGGTGGTGCTCGACCCGCAGTTCGTCGACATTGGCGTCAGCCAGGAAGGCCGCGACTGGCGCATCGTACTGGCGCGCCCATTGCTCAGCGGGCGCCTGGGCGACTGGCAGGCTGAGGGGCAAAATGTGCTGCAGGCGATCAACGCTGCGCGCAAGGCACCGCGACAATGCGGCGGCCAACCCTTCGCCGCAGCACCCGCGCTTGGCTGGAGCACCGCGCTGGCGGGGGTGGCGGCCAACCATACACGGGCCATGGCCAACCAGAATTTCTTCGACCACATCGACCGCGACGGCCGCACCCCGGGTGACCGTGCCGAACTGGCCGGCTACCTGTACCAGCAGATTGGCGAGAACATCGCAGCCGGGCGTGACTCGGCACAAAAGGTGGTAGATGGCTGGTTGGCCAGCCCTGGGCATTGCGCAACCTTGATGAACCCAGACTTCCGCGAAATGGGGGCTGCCTATGCAGTGGACCCCAAGAGTGATGCGGGCATCTATTGGACAGGGTTGTTCGGCACGCCGCAGTGAGCCCCCTTGCGCAGCGCCTGCGCGGTGCAACCAAAGCGCTGTCGTACGCGCCTGCCCAGGTAACTGGCATCTGCAAACCCTACCTCCTCGGCAATCTGCGCCAGGCCATGGCTGGAGTTGCACAGGCGCCAGCGGGCCTGTTGCAGGCGCATTTCCAGCCACCAGGCCTTGGCGCTCATACCATGGCTGGCCTGGAACTGGCGGTCCAGTTGCCGTCGGCTGATAGCCAGCTCTGCCGCCAATCGCTCGATGGACAGGCGCGCCCCCATGTGGTGGCGCATCAACGCCAGCGCGCGCTGCACCTGGCGCCCCTGCCCTGCGCCGGCCTCCAGCGAGCGCAGGGCATGGCGGCTGTCACGGGACTCATCCACCAACATGTCGGCCAACCCCTTGAGCGCGCGAGCGCGGCCACAGGCATCTGACAGCAGCGCCACCGCCAGGTCGATGGCTGCCGTGCCACCAGCGCATGTAATTCGGGCCCTATCAATGCTGTAAAGCTGCTCGCGCAGTACCTTAAGGTGCGGGAACATTGCCCGGAACTCGGTTTCGTGACGCCAGTGCACAACCACCCTGTGCCCCTCCAGCAAACCACAGGCCGCCAGCAGGAAAACCGCGTTGTCGATGGCGACCAGTTTCACACCAGCTTTGGCCGCGCGCCTGAGCAGGCTTTTATAGCGAGGAGCCAACCCGGCAGTGGCCTGCGCGTTGCGGCTGCCGAACAGCACCAGGTAATCGAAACCCTCCAGCGCCAGCGAATGGGTAATCGCCTCCACCTGCACCACCGCGCCGCTGCTGGAAACCACAGGCTCCCCGGTCAGCCCGCCGAGTGTCCAGCTGCAGTAGCGCTGGCGGCTGTAGTCTTCGTCATCGGCGCTGAAACGCAGCTTGTCGAGAAATGCGCCGAAGGGCAGCAACGCGAAATCCGGCAAGGGCAGGATCAGCAGGCGAATATCGGGGGCCATGCAAGGATGTCCAGAAAGTACCTTCGAATGTCCAGATAATACCCTGCCCCAACCACGCCGTCGCTTAGACTGGACACCTGAACACTGATCGAAAAAGGCGCGTTACATGGTTCTGGATATCTGGCTCATTTACCTGCTGGCAAGCATCGGCCTGTCGCTGACCCCTGGGCCGAACAGCTTGCTGGCACTGACCCATGGCGCGCTGTATGGCGCTCACCGCACCTTGTTCACGATCGTTGGCGGCGTGTTCGGCTTCAGTGCGTTGATCGGCCTGGCCATGTTCGGCCTGACGGCCCTGCTGCAAACGTCAGCGGCATTGCTGACGGTATTGAAGTGGGTGGGCGGCGCCTACCTGGTGTGGTTGGGCATTGCGCTCTGGCGCAGCCCGCCCTTGCACCTTGAGATGAACACGCGCGCCGTGCAGTCGAGCAATGCCGGCCTGTTCCGCCAGGGCCTGCTGTCGGCCATGGCCAACCCCAAGGTGCTGCTGTTCTATGGCGCATTCCTGCCGCAGTTCATCGACCCCCAGAGCGGCTTGCTCATGCAGTTTCTGATCATGGCAGCCACCTTCGCCAGCGTGGAGTTCGTGGTCGAATACCTGCTGGCGCGGTTGGCGTTCCGTATCAGGCCTTGGCTGGCCAGAGGTGGCAAGGGTTTCAATCGGTGCTGTGGGGGGTTGTTCGCGTTGATCGGGGTGGCGCTACCGCTCGGCCGCTAGCGGGTCAATGGCCAGGTTCGCGCCGCGCAACCAGAAGGAATGCCGCCAACGCCAGGCCCGGTAACAAAGCCCCCAGTACTGCCACGCCGTGCCATCCGTAGTCGGAAAACACCGCGCTGGCCGCGGCCGAACCCAGTGCACCACCGAGGAAAATGCTCGTCATGTACAGCGCGTTGAGCCGCCCACGGCTAGCCGGGTCCAGCGCATAGACCTCGCGCTGGCCGATGACCATGTTCATCTGCACCGCAAAATCCAGCAGTACCCCTGTCGTTGCCAGGCCGATGACGCTAAACCCCGGTGCGGTCAACCCCAGCAGCAATGCCACAGGCGCCAACACCAAGGCAAGCAGTGACGCGGCGCGGGCATGGCCGGCGTCGGCCAGGCGTCCAGCCAGTGGCGCGGCGATGGCCCCGACTGCACCAACCAGGGCAAACAACGCGATCTGGCTCTGCGAAAGGCCATGCTCTTGCGCCAGGACCAGCGGCACCGCCGTCCAGTAAAGGCTGAACGCCCCGAACATCAATGCTTGATACAACGAGCGTTGGCGCAACACCGGGTACTGTCGCAACAATGCAATCAACGAGACCATCAGTGCGGCGTAGCTGGCCTTGTGGTCGGGTACCCGACGCGGCAGGGTCAACACCAACAGCAAGATGATCGCCAACATCAGGCTCGCTGCCCCGATGAACACCATGCGCCAGCCGAAATGGTCAGCCACAAGGCTCGACACCGGCCGCGCCAGCAGGATGCCCAATAACAGGCCGCCCATGATATTGCCGACCACACGCCCGCGCTGCTGCTCCGGTGCCAGGTGCGCTGCCAGCGGAATGAGCATCTGTACTGCGACCGAACTGAAACCGATCAACAGCGCGTACCCGAGGAATAACAGACCTTGGCCATGGCTGCTGGTACCCGCCAACACAAGGCTTGCGCAAGCGAGCACGGCAGTGAAGATCATCAGCCGACGGTTTTCGACCAGATCGGCCAGCGGTACCAGCAGCAGCAGACCCAGCGCATAACCCAACTGGGTCAACGAAACGATCAGGCTGGCTCGCTCTGCAGACAGCCCAAGGTCCGGAGCAATCAACCCGACGATAGGTTGGGCGTAATAGATGTTGGCGACGATAGCGCCGCAACAGAACGCCAGCAGCGTAATCAGGGCACGACTCAGTACTGGAGCTGTAGCCTGCGCAGCAGCTAGGGAGGGATTCATGCGAGGTTCCTCGGCATTGGGTGGAATATGCCGGGCACATTAGCGGTACATGCCCGGCAAGAGAATCCGGCCTCGACGCAACGGGGCTTTGCATCCTGCGCAACGCAAGTTTCTCAGGGCTCCAGCAGCCCTTCGCAGAACCTTATGAATGCCTGCACGCGTCGCGAACCGCGATGGTTGGGGAGATACAAGGCATTGATGCTGGCGTTGGCGGTGCCCGGGCTGATCTGCCAGGTATCGAACAGACGTCGCAAGCGCCCGGCTGCGACATCCTCGCGGACCAGCCAGTCAGCCAGCAGCGCGATGCCGCTACCGGCCAGCGCAGCTTCGCGCAGCAGATCAGCGTTGGCGCTGCGCAGTGGGCCCCTGACATCCAGCTCCAGCACCTCATCGCCCAGCCGCAAGCGCCAAGGGCGCACCATCGGCCCATAGCTAAAGCGCAGGCAGGCGTGATCAAGCAGCTGACCGGGGTGCTGCAAGGGCTCGCAACCGGCCAGATAGTCAGGACTTGCCACCAGCCAGCGCTCGAAGCGGCCCAGTTGCCGGCACACCAGTTCCTCGCTGGGCGCAGGGTCGCCAAGCCGGATCGACAAGTCGTAACGACCGCCAAGCAGGTCATCGACCCGGTCACTCATGTCGATGTCCAGCTCCAGAGCACGATGGCGCGCCAGAAACTGCCCAAGGTGTGGCGCAATCACCCGACGGCCGAACTCAACCGGCAGGCATAAGCGCAGCACACCTACCGGCTCCTCGCCACGGTCGGCGACACTGGCATCGGCTTTATCAAGCGCTTCGAAAATTTCACGTGCACGGGCGTAGTAACGGGCACCTGCTTCTGTAAGGGTGACCTGGCGCGTGGAGCGGTTGAGCAAGGTGGCCCCAAGCGCCGATTCCAGAGCATCGACCAGGCGCGTCACCGACGAGGTGGCCACGCCGAGCTTGCGCGCTGCGGCGGAAAAGCCCTGAGCGTCGACGGTGGCAGCGAACATCCTCATTGCCAGAAGCTTGTCCATATGAGTCCTTTGGCATTTGGTCTCAGAAAAGTCTTACATTCGAGATAGGTGGTCAAGAAGCGCGCGTTATTTCGATCCAGTCCATAGTGAAATACCTCCCATACAGCGAGATCTGCCATGACACCTGCCAACGTGCTGATCCACCTCCCACCCTGTGATCCTGGCGCACCGGAACGGGTCGATGACCTCCTCAAACGCCCGGGCCTGCGTATCGAGCGCATTGTTTCCAGCGGCCAGTGCAGCCCTCCCGGGTTCTGGTACGACCAGCCCGAAGGCGAATGGATCGTGCTGCTGAGCGGCAGTGCCGGCCTGCGCCTCGAGCATGAAGCCTACACACGGCTGCTGGCCCCGGGTGATTCCCTGGACATCCCGGCCCATTGCCGCCATCGCGTGGAATGGACCGCACAAGGCACCCATACCGTGTGGCTCGCCGTGTTCTATAGCAGTGAAAAACCCTGGCCTGCCTGCTGAGCGGGTTAGAATGGCCACACCCATCCCTCGACATCACGACCATGATCCAGTCCGATCTCGACCTGTTCGGCCCCCAGCCACAACGACTGGCCAGCCACACCGTGCTGTTGCCCGGCTTTGCCCTTGCGCAAGTCGAGCAGCTGCTCGACGCCCTGCGCCCTGTGCTTCGCGCAGCCCCCTTCCGGCACATGCGTACGCCCGGCGGTCTGCACATGGCGGTGGCCTTGACCAACTGCGGTTCGCTGGGTTGGGTCAGCGACGCCAAAGGCTACCGATACAGCCCGACCGACCCCGTCAGCGGCGAGCCTTGGCCAGCCCTGCCTGAAGCTCTGCTTGAGCTGGCCGGGCGCGCTGCGGCCGCGGCAGGCTTCGACGCGTTCGTACCTGATGCCTGCCTGGTCAACCACTATCTGCCCGGTACCCGCCTGAGCCTACACCAGGATCGCGACGAAGCTGACTTCGGCCAGCCGATCGTGTCGGTATCTCTAGGGTTGCCGGCGGTGTTCCTGCTGGGTGGTTTCCAGCGCTCGGACAAGACCCGGCGAATAGCGTTGAGCCATGGCGATGTGCTGGTCTGGGGAGGTGAGGACCGGTTGCGCTTTCATGGGGTATTGCCGATCAAGCCGGGCGTGCATCCGCGGATGGGCGAGCGGCGGATCAACCTGACTTTGCGCAAGGCCGGGTAATGCAATCAAATAGCCACCCGACATTTCTGCCAGTAGACGCGCGCCCGCCTGCTCCCGGTTAATTGATCTGACGCCGCCACTACCAGAGCGGTCCCGTTCAAGGGAGCGAACCCATGCGCTTGATGATAACAATCTTGCTACTGCTGACCCTCTTAGGGGCAAGCCGTGTGATGGCACTGGATGCCAATGAAGAGGCCCACGTCAATGCACCTCCCTCCAAGTACCTGGTCTACTCCGTCACTTGGCAACCCACTTTCTGCCTCATGAAGCCCTCGACGCCAGGCTGTGAGGAGGCACCGGAACGCTTTCTCACCCACGGTATCTGGCCCTACAGCGAAAGCATTGGCAACCTGACCAATCGTCACCCCCAGTACTGCACCAATTCCCCTGACTGCACCAACGGCGAAGCCTGTGCAATGAGGGCCGATGAGATGAGTGCAGTGCTTGCCAACAAAGCCCTGCGGGCCATCGTTACCAGCGAACCCGAGAAGCTGTTCGCGCATGAATGGCAAAAACACGGCACTTGCTCGGGCAAGCGTATGCAGGAGTACTTTCAGGACTTCGTCGACTTGAACAAGGTGGTCAGTTTTGACAATGACGCGTTCGAGGCGATGGTAGGGCACGCTACCGAGTTCTCGAAGATTCGCGAGGTCTTCCCTGACAACACGGCGTTCAGATGTTACCGGGATAAGCAGGGTAAGCAGTACCTGCATGAGGTGTTCTACCTGGTCGACGAAAAAGGGAACCCCTATACGGAAGAAACCAACCTGCAGATCGGCGTTCAGTGTGAAACGCAGAAAACATGGATCCCGGAGCGTCCCAAGGCTACATCCTGAAGGCAGGCTTTACATGGGCAAGGATGGCACCCCGAGGTACGGCGCGCGCTCGGACGCCGCTGTACCTGTGAGGGGCGGTCTCGTCTCCATTGTCATTGCGCCTGAGACTGGCTCAGGTACTTGTCCACCGCAGCCTTGCCATCCCCTGCATCCCCCGCCACCTGCCACAACCGCCGCTCGATCCCTTGTGCCAGCAAATGCCCTACCGCCGACTCGATAGCCGACAGCACGCATAACTGTGCTGGTTCGTTGGTGGTGTAGCCCACTTCTGCCACGAGCAGTTTCTTGAACTCGATGAATTTGAACACCCCGGCGCTACGCCCCACCGAGTAGATGGTCTTGCTGGTCATCACATTGGCCAATACCTGCCCGGTGCGTACGTCCACCGCACGCAGGTTGACTGTGACCTGGTCCACCCGGTACTCGCGGGAGATGTCAATGCCCAGGTAGCGTGCCCCTTCCCCGCCGCTACGCACATTGGTGTCGTAGGCGATGATGCCGCCTTCGAGCATCAGGTTGGCCGCTTGCAGCGGCGGCAGCTCGGTCTGGATGTTCTCCGGTACATCGGCCTTTTTCTGCGACGCACGGATGATCTTGCGTTCGGTCAGCAGGTTCTGCAGGCCTTCACGCTCCAGCACCACGAACCAGCCGCTGGCATTGAGAGCGTCCATCAGCATGCTCGCCGCCCCTTGGGTAACACTGGTGGAGAACGAGCTGGCCGGGGTCGGCTTGTATTGCCCGGTCTGGTCGCGGAAGCCATACACCACCGCCATCAACCTGCCCTTGGGCCGTGGCATGTTGATCAGGTCGTAGTAAGTCGAAGCGCGCGGGGTCAGGGTCGGGGTTTCCGAGTCCTGTTCGGCCGACATCGGTTCGCGCAGGCCGCAACCTTGGAGGCTTTGCAGGGCGGCGAGGATCAGCAAAGTGCTCAGCAGACGTTTCATGGTGTTCTCTCCCCAGATAACAACCCGTCCCTCTCAGGGGTTCAGGCCGCTGACCTCAATGATCGAAATTTCTCCTGTGACGCGGTCGGTGACCTTGATGCTCAAAGCACCGGAGTCATCGATCACATCGATCAGGAAGGCATCGGTGGCCATGCTGCCGGTCTGGCCATTGCTGATGTTGTCCAGCAACTGCGACAACATCCGCGACTCCAGCTGGTTGCTGAAGCGCTCCAGGGCCGAGGTACCGCCAAAGGCGGAGGTGCGGTCCTTGAGGTCGGGGTCGTCATAGTCGTTTTGCGCTTGGGCGTTGTTCAGCAACCAGGTGCCGTTGAGCGGGTTGCCACCGAACGCCGGATTGACCGGGGTGTACACCAGTTCCGTGGCCTGGGCGGTAACGGCGCAGGCCACAAGACAGGCGGCGATGCAGTGGGGAATACGCGTGTTCATAGCTCGTCCCTCTCCAGATCAGTGGTGTCCTGGAGCAGGCGCTGCAGCTTGCGCTGAATGACCTCCTGCTTGACCAGGTCGGCGGCCGCGATGGCCTCTTCTTTCAATTGGGTGACATTGGGCGGCAGGAAGCGGCGGTACAGCACATCGCGCTCGAATTCCACCGTGATCAGGCTGCCCCAGCGGGCATCCGGGCGTTCGCGCACCACCAGGTTGAAATCCAGGCGGCTGGTGGCGCGCAGGCGGTCGGCAAAGTAGGCGTAAAAGTCGTGGCCGATGTGCGAGATGGTGTTGTCGACGATAAAGCCCTTCATCTCATCTTCGGCGTCGGCCCGTGCCACATCGGATACCCCGGCGGCCAGCAACAGGCCAAGGCTCAGGCAAAACACGTTCAGGCGTTTCATGGCGCATCCCCCGGGCTACTGTGGGTCTGTGCGCCACTGGCGCTTTCGCTGAAGGCCTGCTCGGCGACGAACTGCCAATCGCTGTAGTGCTCGAGGCCTTCGAAGCCGGACCACTGAGTGTCGAAACCACTGCGTTTGAACGGGGTGGCGTCGGAGCGGCTGTGCACCCCGGTGATGCGCCCGTCGATCGAACGCAACAGCCCCCATTCATCACTGCCGGTGACCGGGTCCGGGTACAACCGGCGGATGTGCCGTTTCGGCTCTGGAAAGCGGTTGTCCTCCAGCAGGTCGGCCAGCGCCTGCGGGTACTGCGCCAGGCCTGGCGAAGCGCGGTAATAGCTGCGCAGTGCCTGGGCATACTGGCCACCCACCCACAGCAACTGACGCTCCTTTTCGCGCTGCGCCGCGCTGGACCACAGCGTGCCGCTGGACGCCAGGGCCACGCTGCTGGCTGCGATCAGCAGCAATACACCCAAGTAGGTGAAGCCGTTGCAGGCCTTACCATTGTGCAAAGTGGCTGCCATCACGTGCCCTCCCTGTTGCACCGCTCTTGATATCGGCCACGCCACCGGCTACCCCTTCAGGCGGTGGCAGCAGTTGCCAGGCATCACTGCGTTCGGTTATGGGGTCGACCGGTGTGTTGCGCAGGTAGCGCTGCTCGACAAGTTGCTCCAGCGAATCCGGGTAGCGACCGGTGTCGCCGTAGTAATGGTCCAGCGCCTCACGCAGCACCGCCAGGCTCTGGCGCAGGGCAGCCTCGCGGGAGCTTTCCAGGCTGTTGAAGTAACGTGGCATGGCAATGGTCATCAGCGTGGCGATGATCGCCATCACCACCAGCAGTTCGATCAAGGTGAAACCTCGGCTGCGTTTCATGGCTGTCACCATTGCCCGTAAGGGATGTTGTTGAGGCCTTTGCCGCGGGCCTTGGAATACACGTCGTAAACGTCTTGGCCGTCACGTGGGTTGTCCGGCCCGCTGTCATAGGCGCGCAAGCCCCAGCCACCACCGTCATCGTCTTTTGCCGCCACTAGCGGGTCGTGCGGGATGCGCCGCAGGAAGTAGAACTTGCTGCCCTTGGCGCTGCGTACATCGCGCACCCCGTCGACCAGTACCTGCAGGTTTGGTGGGTAACCACTGGCATCCAGGCCTTTTTCGATGAAACCTGCGTCGAAGGCACGCTTGTAGGCATCGATGGCATCGCGGATCTGGTACAGCGCCTGACGCAATTGCTGCTCCTTGGTGCGGCGCACCACGGTTTCGGTCAGCGGTGCAGCCATGCTGGCGAGCAGCCCGAGCAATGCCAGGGTCAGCACCACCTCAATCAGGCTGAAGCCTTGCACGCGGCGTTTCATGGCCGTGGGCCCTTGCCGGCAGGCACCACCGCCATCTGGCTGTCGACAACCGGTGCATCGTCAGGCGCCTGGCCCGGCTCATCGGCCGGCAGCGCGCCGGCTGGCAAAGGCAGGGCCAGTTGGCGCACCTGCATGCTCGATTCGGTACCAGTGGCGAACTCCATGTCCGAGGGGCTCTGGTAAGGCAGGTTGCGTACGATCCGCGGGGTGATCGCCAGTACCAGTTCGGACTTGCTCATGTCATCGCGGTTGCTGCCGAACAGCCGGCCCAGGCCAGGGATGTCGCCCAGGCCCGGGATCTTGTTGCCGCTAGAGGTCTTGTCGTTGCGCACCAGCCCCGCCAGCACCTGGGTTTCGCCGTCGTGCAGGCGCAGGCTGGTCTGGGCATTGCGGGTGTCTACCTGGACCGGGATGGTGCCCTGGCGGGTTGGCTCCAGCGGGGTGGCGTTGCTGACCTCAAGCGCTACCTTGATCGCCACCTCGTTGTTCAGGTGCACGGTAGGCTGCACTTCAAGCTTCAGACCGACATCCAGGTAGGTGACGCTTTCGGTGATCACCGGCCCTTGGGTGGAAGGTACCGAGGTGGCGCTGATGATCGGCACACGCTGGCCGATGTGGATGCGCGCTTGCTCGCGGTTGCTGACGCGGATCACCGGACTGGCCAGGGTGTTGATGTCCTTGTCCTGGGCGTTGATCTTGGCCTGGGGCGCCGGCGAGATGCTGATACGCCCGGAGTTGATGCCGCGCAACTGGTCCAGCACGCTGACCGGGTTGCCCTCATCGCTCAGCACCCCGAAGGTATTGGGCCATTGCAGGCCAAGGTCGAGGATGCGCGAGCGGGCCACCTCCATCACCTCCACTTCCAGCACCACCTCGGGGTTGGACTGGTCCTGCGACTGCAGCAGCTTCTCGGCCATGCGCACGGCGTCTGGGGTGTCGCGCATGGTCAGGGTATTGAGGCGCTCATCAACGAATACATCGCGGGTCTTGAGCATGGTCTTGACCATGTTCAGTGCGGTGTTGGCATCGATGCTGGTCAGGTAGAACGTGCGCATGACCAGTTCCTGGTAGTCCTTGGTCTTCTGCGGCGAGTCGGGGTAGACCAGCAAGGTGTTGTCGTTGACGATCTTCTGGCGCAACTGGTTCTGTTCCAGCAACAGGGCTATGGCATCCTCGATGCGCACCTCGCGCACGAAGATGGTGGCCTTCATGTCCGGGCGCAGGTCCTTGTCGAAAATGAAGTTGATGCCGGCCACCTGGGACAGCACTTCGAAAATGACCTTGAGCTCGGCATCGCGAAACTCCAGGGTCACCGGGCGCTCCAGCTTGCTGCGCAGTTGCGGGAAGGGCTGTGCCGTACGGGCCTGGACATTCTCGATATCGCTGCGCAGCATGATGCCCTTCTGGTTTTGCGGGTCCAGGCGCAGCACTTCGCGCATGTAACGCTCGGCACCGAACAGGTCGCCCTGGCGCAGCGCAGCCTGGCCCAGCGCAACACGGTCATCGAGGGTGCGCATCAGTTCCAGCTGGCGGATGCCCTCATGCGCGCGGCGGTTGTTCGGTTCCAGGGTGAGCACGCGGCCGTAACCTAGGCGCGCACCGGCGAAGTCGTGGCGGATGCGGTCGCTGTCGGCCTGGCTCAGCAGCGCCTCGACCGCCTGCTGGCGGCCTTGGGCCAACGCAATGTTCAGGTCGGTGTCGCGCGGGTCGTCGCGCAGCGCCTCTTCCAGGCGAGCGATACCGGCCTCGTACTGGCCTTCTTTCATCAGCGCCTGGCTGTCCTTGCGCACCGCGCTCGAACCGCAGCCGGCAATGGCCACGCAGAGCGCCAGCAGCATGAACGGAGCAGGCTTGCACAACTTCGATGGCTTCATGGTGCGCTCCCGACAGACAGAGTCTGTGACTGGTGCAAAGGCAGGTAGACCAGGCCCAGCTCATTGGCCGAAACCCGATCGAGACGGTAGGTGTCGTCAATCACATCGCCCTGGCGCACGACGTAGAGTTTTTCGCCGCTGCGCAGGAAGACCTGCAGGTCGTCGCGATCGCCCAGGCGGCCGACGAACTGGAAAGGCAGCGCCGGGGCTGCGGGGGCAGCGGCTACCACCGCAGTGGCAACCACAGGTTGTTCGGTGACAGTGGCCAGGGCCTTGGGTTTAGTCCATTGCTGGCGGGGGAACAGGTCGCGCGTGGCCTGTTCCGGCTTCATCACCGGCATGCCGGCACTCTCAGAAACCGGTTGTGTGGGCACCGGCTTGCCGGCGATCAGGGCCTCCTCGCTTTCCTCGCCGAACCAGTGCCCCGGCGCCCAGGCCAACGCACCGGCAAGCCCCAGAAACCCCACCCACACCACTGCACGCTGAGTGTTCATCACGACCTCGACAGGTAAAGGGTCATGCGCAGGCGGCCATTGAGCTCACTGTCGCCAATGCGCTTGCGCTGCAGCTCAAGGTCTTCCAGCACCAGGGTCGGCAACTGGCCCAGCAGGCCGCGCACAAAGCCGCGGATCTGCGGATAGCTGCCGCGTACCGGCAGGACGATCTGGTAACGCGCCAGCTGGGTCTTGGGGTCGACACCCAGGGCGTACTCACCACGGGCCAGGCTGATACGTTCGGCGCTGGCCAGGTGGTACAGCCGCTCGATCAGTTCGCTGGCTTCAGGTTGCCCTGGCAGTTGCTGACGCAGGCTGTCCAGCGCTTGCTGTTCAGGCTTGACGGCGACTTTCAGCTCGCCACGCCTGACCCGCTCGACCTGGGCGCTGGCATCGGCCTCGCTGGCGCGCAGCTCGCGCAGGGCCTGCCACTGCGGCAGCACCCCGGCCAGCGCTACAGCGACTGCCAGGACGGCCACTGCGGCGCCGGCCAGGCCGACCGGGCCGATACGGCGCAACTGCTCCTGCAGGATCAGGCTGTTTATCGAGTCAGGGGCGCGCATGGCCGGTCTCCCAGGTGGCGGTAAGGGTGAAGCGCACCGGGTGCTCGGGTTGGCCCGCCACTACCTCGTGGTTGAGCAGCGATACATCGCTGAGCTCGGTGCTCTGTTCCAGGCGGTGGTGGTACTGCAGCATCGCTTCCAGGTTGCGGGCCTCGGCGGCAATACGCACCTGGCCCTTGCGGGCATCCGGGGTCAGGCTGAGCAGGGCCACGTCTTCCTGGGGTTGCGCTTCAAGCATGGCGAACAGTTGCTGCCAGGGCCGTTGCAGTTGCTGTGAAACGCTGCGCATCTGCGCCAGGCGTTCGGCCTGCTCGCGGCTGGCGGCGCTGTTCTGCGGGGCGACCGTGGCCGGGCGGCGGCCCAGTTGCAGCTCCAGGCTGTGCAGCCGGGCCTCAAGGTGGACCTGCTCGGCTTGCAGGTGCTGTTGCAGCAGTACCAGCACGGCCACCACCGCGCCGCCCAGGACCAGCAGCGACCAGGCCAGCGGGCTGCTGCGCCGGGGCTGGAATTCCAGGTCAAGGCGGCGCATGTCAGGCCACCGCCCGCCACATGGCGCACAGCGGGTCGGCTTCGCTGGCCGGCTGGCACAGCTGCACCGCCGCCAGTTGCGGCACGTCGCCCCGGCCCGGGGCATGCAGGTAGACCTGCGGCATGTGCTCCCCATACAGCTCACAGGTCCGCTCGATCAGGGCCTGCAGGGCTTGGTCGCTGTCGGCGCAGCCCTGCGTCAGCACCTGCTGCCAGGCGCCACCGGCGGCCAGCAGCAGCACGCTGCGCCGTGGCTCGGCGAGGACAAACAGGAAATCACCCGCCTGCAGCTGCGATGAGCAGCGGTTGTAGGCAGCCATCAGGTACGGCTGCACCGAACGCAGGCGCAAGCGGTTTTCCCGGGCCAGTGCCTGCAGCCCCTGCAGCAGTGCCTCGGGCAAGGCCGTAGCAATGCGCGCGGCACCGGCCGGCTCTGGCGAAAGGACGATGCGCCAGTCATCGAGCGGCTGGGCATAGAGGTTCTCGAAGCAGGCCTGGGCGTAAGCCTCAAGCTCGCGTGGATGGCTGATGGCAGCGCTCCAGGGCACCAGGCAGAACCGGCTGTAGCGCGCCGACAGCAGCACCTGGCACTGGCCACCGCGCACGGCATGCTCGCCCAGCAGCGCGGCCAGGGCCTGCAGGGCCGCATCCCAGGCCGGTTGCGCGGCGTCACCGGTGAAGGCGCGGCTGCCCAGCCATTGGTGCTGGTTGCCGTGCCAGCGGCCCAGGCCGACGCCTTCGGCGCCGAGCACGGCGCAGTAACGGGTAGAGGCATGATCACGCAATGAATGTGACACGGTTGATCTCCTCAAGCGTGGTACGGCCCTCGCGGACCAGGTCCAGGGCGGATGCGCGCAGCAGGCGCAGGCCGCGTTGGCAAGCCAGCGCCTTGATCTGCGCCAGCGGGCGTCTTTCGACGATCATTTGCCGCAGGTCGTCGTCCAGGTGCAGCAGTTCGGCGATGGCGCTGCGGCCGCGGTAGCCACTGCCGCGGCACTGGCCACAGCCCTGGGCGCGGACGAACGTCCAGCCCTGCACGCCTTCACGGGTAAGGCCGGAGGCGGCCAGAATTTCGTCATCGGCCTCGCACGGCGTGCAGCAATGCGGGCAGGCCAGGCGGATCAGGCGTTGGGCCAGCACGGCGTTGAGGGCGGAGACGAAGCTGTAGGGGTCGACCTGCATCTGGCTGAAGCGGCCGATCACATCGAAAACGTTGTTGGCGTGGATGGTGGTGAACACCAGGTGGCCGGTGAGTGCCGACTGCACGGCGATCTGCGCGGTATCGGGGTCGCGGATTTCGCCGACCAGGATCTTGTCAGGGTCGTGGCGCAAGATCGAGCGCAGGCCACGGGCGAAGGTCAAGCCCTTCTTCTCGTTGACCGGGATCTGCAGCACACCGGGCAACTGGTACTCGACCGGGTCTTCGATGGTGATGATCTTGTCCACACCGTGGTTGATCTCGCTGATCATGGCGTACAGGGTTGTGGTCTTGCCGCTGCCGGTGGGGCCGGTGACCAGGATCATGCCGTAGGGCTCGGCTGCCAGGCGGCGCAAGGCACGCAGGGTTTCATCGGCAAAGCCCAGGGCCTGCAGCTGCACGCCGCTGACACGGTCGGACAGGTCCTGTTTGTCGAGCACCCGCAGCACCGCGTCTTCACCGAAGATGCTGGGCATGATCGACACCCGGAAGTCGATCTGGCGCTCGCCTACGGCAACCTTGAAGCGGCCATCCTGGGGCACGCGCTTTTCACCGATATCCAGCTCGGCCATGACCTTGATGCGCGAAATCACCTGGTCGGCGAAGGCGCTGCCACTGGCCTTGCCGGCCGCGTTGAGCACGCCGTCGATGCGGTATTTGATGGTCAGGCCCTGGCCGGTCATGCCCAGGTGAATATCGCTGGCGTGCTGCTTGAGGGCGTCGTAAAGGGTTGAGTTGACCAGCTTGACCACCTTGCTCTGGTCTTCGCTGATGCTGGTCAGCGACAGCCGTTGCAGCGGGTCGCTTTCGCTGCTGGCTTCGGCATCGTGATCTAGGGCATCGACGGCGTGAAAGCTTTCTTCGTGGCGGGCCAGGAAGGTGGCAAGGTCAGCGGCGTGGGCCAGGTACAAAGGCGCGCCTTGCAGCACATCGTCGATCCAGGCCAGGCGGGCGTGGTCGAAGGGGTCGGCGAACACACCCAGCAGTTCACCGCCCTGCTCTATCAGCACGAACTCACGCTTCAGGCATTGGGCCAGGCTGATTTTGTCGAAACGAGGGGTGCTGGCCAACAGGCTCTGGCTGTCCAGTACCGGGTAATGCAGGGTGCTGCCCAGGCGGCGGATGAAGGTGTCGGGGGTGTCGCAGGCGAGGCGTTCGAGGCAATTGAGCAGGCGCTCGCCGCTGGCTTGCAGGCGGGCCTGGGCCATGAGATCGCGGGGGTAGCTTGAGGCTGGCGGAGCCTGTACTGGCGCTATCGCCGGCAAGCCGGCTACTACAGGTTCAGAGCAATGTTCAGGCGTGTGCTGAGCCTGTGGGAGCCGGCTTGCCGGCGATGAGGCCGAAACGCTGTGGTCGACTGCATTGGACATGGCCTGCGACTCCGCTCAGGGGGCGCGTCGCAGGCTCGGTGAGGGCTGCGGGCGCCGCTATTCCCCGGTGAGCAGTTGGTCGTCGTCGGGTCCGGGGGGCTTGGCGCCATTACGGCGGCGGTCGGCCAGTACCCAGCTACCATCGTACAACTGCAAGGGGAACGATTCGTTCCTGTTCTGGCGTCGTTCGACGAACCCTTCAGCCGGGTTGTCCGTGGCCCTGCGCCGGCGCTCGATGCCCATCAGGTCGAAGATCGGGCGCGCCAGTTCCGACAGCGGGAACGGCTTGAACAGGACATGGGTCACGCCAAGTTCGGCGGCTCGCTCACGGACCTCGGCGGTCGGGTGGGCGGTGATCAGCACGAAGTGGCACTGCCTGTTCTTGCGCACAGTCTCCAGGACCTGAAAACCCTCCATATCGGGCAAGCGGTAATCCAGCACAATCACATCCGGTGCCAGGCACTCAGCCAGGCCGATACCACTGGCACCGTCGTGGGCAACATGGACTTCCAGGCCTTGCGCCTGCAGGTACGCTTGCAGGTTTTGCGCAAGAGTCTGTTCGTCATCGACTACCAATACTCTGTTCACCAAGGTCGACTCCCAAGAACTGCCCGGTTCCCCGGTCTGCGAAGTGCGGCCTTGGTAAGGCTTGAGCAGGCTTCGTGCCAGGCATGAATAGTCATGTTGCACCACGTCAAGTTATTGATTTTGCTGGCACCTTTGATAGCCTTACGAACAGGCTCAGGCTCGCTGCCCCACATCCGGGGCATCTGATGGCACTTTGCCAAGCCGTTATTCCCCAGCTTTGGGGAAACGCCATCGCAGGCTTCAGTCAGCGATTTCCACTTTAGCGGATTCGCGCAAACGTTGGCGCGCCGCTTGCCTCGACTGCGCCTGCAATTGGCTGATGAGCGAGGCCCTGGCCAGCACCAGGCCCTGTTCGCGTATGACCGAAGAATTATCACTTTGGTTCTGCGCTCCTTGCAGTCTCTCTTGGTTGGCCTGATAAAACGCTTCCACCTCGGCCTGGGTGGGTTCGGCTACCGCGCTGAGCTGGGCATACACCTGTTGCGCTGCCAGCTCCCGGTGCAGGTAGTCAGCGTATGCTGCGCGGTCGAACCCTGCCTCTGCAAGCCGTCTTTCAAACAGCGCCGGGCTAGAGAATGCCGCCTCGACTTCACCTAGCTGTGCTGACACCTGTTCATCGCTGATGGCGATACCGCGGCGTTGGGCTTCTTGCCACAGCAACTCCTTGTCGATCAGCTCGTCCAGGGCCTGGCTGCGCAGACGTTTATACAGCGCGGGGTTGCGGATGCTGGTCACCGCCCGCCCCTGTGCCTGCAGATACTCGCTGAAATAGCGCTCCAGGCGCAGCAGCCCGATGTCCACACCATTGACCCTCGCCGCTGGGGTATCGGCCCAACCCGCCTTGGCGACCAGCAGCAACAGGCACAGCAACATGATACGCATGGCAACCTCCACTCAAGGGCTGACCGGTACAGGCCGATACGGGGCGACAGCTGTAAAGCGAGGCCCAGGCAGAGCCACCGCGACCACATGGGCGCCGGCCAGGCCCTGGCGCTGGCCTGGCCCGAAGCCCAGCGGCGGGGTGAGGCCGGTATCGACGTCATGCAGCCCCTCCAGCGCCGCAACCAGGCGTTCGCGGCTGGCGTCACGGCCGATCTGCTTGAGGGCTTCGCCCAGCAGGCGCAGTGCGCACAGGGTGTTTACCTGCAACGAGGCCTGGCGCGGGTCGAGGCCTTGACGCTGCTGCAGGCCTGCCAAGGTCGCCATGCCCTGTTCGGTCCAGTCGGCGGGCACGAACGGATAGGCCAGGAACACCCGCTGCGACCACTGCACCGGCAGCGAGACCACGGCGCCGGCCACCTGGCTGGAGGTGGCGAACAGGTAGGGGTTACGGTCTGCCGCTTGCAACGCCGTGGCCAGCTCGGCAAAGGCCTGGGCGCGGCCGACGAACACGATGCCCTGCCCCTGCACCGCCTGGCCAGTGAAGGCCTCAATCGGCCCCGGCGCCCAACCCTGCTGTTGCAGGCGCTCGCGCACCTGTTCGGCCAGCGTTGCCTGGTCATCGCCGGCATACACGACGCGCAAGCCATCTGGCGCCAGGCCCAGGGTATCGCGGGCATGTACGGCCAGGCTCAGCAACTGCGTGGCGATGCCTGGCAAGGGGTCGAAGATTTGCGCGCTGCCGCCGCCACGCGGTGTACTGCCAACCAGTGGCACGCCGTGTTGTTCGAGCAGCAGGGCCAGGCGCGGGTCGAGCATCGGAGCCAGCGGGCTGATCAGCGCAAATATTCGCGCCTGCTCGAGCAACTGCTGCAACGCATGCTCGGCACTGGCCAGGTCGCTGCCGGGGTCGGCGATCACCAGTTCCAGGCGCCGACCATGAATGCCGCCCTGCTGATTGAGTTGGGCCATCCCGTCCTCAAGCACCGCGCGCACCACGTGCCCGGCCTCGGCCAATGGCCCGCTGGCGGGCAACAGGGTACCTAGGCGCAGCACCCCTTCTTCCACGCCAGGGTCGCGCTCATCAGCCAGGCGTTTTAGGTAGGCGGTGAGGTTGCGCTGGTCGGCCAGGGTCAGTTCAAAGCGAGGCATGGCCGGGTCCAGGCGGTTGCCGGCCGGGTCCAGGCCGTGCTGGATGGCGCGGGCCAGGCTGTTGTCGGTGTAAGCCGGGTAGCTGCGACCGTTGCTCTGGCGTGCGCCCTGGCCCTGGGCCAGGCGCTGCCAGTCGAGGCTGGACGGGCGCACCCCGCCTTCGGCGCGGCCACGGCCATCATTGCCGTGGCAACTGGCGCAGGGCAACACGCTGGCGGGCACGCGCATGTCGCTGGCACCTACGCGGGCCAGCAATTGTGCGTCGCTACTGGATACGCCCTCGCGGTACAGGCGTTTACCGGCTTGCTCGTGGGCAGTGAGGTCAAGGGCAAGCGCCTGAACGCAGCAGCTCAGGCCCAGCGCCAAGCAAAGTAATCTCGCTGTGTTCATTCTGGCCTCATCGCCGGCAAGCCGGCTCCCACTGTGTTCTGCGCCGCTGCGCAGATCCTGTCAGTGCTGCCACTGTGTTCTGCGCCGCTACGCACATCCTGTCAGTGCATTTATCGTCCGGCCAACGGCTGGGTCAGCAACTGCATGCGTTGGGCAATGGCCGCTGGCGGTGCATCGGGGCGGATCTTGCTCCAGCGCTTGCCCGCCACGTCACCGGCTATCAGCTGGGTCGAGTGCTGTTCGGGGCTGGGCAGGAACTGGCCGATACGCCCCAGCACCAGATCGACGCTGGCCTTGTCGCCGGTCAGGAACAGCCAGTTGGCGCTGTCCACCCCCTGTTTTTCAGCAAAGGCCTTGAGCGCTGCCGGGGTGTCGTTGAGCGGGTCGCTGCTGATTGAGACGAAGGTCACCTGGCTGGCCAGCTCCGGCCCCATGGCCTCGCGCACCTCACGCAGCTTGCGGGTGATCAGCGGGCAGGCATCGGTGCAGTGGGTAAAGATGACGTTGAGCATCACCACCTTGTCTTTGAGCACATCACTGTAAAAGCGCAGCGCGCGGCCATTCTGGTCCTGGAGCACGGTGTCGGTGAACCAGGTGTGCGCATCGCGGGTTCCACCGCCACTGGCCATGGTCGGTGGCGCCGGTTGCGGGCTCGGGGAGCTCGGCGCGTGGTCTTCGTGGGCCATGGCGACCGACGCGAAGATCCACAGGCAACCGGCCAGGGCCAGCCAGTCGAAGCTGCGCATGCCGACGCGACAGGACGCTTGGCTGCTCATGGCTGCACCTCCTGGTGTTCGGCGATGGCCGTACTCTTGGCATGCACCCGGCGGGCGCTGAGGCGGTTGATTTCGTCGATCAGCACGGCTGGGTCGGTGAACCCGTAATAACGCGTCCAGTGGCCGCTGTGCCCGTCACCCACCAGAATCAGCGGAGGGTGCTGGCTGAGGTCGGCACTGAAGCTGCCCAGGCCTTTGAGGGTCTCGGTGATGGCATAGGGCGAGCCGGTCAGCCAGCTCCAGCCGGGGCCATGCTGGAAGGCCTTGGCGTAAGACTGCAGGCGTTTGGAGTCGTCACGCTGCGGGTCCACGCTGATCGAAACCAGGCGGATTTCCTCGCCTACCCGGCCACCCAGTTGCTGCTGGACCTTGCCCATGATCGAAGACACTACCGGGCACACCGTGGTGCAACTGGTGTAAATGAAGCCCATCACCACCAGATGATCGCCGACCAGGTCCTTTTCCAGGCGCACCGGCATGCCATTCTGGTCGAGCAATGAAACATCGGCAAAGCGCACGCTGGCTTTCTCCTGATGTACCGCTGGCGGCTGCTGAGCATGCCCACTGTGGTCATGCCCCGCGTGGGCCAGGGCGAGTTGGCTGGCGATTGCCATGGAAAGTGCGAGCAGCTTGCAAGAATGTCTGGCGTTCATTGCACATTCCTCACTTCAGTCTGTGAAGCGGCAGACGCTGCGGCCGGCAGGACGCGCAGGCTGGTGTAGTTTTCTTCGGCGAACTTGCGCCCCAGCGACGGTGACTGCACATGCAGGTACCAGGCACCCGCTTCAGGCAGCATCAGCGCGGCCTGGTACACGCCCTCACCCACCTCTTCCAGCCGCAAGTTGCGCGGCATCGACGACGGCGCCAGGAAGTAACGCAGGGTCAGGTCGTCCAGGCCTACGCGCGGGCGTCCGTCATCACCGACGATACGCACCTTGGCGGTGAAGGCGCTGTGTTGCGGTAAAGGTTGGTCGAGGCCGAGGAACTCGGCATGCGCGCCCTTGCGCTTGACCGCATCCGGGGCGGCAGCCACGTCGGTGCTGAAACAGTGGATGATCTGCGGCTGGTTGAGCAGGAACGCCACGTCGAACTTGCCCGACGCCGGCATCTTCACCGTCGAGCCATACACCCCTGGGGCCAGTTCGCGCAGGCTGCGGTCGATGACGATGGCGGCACGGGCCTGGTGGCCGCGGTTGTTGTAACCCGACATCGGTGCATTCATGCCTTCGGTATAGAAGTACGTGGTGTTGTCCACCGGATTGACCACGAATACCGAATTGTCATCCCGTGACACCGATAACCCCTGGGCCAACGGCAGGTCCCCGGCCTGGCGCGGCGCGGCGGGACCAGCATCGAAACCCTGGATGATCGGTTGACGCCCTTCGCCCAGGCTGCTCAGGTTGATCATGCTGACCTTCGAAGACGCCAGGCCGCGCACGTAGGCATAACCTTTGGTGAACGTCAGTTGGTACGGCTCGGCCGCCACCGGGATGCGGTGGATCAACCTGTCGGTACTGGCATCGATCACCAGCGCCTGGTTTTCCAAGGTGTTGAGGACGATGCCGTAACGGCCATCGCTGCTAAAGCGCATCGGCCCCAGGCCTTGCTCGGCCTGGACGGTATGGCGCAACTGATGGCTACGGGCATCGTACACCCGCACCGTGCCCTCTGAACCATCGCTCACGTACACCGCCTGGGATAGCGGCGAGTAGGCCACTGCCAGCGGATGCGGGCCGACGTCGAGTGTTTTCACCAGGCGCATCTCGGGGATGTCGATGATGCTCAAGGTGCCGCCGTCGCGGTTGCTGACGAAGGCGTAGCGCGAATCGGCGCTGAAGGCGATTTCGTGGTGCCCGGAGCCGGTGGCGAAGCTCTTGAGCGTGGTGCGGCTGTGTACATCGATCACCGTCACCCCGCCCTTGGCCGGATCATCACTGTTGTTGCCGACCCACAACCGGCGCTGGTCCGGCTGCAAGGCCACGCGCAGCGGCATCTCGCCGGCCGCCAGGGTGGCCACGCGGGTAAAGGTTTCGGTGTCGATCACCGCGACCTCGCCGCGTTCGGGTATCGACACGAATACCTGCTTGTCATCGCCGGTAGCCACCCAGTCCATGGGCCGACCCGGCAAATCGATGCGTGCCAGGGTGCTGGTAACACCGCCCACCGAGACTGTCGGGTCGATCACGGTCAGGCTGGCATCCTTGTTCAGCACCAAAAGGAAGTAGCTGTTCAGGTCCAGCAGCGGCCTGGCACCGATGCTGCTCTTGAGAAACAGCGCCACCCGGGCCTTGCAGCTCTGGTCACGGCTGCTTTCCAGTGGGGCCGACTGCGCCGGGTCGATCCACGCCCCTGGCGCCATCCCCGACAGCGGTTGGCCGCTGTTCTGGTCGGTGACCTTGAAGCGAATATTGGCGAAGGCGCCTTCGCGCAGCTCGCTACCGGCCAGGGGCCGCGCTTCGAACTCCACGGTCACCCCATCCCGGCTGAGCCGGTGCAGCGCCTGCGGGTCTGCGGGCTCCTGCAGCAGCTCGCGCGGGTCACACCAGAGCTCCTCGTAGGCCACGCCCAGGCCGATCAACGCCGTGCCCAGCAATACCCCCAGCACGGCGGGGCGGGTTTTCTTGTTATGCATATTCGTGCGCCCCTTTTCTTATTGTGCCGGCGCCGTTGCCGGCGGTGCGTCGTCGGTAACCCGCAGAATCCCCCACAGCCCCGAGGTATTGCCGTATGCGGCGTAGTCTCGGAACAGATAGTCGCCCGGCACCGCGTTGGCGCCCCCGGCGCTGGGCAACATGAAGCTGAAGTGCGCGGCGGGCAGCACGCTCTCCTGGGCACCGATGTACATCGACATCGGGTTGTAGCCAAAGCGCACCGAACCGATACCAGGCTGCTTCATCGGGTAGCCGTCGAGGTCGTTTTTCTCGGCCTGGTAGGCATGCAGTGGCCACAGGTGCCCGTCAAGCTGGTAGGTGATGCCACGGCTGCCGCCACTGGGCATCACCACATGGTTGCGCACGGGTTGACCGGGTTTGGCATACAGCACCGGGGTTTGCGGGTCGCTGCCCACCAGGGCATTGCTGTAGGCCATGTGCGCGTTGGGTACATCGCCGAAGCCAAAGCCATCGGCACGACCAAACGGAGCGTCCGGTGCCAGGCCGAAGCGCAACCACAGCGGCTCGGTCTTGTAGTTGATGGCCATGTTGCCGTTGTCTTTCGGGTCACCTGGCACACCGTTGCCTTCGGTGGCGATACCCTCCACCGGGCGGCCGTCGGCCCAACGCATGTTCAGCGCACGCTGCCAGACGGTGACGAAGTCGCGGTAGTCCGGCTGGCCACTGACCTTGACCGTGGCCTGGGTCCGGCTGGCCGCGTCCTCGGTAAAGGTCGCGGTCTGCGGCAGGATGCTCATGGCACCGACCAGGCCTTTCTGCGGTTGCTTGATGACATCCGCCGGGGTGAGGTTGAGGGCGCCGAACTCGATTGCCGTGGTGCGGATGTTGTCCACCGTGCGGCCCAGTTGCAGTACCGGCTTGCCTTCGCGTTCCAGGTGCCCGGCATAGTACTGGTACACCCTGGTCGGGTAGGCACCACTGTTACCGCTGCGCGGCGGTACGGTCTGCTCCGGGTTGAGGCCGACGTTGACGCCATCGGACTTGGTGATGTCATAGGCCAGCAGCTGTGCGTGCAGGCCAACGTGGCTGGAGGGCCGCATCAGGTTGTTGTTGAAGGCGGTGGCACCTTCGCTGTCGTTGCGATCGCGCTTGACCACGTTCTGCATCACCGCCGTGCTGGGCAGGTCCGGCATCACCAGCGGCAGGCGGTTCTCCAGGGTGATGCTTATGCAGTCGCCGGCATTGGCGCGCAGCACCAGAGGCTCGACCGGCACCCCGGCCTTGAGCTTGCCGGTGTTGGTGTCCAGGTCGGCCTTGCGCACATACAGCACGGCGGTCGGGTCGTGCAGTGGCGCGCTGTGCCCGCCCACGGTGAAGGTGGTGCCATCCTCCTCGTCGGTCACCGTCACCTGCGGGATGCTGGTGGTGCGGCTGTTGAACACCAGGGTGCCACCAGCGGCCTTCAACGGGCCGCCGACGTGCTGGCCGATACCGGCCGGGTCGTTGATGCTGACACCGTTGCGGTTTTCGAGGATGTCGTTGGCCAGCGCGGCGACGATTTCATAGTTGCGTTTGACCGTTGGCCGGCTGCCGACGCCGCGCTGGCCAACGACATCCT
>Ga0247820_10000110_pt1 | contig 39686 bp, 62 predicted proteins | sample 13C_Glucose_Day1_2_FD_192480 | JGI IMG/M metagenome (GOLD analysis project Ga0247820, IMG submission 192480) | Soil microbial communities from agricultural site in Penn Yan, New York, United States - 13C_Glucose_Day14 | ecosystem: Environmental > Terrestrial > Soil > Agricultural land | place...
GGCGCGGGCCTTCCAAGCTTCTTGCGCTATCTGGAGCTTTCCTTTGCGCAAGACCGGCGTAGTCCTCCACCACTTTTCAAATTCCTCAGCGTCATTCAAATCCGCTGCCGCCCCGGCGCCGCCACCAGAATGGTCGGGCGATAGCGGGGCTGTGCGAGTGTTCCAGTCGTCGGCAGCCCTTGCGGTTACCTTTTCTGGGCTTTCGGTGCACCATCCGTTTTTATCGTGGCTGCTCCCAATTGATTTCTGGCAGCCGCATTTCTTGCAGCGGACAACGGCGGTGAAGTTGTAGCCGTATCGCTCATCGCCACCGCCAGTAGTCGATGTGTGAACGTCTTGGTTTCCGCAGAGCGGGCACGGCAGTAATTTACTCGTCATGGCTTGCGGCCTCTGGATTGGGGGTGAGGGCGGCGTCGATTTCTGGATATTCGGGTCTTTCAGGTGGGTATGCCGGTGAAGCCATAGCCTGATCAATCGCGGCGCGCAGATCCTCGCTGTAGTTCTCGCCGATCACCCGCTCGAATGGTTTGTCCATCCAATGGCCGACGATTTCCAAAGAGATACTGCTATCGCCAGTGTCTGCGATTGGGTGGCTGCCATGCCGGACATCCCAAAAATTCTGCTCCAGCGCATCAAGACGGTCCTTGTCTTTCTGAAGCTCCGCATTCCGCAGCTCGGCGTCCGCAAGGCGCTTTGTCACTTTGTCGCGCTGCATTCTGGCAGTTGCCTTCATGTCTTTTTCGGCGTTGCGATCCGCTGTCATGGTCGCCAGCTCTTCCCGCAAAGCAGCGAGCTTTCGTTCTGCGTCTTCGTAGCGTTCTTTGTACTCTTGTCCGATAGAAATCATTCCAAAATCTCCCTCATTCGATAATCGGTGCGGTGGTTGGCTCGGCTGGCATCAGTTGCCAGTGGGTTGGAATCCAGACCGAAGGCCGTCCGCTGGATTCCTGCCAGTGGGGCTGTCGCCCTTCTTCGGTCTTGGCGTAGGCATTGCGGCCATAGGTGAGTTCGCCGACGTATCCGGGCTTTCTGGCGATCACCCGTATCCGTTGCGCATACTTCGGCGCATTGACATCAATGGGTGGCAGCCGTTCGTTGCAATCGATCCAGGTATTCACTCTTCAATCTCCCCACGCTTCGCCCGACAAACCAGGCAGCAGATGACGATAGTTATTCCAACTCCGACTAGCGGCCAGCAGGCGGCTAGGTAGATAATCTTGTTCATCACCGCGATTCCAATGTCAGAGTCCACGCCTCTTTTGTTGCTTTCTCTGATCGCCCAACACATCGCGCTAGATCCCAGCTTTTGCTGCATTGATCCGGCAAGAATTCAAACCAATTCCATTCGCCGTCTTTGTCCTGAGCCAAGTATTTAGCCCATTCCGGTGCGTCAGCCCAGTCTGGCTTATTGCTCATTTCAGTCTTCCTCCGATCCGTTCGATTTGTACGGCGCTTTGCAGTTCGGACACTCCCCGTCAGGCCGGTAGTCGTCTTGCGTGTTCAGGCGCTGGCAGTTGTGGCAGCGCATGAGCGGTGATTGGTCGCCGGGGACTGGGGGCGAGCCGATGTATATGTGGTTGAGCGGCTTCATGGCTTTGGCTCAATCGCGAATTCGCGGAAGTCTTCTCTGCCTGTTTCGGTATGCTCAAGGTTCCCGCGCTGATTGGTATGGAAAGCCCCCTTTGGAAGGAATCGGCGAGGGAAAACGTCGTGCCATTTACCGATACTTGGATCGCATGCGGCACAGAGTTTGCGGCCATTGCATGGATTCCCTTTGTCGTCGCGGAACCAGTAGCCGCTGGTTGATGTGTTATCGCAGCATCCACACTCCTCACATTGAAACAAGCTCATCCGAACATCCTCAATTTCGCCATCACACACAGCAGCGCAATCGCAGCCGCTGACCAGAACAAAGACTTACCCATGGTGAACCTCGGCGTGCCAGATGCCGTCTATACGCATTGGAGAGCGATTCCACGGGATGACTTGTCCAAGCTCAAACCCCATCGCATAAAGCGCATCAGCGATACCGGCAAAGCTGCTGGCGATGATTGGGATGTTCATTTCAGCGGCTCCCACAGGGACTTCAGGTATTCATAGCGTGGTTCAAGGTAGGCCAAGATCAGCGGAACATCTTCCTCGGTGATGACCTTGATTTCAGATGCAACAAAGCGGCCTTTACGTTGTTGCATATGGAAGAATTCTGCATAAAAGCCTTCTGGCGCCTCGCCTTCTTCATAGCCGTCCTTGTCGTGCTCCTTGATGTCGAAGCGGAAAAGAAGATTGTAATCAAGATCGGCATCACCCATCTCATCGAGAAATTCCTTGAATGTCGCGTACGAGAAAACGCACTCATTGGAGTAGTAGTTCCCGAGGTTGCAGTAGTACGCATGCTTCACAGCAAGATCTTTCAGGTTCATTTCAAATTACCCCTTCAACGTAGAGAGCGATGACCGCCGCCGTGACGTGCGCGGCGATCAGCAGGTGGGCGGTTAGGTTAAGCGTTAACCGGAGCATCGTGGCCGATCGCTTTGAGCTTGCTCAGGCGGTCCAGCAGGATGTTGACGCGGACTTGACTCTCTGCACGCTCTGACTGAATCGCGTCTTCGATCGCCTGAACCTGAAGCGGAGTGGTATCGATTTCTGGAACATCGATCTCCTGCTCAATCTTTCCGAGAAGAACATAGTCAGACGGTCGATTACCGATTGACTTGGACATGTCGAAGTCATTCACGGAGACGCGGCCCCGACTGAATTCGCCGATATGTTTGCAGATGTACAGCGTGAAAGTTTGCACAGCCATTGGTCTTTCCTCGTTTATCGGAACTGAATCGGGCAATACGCCCCGTGGTCGCCAAGCATGTAGTACTGCTCGATTACAAAGTGTGGTTCGACGAAGCGCACATAACCTGCCGACATGTCGACCGTGGTGAGTCCTTTCATCAGTCGGCGGTTCATTGGTCTTCGTCCTGTTGCTCGATGCCAAGAATCCAGTCGATAAACGCTAGTAGGTAAATCATGGGCTTGGCCTCAGGTTGGTTTACTGCTCTGTTCGAATCTCAGACCTTGGCGTCCAGCCCGTAGGCATCTTCACCAAGCATCCGACCCCCATTGCGTAGCGCGTTGTCCTGTCGGTCTGATAGCCGAACCATGCGCAACCGGTCCAGTTACTCGCTGCCGAGAGCGCAAGAGCGCTCACGACCGCGATGCCGATCCAGACCTTAAGCTTCAAGACCGAAGTCTTTGACGCGCAGGCCGAGCTGGTTGCCGATTTCCACCAGCACTTTCAGTTCGTCCGGGCTGATGTTGCCGTCGCCTTCTGCCACGGTGAGCATGTTGACGAAGACTTCTTCGGCGTCGAGTGGGTTGTTCTTGATGTCGGCGATCTCACGCATGATGTTCATGCGGCCGAGACGGAAGCCGGCCTGAAGCTGCTCAGTGAACTGGTTCACGGTTGCGGTGATTTCAGGGCCGAAGTGCTCCAGTGCCTTGTTGGCGCGGATCTGGATATCGATCTGGGCCGCTTCGTTCTTGCTGATCTCGCCGTCTGCCGCAGCTACCAGCAGGCAGCCACCGACGATGGCTTGCATCAGATCACGATTTTCCAGCTTCTTGACTGCACGCTTAGCGGTGAAAAGCTTTTTGCCGAAACCGAACATATTTGTATTCCTTATGGTCTGTGGTTGGCCGAGTCGTTGTGACTTGGTGAGACGAACTATAGGTTCGCTCCCGCAGATCGTCAAGCAGATTATTTCTGTTTTTCTCGGATAAAATTACTAGCAAGGACTTGATATGGATTCCGCTAGCGCCTACAGTTGCTCCCACAACTTGGCATTAGGAGTAACCATGAACATCAAGAAAAGCATCCGCGTAGCACTGGCTCAGAAAGAGATGACGCAGGAAGGCCTAGCAAAGCTTGTAGGAATGACGGCATCGAACATGAGCCTGCTGCTCAATCGTGAATCGATCCCAACCTCCCGCCTGTCTCAGATCGCAACCGCCCTGGATATGAAGGTCGTTGATCTGCTGAAGCTCGGGGAGGACTGATCATGCTCGCCAAATATCGCGGTATGTCAGATAGAGAGCGCTGGATCAGATACCACCAGATCTGCGCCGAATGGGTTGAACAGCATCAGCCTTTCGATGAGGTCGAGTTCCATAAGTTTGTTCGCGGGCTGACCAAGGATATGGGGCTCTGATATGGCCAAGCCTGACGTGTGGATGCCGCTGTATATCGGCGACTACCTGTCGGACACCATGCACCTGACCACGGAGCAGCACGGCGCGTATCTGCTGCTGATCATGGCGTACTGGAAAAACGGCGGGGCTTTGCCAGCAAGTGATGCCCAACTGGCTGCGATCTGCAGAATGCCAGTTGATGCTTGGAGCAATGCTCGGGCAGTGCTTGAGAATTTCTTCGACACAACACAGGAGGGCAAGTGGACAAGCAAGCGAGTTGAGAAGGAAATGCAGGCTGCAGGTCAGAAGAAGGCTCAGGCCGTACAGAAAGCGGCTAACGCGGCAGCGGCACGATGGAACAAGATAAGTGTCGATGCTCCAAGCATTCCTCAAGCAATGCCTGAGTATATGCTTGAGGATTGCCCTTCACCTTCACCTTCACCTATTGAAGATCAAGATCAAAAACACTTGTCGCCTCCGGCTCCGTCTGTGCCAAAACGGGAAAGGAAAGAACCTGCGTTTGAAAGGATTCTTGAGATCTACAAAGAAGTTTGCGGAGGTGTATTCAAAGGGGCTCATGACATAACCGAAGCCCGAAGAAAGAACATCACAAAATGCTGGGCAAGATCAGTCAATGGCAAGCTGGTTTTCCAGAGCGGTCAATTTTGGGCGGACTACTTCACTTGGTGTCTTCGCGATCCCCATTGGCGCGGAGAAACAGGGAAGTGGAAAGCCAGCCTCGAGTTTGTGACCAGGCCAGATTCTGTTGACCGGATAATTGACGAGATGAAGCTAGAGGGAGTTTTTGCTAATGAGCCAGCGTGACCTTGTATCAACCGAGGCGGAACACGGGGTGCTTGGCGCCCTGATGATCCGGCCTGACCTGTGTGAAGAAGTCGGCGCGTTCTTGAGCGCGTCCGATTTCAGTGATAACGACACTGCCATGATGTACACGCTGATCCTATCTACTCACTCGAAAGGGATTAGCCCTGATCCGATCACCCTGTCAGAAGTTTTGGAGATCATGCCAAGCGGTGATCAGACGATAATCATGGCTGCGACTATCAGCCGGAATATCCCAAGCGCGGCGAATGCCATCCCATACGCCAAGATCGTGGTTGAGAGGTCGGTTGCACGGCGCCTGTACATGGCTGGCCAGAGAATCATGGAGTTGGCCTGCAGCAAAGGATCGCTGCCAGCTCAGGTAGCCGAGGCGCAGCAATCCCTATTCGATCTATCTGTTAACGAGGATGTGCCGGACGTTCGGCATTATCGTGACATGCTGGAAGGCGTTATCAACGAGATGGATGACCGGCTTAATGGTCGTCTCGAGATAGGGCTGGACTTTGGCTTGGCCGACTTGGACGGCATCGTAAAGGGGCTTCGCCCGGGCAACCTTGTAATCATCGCGGGTAAGCCCGGAACCGGGAAAACCGTTCTCGGCACAAACCTTGCCGACCGAATCTCAAGCAAGGAAGGAAAGTCGTCGCTGATCTTCTCGCTCGAGATGCCCGGGGCGGAGCTGGTTAAGCGTGCCTTGGCTGCAGCAGGCGGAGTAGACAAGGGATGGATTGATACCGGCGGAAAGTCTACTGATGACCCATGGAATGCGTTCACGGTGGCGGTCGAGATGCTAAAGCACTCTGATGTTCGAATCTGCGACAAAGGTTCGCTGACATTCAGCAGGATCTGCAACATCGCCAGATTCCAGCATCGCGCCAAGCCGCTTCATTTGATCGTTGTCGACTATCTGACCCTGATCCGCGCAGACAAGGAAGATCGGTTCGGCACTCGCAGCCAAGAGATTGGATCGTTCACCCGGGGCTTCAAGGCGCTGGCAAAGGAGTTGAACATTCCGATTGTAGTGCTGGCTCAATTCAACCGGGCCTCCGAGTCTCGTGCTGCAGGTGAATCCAAGCCGCGCATGTCTGACCTGAGAGATTCTGGCGAGATCGAACAGGATGCCGACATTGTGATCCTTGGCAGTCGTGGTGATGACGAGCGCGGGCGTAGCGGGATTACCACTTGGGATGTGGCAAAGGTGCGTCATGCCAGCCCGGGATCTTGTGTCCTGCAGTTCCAAGGGAAATACCAGCGATTCGTCTCTGCAGCTCCTGCAGACATGATTGCCTACCAAGAAAGCCAGTCCGCGCCGAAGGCTAAGAAATACACACCGGGATTTGACTAAGGAGAACACCAATGACCGCCATCAACCTCCCCGGCCAGCATGAGTTGCCGATAGTCGTGGATCACAAGAGATGTTCGATCTTGCGCGATGCCGATATCACGGCATCGGGTTCGACACAGGCTAGGCAGCCCCGCGACGTCCAGATCGCCAAGCTGCTCCGCCAGTACGAAGAAAGGCCCACATCAGAAACCTGGAGCAGGATACAAAGGCTTGCATCGGAGATACTGAAATGACCAAGAGCTTTGCTGATGTACTAGCCAGCGTTACCAGAAATCAGCAGCGCGATAAGTCGTCATGGGTTGAGAGTCTGCGAGCTAAGGGAGTGTGCGCAGCTCATCCCGATGATGGGTGGGTTAATCGCGAGAAGCGTGAAGTTGTTTTGCAATACCCAGATTTCAATGACGGCATAACTCTTGGTGGAGTTGTCGCGCTTGGGAGCAAGGATCAATGGCGGATTGTGCGCATTGATTCAAAACGGAAGTCACCATTCGGCATAACCTATTGGAAGTTTTCGGAGATTTGACCATGACCAACGCAATCGAACAGAGCAAGCGCGAGATGTACTCAGCACTCGAAATCGTGAAAGTGATGACGGCTAGCGGTACGCCGCCGTCAGTTTGCATTGAGCTTTTCGAGGCAAGGCTCGAAGCCCACATCGAACTCCTGCGCCAAGACCTCTCAGCCCTGCACGAAACAGCGCGCAAGCGGTTTGAGGATATTCAGAGCTTGGAGGCGGTGAACAAGGATCTGATCGAGCAGCTCTCCAGCATGACCGAGCGCCGAGATTATTTCAGGAATCAGGTGCAGGCGGCTAATCACGCCTGCAAGGCGCGACAGGATCAATCTGCGACACCGACACAGGATTCAGGAGATCGCGCCTCATGCGAGACGCTGGACGGCAAGACGGAGGCAATTCTCGGTGCGGTTGTCGATGTTCGGCAGATTGTCAGCGATTGGGCCGTATACGGGTACAAGGCCAAGAAGCAGATGAAGAAGCTGGCCTATGCCATCAACAACAATCCAGAGCTGCACGCGGCCATGCTGCAGTTCGAGAAGGGAGACGGGTACACCACCTGGTTCCTCAACAACACCGCCTGCATGCACAGCTTCCACCCTGCCTTCCCGAGCGGCGAGCAATGCGTATTCTGCGGGGTGGGGAAATGACAAAGAATCAGGAAGCAATTCTCGCCGAGTTGCGAAAGATTGGCCGAAAAAACCTCTTCCGATATCAGGTTAAATCGCCGTATCTGTTTGGTCTTGACTGTGAAAAAGTGCGAGCAGGCGATGAGTCCTGCGTATTTGGGATGGGTGGTTTGAGCTGGTTTGTTTCTGCGCGGCTTGGTCTGTCGACCCCATATGTCCTGAGCGCATTTAAGGCGCTGGAGAAGAAAGGAATGGTCATCCGCGAAACTCGGAATCCGACTTACAAGCGCCCGCTATATTGGTGGCCTGTCGGTCTGGCTGCTGAGCTTGCAAAAGAGCTAGATGCGTGAAACGCAACTGGACAATCCACGTCGCCGGTTACGCGCCGTTTCCCATGATCTCGATGGACGGCGCGATAACCCACGACCAAGCACTACGCGAGGCGCGGCTAGTATGGCCGGCCTGCACAATCAGCTGAGGGAAGACCAATGAGTAATGAGAAAATTCGTGAAAACTTCGAGGCGTGGGCAATTACACAGGGATCTTCTGTAAAGCGCTGCGACCCCGACGACCCGAACAAAATCATTTACATGTACGTCGAGACTCAGGCGATGTGGCTTGCTTGGCATGCATCTCGCGCAGCTATCGAGGTGGAACTGCCTGACTGGTTCGATCCCTATGGCGGATCGGGCGAGCAAGCCTATTGGCGCATAGAGGTTGACCGCGCCATCGAAGAAGCTGGCCTGAGGATTAAGCCATGAACCGAGAAGCCTTCGAACGGTCCTACGCGGAAGCCCACGACCTCCCCCTAGAAACATTCTCCCAGTATCGGATGGGCGACACGTACAGGCTGCCGGGGATTGCGAGTCACTGGAGAACCTGGCAGATGGCGCTGGAGTCGGTTGTTGTTGAGTTGCCTGGTAAGATATCGAATGCTGCTCCATACGCATGTTATGAGGGCGGATGGAATGACATGCACGATGAATCAAAAGATGCAATCGAGGCCGCTGGCCTGAAGGTGGCGCCATGATTATCTGCTACTTCATGATTTCGATGTTCGTCGCTGGGATGTTCGCCGGATCCATGGTTGAGAGCAAAACTAGGCCTGAATTTATCGAGGCCTTGATTCTCATCCTGCTGGCGGTCTTCTGGCCATTCATGGCTTACGTCAGCATCAAAGAATACTTTGGCGTGAAGTCATGATCGCCAAGAAGCCGCGCACAAGGAAGTGCAAATCCTGCCGAGAGCCCTTCACCCCCTCTCGCCCCCTCCAGTCAGCCTGTTGCGTTCAATGCGCCATAGCGCTGACAAGTGCGGCGAAGGAGAAAGCGCGTAAGGCCAAGGAGGCTGTAGAGAGGAAGGAGCATCGAGAGGCGAAGGAAAGGGTGAAGACTCGCAGCGATCACATGCGCGAAGCTCAACAGGCTTTCAACGAGTTCATTCGTTGGCGTGACAGGCTTCAGCCATGCATCAGTTGCGATTCCACGCCCAGCGATGAAGGCCTGATAACAGGGAGCCGCTGGGATGCTGGTCACTATAGATCTGTTGGTGCGTGCCCAGCGCTCAGGTTCGAGCCATTGAACACTAACCGGCAATGCGTCAGGTGTAATCGAGACCTATCAGGCAATGCGGTAGAATATCGAATTCGCCTGATTCGCCGCATAGGCCAAGACAAGGTTGACTGGCTAGAAGGCCCGCACGAACCAAAGCGCTACACCATCGAAGACCTGAAGGCCATCAAGGCTGAGTACAGGGCGAAAGTCCGAGAGCTGAAGAGGGAGCATGATGATCGGTAAAGCGTTCTGCTCGATTGGCCTTCACCGGTACACGCACGTTAGCGAAGAGTGGATCTACACCTGCAAGCTTGAATACTCTGCTGTAGGGTTTCAATATTTCTACAAAATATGCCGGTGCGGATATCGAAAGGAAATTGAGCGTGAATCTGTAGGGCGACTTCCATTCGTAGCGGCTCCTGTGTACTCTTACACCACTCCTTAGCGTATTGGTCACGTCCTCGGAGTGGTTGGTAAACGATTGGCGTCCGTAAGGCGCCGCTTTCGTCTTTATCGGTGTAACGCTTAGGTATTGAAACAGCGGCAACGTACAGCACCCGGAACAGGTCACGCCACTAGCCATGGCTAAAGGACAAAGAAGAAGGGTGGCACGGAGTTTCTGCAAATTCGCTCGGATGGCACCCGGACTGAAAATGCTAGAGCCGCCCATAAGCGTTACAACCGATGCAGATGAATGCGCAGGCTGATGCGCAGCATAGAAGCGAGGGGAGAAACCGTGCAAGCAGACCCCTAATGCCGCACGAAGTCGGAGATCAGCGCCGACCATCAGCATCAACGAACACCAACGCCAAAACCGATAAGCCTCTCAACGATGCTCAAATCTTCGGTGCAGTACAAAAGCCCTTTCCTAGTGATGGGGCTTTTTTTATGCCAGAATGAAACATCACTAACGAGGAAAGACCAATGGCCACATACCTTTTCGTTCTTGCGATGTGCGCAGCCGCTGCTGGGCAACCTGTAGCCGCATGCGTTACCTCGCTGGTTGCGATATATCTTTACACTCGCCCAAAAACAAACTGAGGATCCACCATGGCCGCCACAAAGAAGAAGCCAGCATCCAAGAAGAATGAGCCGAAGAAGGCCGGATTCTTTCCTAAGGTGAAGTCGACCAAGAAGAATGGTCTCGGAAGCTACTGATGACCATCGAACTCGGCTTGTGCCTGATCTTCATGATCGCCGCCCTCCCGGTGTCGAAGAGCGTGGCCGCGCACTATGCCTTGTTCGCCATGGTCAACTTCATGATGCTGGGCGCCGGTACTGCTGATACATCCCTGCTCGCCATGATGTTCGCCACGCTGCTTGTGGGGGACATCCTCCTGATCCTGGCAGGTGGGCGCATGATCCTTCTGGTCAGCGCCGCCGCCTCAATCGCCCTCTGCATCGAATCAATCGCTAACATGGATTGGCTGCTTAGCCGAGTCACCTACCTGTCAGCCGCCGTCAACACGGCCATCGCCGCAAGTTTGGCTAAGGAGTTCTCTCTATGGATGCGTGGAAGGTATGGGCGCTGATACTAATCGTTGCATTCATCCTGCTAGTGTCCTTGCACATCAGGGATGGTTCAAAAATCAAGAGGTTTCAGAATGAGCGAGTCGACGCATATCCTAGAAGAACTACGGTCGCTGAGAGTTGCGCACGTCGACCTGATGACGAGGATGTCTGACGTGTGCGGAGAGGTAAGGACGCTTGTGTCTGAGCTACGTCATACCCAGACCAGCTTCGACTCCATGAGCAACCGGGTGGCCGAGGTAGATCGCCAGATCCGCACCATCCAGCTTGAGAACGCCACCAACAAGCCCATACTCGACATCGCAAACTCCATGTACCGCAGCCAGTGGATGACCATCATCGGCGCTATCGGCGCAGTGATCGGGTCCAACTGGACGAAGTTGTTCTGATGAGCACTCCAAAGCAGCCAGACTGGGAAACCATCGAATCCGCATACCGGGTAGGGTCTCTGTCTGTCCGCGCCATTGCTGAGCAGAACGACATTACTGATGGGGCCATACGCAAGCGCGCCAAGAAAGAAGGCTGGGCCCGTGATCTAACAGCAAAGGTCAAACAGGCGACTAGCGAGAAGCTGGTACGCGCCCCGGTACGCACAGACGGTACGCACAGCAAGATGCGTACTGATGATGAGATTGTTGAGGAAGCGTCTGATGCAGCGGCATCAGTAGTCATATCTCACAGGATTGGGTTAGCAAGATGGCGATCGATCGCGGACAAGCTCTGTGATGCGCTGACCGATCTTGATGTAGTGGAGGGGAACATCGGCGACTTCTCGCGCGCATTGAACGCCGGGGTTGATGCACAACTCAAGGTGATCAAGGGTGAGCGTCAGTCCTACAACCTTGACGACGACCAATCGCCTGATGGGCCAGCCACAATCATCACCCGGGTAGAGCGAGTAATCATTGATGCTCCAAAGCACTGATACAGGCGCGACTCTCCAGATCAATACTCCGCGCTGGGCTGTGCCGGTTGTAAGCGGTGCTGCTCGTTACAAGGGCGCACACGGCGGGCGTGGATCGGGCAAGTCCCATCTGTTCGGCGAACACCTGATTGAACTCTGCTCCATCCAGAAGATCGACGCGGTATGCGTGCGTGAGATCCAGAAGTCTCTCAACCAGTCCGTCAAGAAGCTGCTCGAGAACAAGATCGTGGATCTCGGCGTCCAGCACCTGTTCGAAGTCCAGCGCGACCAGATCCTGTCAGCCAGTGGTGGGCGGATAATCTTCCAAGGCATGCAGAACCACACCGCCGAGTCGATCAAGTCCCTAGAGGGCTATGACATCGCATGGGTGGAAGAGGCGCAGACGCTGAGTCAGCACAGTCTTGACCTGTTGCGCCCGACAATCCGTAAGCCTGGAAGCGAGCTGTGGTTCACTTGGAACCCGCGTAACGCCACTGACCCTGTGGATGCCCTGCTTCGAAGCGACGACCCGCCACCAAACGCGATCATTATCCCGGTGAACTATGAGGACAACCCATGGTTTCCTGATGTCCTGCGCGACGAGATGGAGTACGACAAGAAGCGCGACCCGGAGAAGTTCCAGCACATCTGGCGCGGGGCATACCTGAAGAACAGCGAGGCCCGGGTATTCAAGAACTGGAAGGTTGAAGAGTTCGAAGCGCCTTCTGATGCCGTGCACAGGCAGGGGGCTGACTGGGGCTTCGCAACAGACCCGACAACACTGATCCGTTGCCATATCATCGGGCGCACGCTCTACATCGACCATGAGGCCTACAGGGTCGGATGCGAGATCACTGATACGCCTGCGTTGTTCATGACTGTGCCTGATTCGGAGAAGTGGCCAATCACCGCCGACAACGCGCGGCCCGAGACCATCAGCCATATGCGCAAGAACGGGTTCCCCAAGATCATGCCCGCGGTCAAGGGTGCAAAGTCAGTGGAAGAAGGCGTGGCGTGGCTTCAGTCGTTCGATATCGTCGTGCACCCGCGCTGCATCCACACCATCGACGAACTGACCCACTACAGCTACAAGATCGACAAGCTCACCAGCATTGTGCTGCCTGAGCTTGGGGACAAGGACAACCATGTAATCGACGCATTGCGTTATGCTTGCGAGGGTGCTAGGCGTGCGGCGAATGTTGCCAAGCCTATTGATGCCATGCCAAATCCAACCGCCAGCCACTGGAACAGGAAATAGTAATGTCAATCACGAAAGAGCAACGGCTGGCGAATATCCACCAGGAAGCAATGGCCGAGTTCGACAACATTCAGTCGGCGGTGCGGGACGAGCGCTTGCAGGCATTGCAAGACCGCCGCTTCTATTCGATTGCCGGGGCTCAGTGGGAAGGCCCGCTGGGTGATCAGTTCGAGAACCGCCCGAAGTTCGAGGTGAACAAGATCCACCTGGCGGTAATCCGGATCATCTCCGAGTACCGGAACAACCGAATCACCGTTGACTTCGTGAGCAAGGATGGCAGCGAGAACGACAAGCTGGCCAGCACCTGCGACGGGCTGTATCGGGCGGATGAACAGGCAAGTACCGCCGATGAGGCCTACGACAACGCCTTCGAAGAGGCTGTCGGTGGTGGGTTCGGTGCTTGGCGTCTGCGTGCTGAGTACGAGGACGACGAAGATCCAGAGGACGAACGGCAGCGGATCTGCATCGAGCCAATCTTTGACGCCGATAGCTGCGTGTTCTTCGACCTGAACGCCAAGCGCCAGGATAAGGCAGACGCCCGGACCTGCTTCGTCCTGACTGCGATGTCGCCTAGCGCCTACAAGGATGAATGGGGCGATGACCCGGCATCGTGGCCAAAGATCGTCCATCAAACCGAGTTCGACTGGTGCACGCCTGACGTGGTGTTCATCGCTGAGTATTACAAAGTAGAGGATAAGAAGGAGAAGGCGCAGATCTGGCGCGACCTCGACGGCGAAGAGAAGGTATATCGGCAGTCTGACTTCGACGAAGACGAAGAGCTGCTGGATATGCTGACTGCCGTGGGCAGCAAGTTGGTACGCGAGAAGCCAATCAAGGTCCGCCGCGTGCGCAAGTACATCATGTCTGGCGGGAAGGTGCTGGACGATTGCGGCTATATCGCCGGGAAGTGCATCCCAATCGTACCGATGTACGGCAAGCGCTGGTTTGTGGACAACGTAGAGCGCTGCATGGGGCATGTGAGGTTAGCCAAGGACGCTCAACGCCTGAAGAACATGCAACTGTCCAAGCTGGGCGAGATCAGCGCGCTCGGCTCGGTCGAGAAGCCTATCTTCGATCCTGAGCAGATGGCCGGCCACACGTTGATGTGGGAGCAGGACAACATCAAGAACTACCCGTTCCTGTTGGCCAACTCCATCACTGACGCCAATGGCCAGAAGATGCCCGCCGGGCCAATCGGCTACACCAAGGCCCCCGAGATCCCGCCAGCACTGGCAGCGCTCCTACAGATCACCGAGACAGACATCCAAGACCTGCTTGGCAATCCGCAGGCGGGCGAGCAGATCCGCTCCAACATCTCTGAGAAGGCCGTAGAGCTGGCGCAGAACAGTCTAGGGATGCAGACATTCATTTACCTGAGCAACATGGCCAAGGCTATGAAGCGCTCTGGCGAGATCTGGCTGTCCATGGCCAAGGATGTGTTGGTCGAGGAAGGCCGCAAGATGAAGACCGTTTCGCCTCAGGGTGATATCGGCAGCGTTGAGCTGATGAAGCCAGTCATGGGCGAGAGCGGCAAGGAGATGGAGAACGATCTGTCTCAGGCCAAGTTCGATGTCGCAGTGGAAGTAGGCCCATCGTCAAACAGCAAGAAGGCTGCGACCATCCGACAGATCATCGAGATGATGAAGATCGCGACTGATCCTGAAACGCTTCAGGTTCTCGGCGCCATGGCGATGATGAACATGGAAGGAGAAGGGGTTGAGGATGCCGCGTCGTTCTTCCGCAAGAAGCTGGTGGGCATGGGCGTGATCGAGCCGACCGAGGAAGAAGCCGCCGAACTCCAGGCTCAAGCAGCGAATGCGCAGCCCGACCCGAATACCTTATACTTGCAGGCAGCGGCGGAAGAGGCTTCAGCTAAGGCAGTCAAGGCGAGGGCCGACACTATCAACACCATTGCTGGCGCCAAGAAGACCGAAGTCGAGACGCTGAAGATCGCGCAAGAGATCGATGCCAGCCAGCAAGACCAAGCATTCGCCCTAATCGACAAGTTCGAACAGGGCATGCAGCCGCAACAATCAGATGTAACCGTAGTCGCGGTAGATCCAAACGCGCCGCGACCATAAAGGTGGATAACATGAAGGTTGTCGAGTTCAAGCAGAGAGATGATCCCCATGCATCAGGTGAGGCAATATGCACTCACTGCAAACATGAGTGGATCGCTGTGGCGCCGATTGGTGATGTCAACCTTGAATGCCCTTCGTGTTCATCGCACCGAGGCGTATTCAAATATCCTTTCGGTGCGCCGGAAGGGTCTGAATGCTTTCAGTGTCATTGCGGATCTCAGGATTTCTTTATCTATCGGCAAGTTGGCCGCGCCAGTGGCGCTACTTACTGCCGGGGATGTGGTTCTGAAGCGACTGGATGGTTTGAATAATTGGTTCCCGCCCCGCCATTGAGTGGGCGAGCAATGGAGTTTCGAATGTCTGACCAACTGCATGATGACCAAGTAGCAGAGACCGAGCAGGAAGAAGAGCTGCGCGAGGAGGAGACCACCGAATCCGAAGAGGAGGAATCCTCCGAGGAAGAAGAGGATGACGGCGTTATCGTAACCATCGGCGACGAGAAGCCACCGGTCGAGGACGAAGAAGAGAAGATCGCGCCTAAGTGGGTGAAGGATCTTCGCAAGCAGACCAAGGAGCAGGCCAAGCGCATTCGTGAGCTGGAGCAGGAGGCGGCGGCTAAGGCTGCGCCGGCTTCGAAGGTTCCTGAGCTGGGTCCAAAGCCAACCCTTGAAGACTGTGACTGGGATGCCGAGGACTTCGAAACCAAGCTGACCGCTTGGCACGAACGCAAGCGCCAGGTGGAGCAGGAAGCCGCCAAGGCCAATGAGCAGGCCGAGAACCAGAAGAAGGAATGGCAAGGCCGTCTCGACACCTACGCAAAGGCCAAGACTGATCTTAAGGTGCGCGACTTCGACGACGCCGAAAGCACTGTGCTCAGCACGCTCAGCGTCACCCAGCAAGGCATCATCGTTCAGGGCGCCGACAACTCTGCACTGGTCGTCTACGCTCTTGGCAAGAATCCGGCAAAGGCTAAAGAGCTGGCCGGCATCACTGACGCGGTTAAATTCGCCTTCGCCATCGCGAAACTGGAGACTCAATTGAAAGTACAAGCCAAGAGCAAGAGTGCACCACCACCAGAGGGCAAAGTGCGCAATGGTTCCGCCCCGATATCGGGCTCGGTCGACTCCAATCTGGAGCGCCTGCGTGCCGAAGCCGAGAAGACCGGTGATATGTCGAAGGTTGCAGCGTATAAGCGTGCGCAGCGCGAGAAGCAGAAAGCCTGATTTGATAATTAGTCAATAGGGCCGTATGCTTGATGTGGGTGAATTGCGCGGGTTGACGCGCTTCTAGCAGGGTATCTCGGAGCAACTCGTTCGAATCGAGTGTTAGCTGTCAAGGATCTAGCCGAGAACGCCGGGGATCAACGCCGGCCACCCACGCAACACCAATGCCTCGCCAGCAAGCCGGCAGCGCAACATCAATGCCCCCATCCAGCTTTATGGATGAGTTAAGACGGCGCACTTCGCGCACTAATTTCTCATTCATAAGGTGACTTACATGTCTAGTTTCTCCAAAGAAGAGCGCGTAGCGTTCGAAGACATCCTCGAAGGTTTCGACGATCAACTGGTGCTGTCGCGCAACGTGCGCAAGTACACCACCGACCAGCGCAGTATGGAGCGTTCGAATGACACCATCTGGCGTCCGATGCCGTACATCGCGAACACCTTCGCCGGTGCTGACCAGACCGCCAACTTCCAGATCAACACCCAGTTGTCCGTGCCGTCCTCGATCAGCAACCGTCGTGTTGCCCCGTGGATCCTGACCGACCTGGAGCTGCGCGACCAATTGCAAGAAGGCCGCCTCGGCGAAGCTGCCAAGCAGAAGCTGGCCAGCGACATCAACGTCGCTCTGATGAATACCGCGTCCAGCCAAGGCACCTTGGTCGTCAAGCGCACCGTGGCCGCCTCGGGCTTCGATGACGTTGCCCAGTGCGATGCCATCTTCAACGAGCAGGGCGTTCCGTCCTACGACCGCTATCTGGCGCTGTCAACCCGTGATTACAACGGCATGGCGAACAACCTGCAGGTCGCTTCCCGTTCGTTCGGCAACGGCAAGTCCGACAAGGCATACGAAAACGCATTCGTCGGCCCGGTCGCATCGTTCAACACCTACAAGCTGGACTATGCCAATCGCTTGGCAGCAGCTGCTGGCGGTGGCGGTCTGACCGTATCCACTCTGGTGGGCGCGGCCAACTACTGGGTTCCGAAGGCTACTTCGGTCGCAGTGACCGGCGAATCCAGCAACGTGGACAACCGCTTCCAGACCATCACCGTTTCCAGCACCACCAACGTGGTCGCAGGTGATGCTTTCACCATTGCTGGCGTGAACGCTGTTCATCATATCACCAAGGGCGACACTGGTCAGCTCAAGACCTTCCGCGTGATCGCTGTGAACTCCGGCACCACCATGACCATCAGCCCGCCGATCATCTCGAACCAAGGCGGTTCGGATGCTGAAGCCCAGTACCAGAACGTAACCGTGACCCCGTCGGCCACCGCCGCTATCGTGTTCCTGAACACCGTTGCCGCTAACATCAACTGCTTCTGGCATCGTGATGCGATGGAGATCCTGCCGGGCCGTATCGCGACCCCAGCGGATGCTGGCGTGGCAGTAATGCGCGGCACCACCGATCAGGGCCTTGAGCTGGTGATGCAGAAGTTCGCCGACATCAACACCGGCAACATCAAGTACCGGATGGATACCTTGTTCGGCACCGTGATGCTTCAGCCTGAGATGTCCGGGATCATGCTCTTCAGCCAGTCCTAATCTGGCGACCGAATCAGCGGGGCTTAGCGGCCCCGCTCTTCCAATTGAATTGAGGGTTTCATCATGGCTTCCAGCATCATCTACCCGTACGGCTCCGCTCAAGGCGTTGTCGTTCCCGCGACCGAAAGCATCGTCATCAACACCAAGGATCAGGCGCAGATATTCCAGGTCAACGTCTCGGCGAACCAGCCTGCTATCGCGTCTCTGTTGGGCACCGTAGTCAACGGTACTACCACGTTCGGCCCGTTCACCAACGCTACCACCGTGAACGTCGTTGGCGGCGCCGGTAACACCCTGTACGCGGTCGGCGTTGCACCGGCTGTTATCGAGACCAAGGCAAGTCAAATCCAGGGCGATCCGGTCGCGGTCAACGTAACCGGCGCAGTGTCTGCTGCCGCCATCCAAGGTGGACTGGTCACCTCGACCACTGCTGCCGCTGTAGCTGGCACCGTGCCGACTGGCGCAGTGATGGAGGCCGCCGTGCAGTGGGCAATCGGTGATTCTGTTGACTGGTCGGTAATCGCCACTGGCGCGAACGCCTTCACCGTGACGGCTGCCGCATCGGGTCACACTCTGGTCGGCTCTGGCGTTGTGGCTACTGTGACATCGGGCCTGTTCCGCACCCGCAAGACCGCAGTGGACACCTTCATCACGTACCGCTTGTCCTGATGTAACTGGGGCGGGTAGCACCGCCCCATTCAAGGAGCTAGTCAATGCCAAATCTCGTCATGGCTAGATCAAGCGCAAGGATTTCCGTCCCGGACGCGCAAAGCATCACAGTCTTTACCCAAGATTCTGCCGATGTGTCGAAGGACGTGTCGGGCGTTGTGACACTGCTCGGAACTGTGACTGGTGGGCAGCAGACCTTTGGCCCATTCGCTGGTGGCGCGACTATCATCATCGCTGCTGGCGCTTATCTGGTCATGTATGGGATCGGCACTACTCCGGTATTGCGCGAAACCATCCATTACATTATCCAGCGGTCTCCGATTGCATTGGATACGGCTCAGGCGATCCCTGTGCGGGCTCTGGTCAATGGCGTGATCACATCCAACTCGCTGCTGGGCATCACCTGCACGCTTCCAACTGGGGCTGCTCTGGACGCCATCAGTGATTTCAGGATGGATGATGCGTTCGAATGGTGTGTCATCGCTGCCGGCCTATTTGGATTCACTGTCGGCGCATCGGCAGGGCATACTATCGTGGGCGCGGCAGGCGTTGGATCTGGCACATCTGGCTACTTCAGAACGCGCAAGACCGCCACAAACACGTTTGTAACCTACAGGGTCAGTTGATATGAGCTTTCCAACAATCGTTTACAAATGCCCTGGCGATCATCATCGCGCAGGCGGCACCTATTCCTACCGTGGCGCTGAAGACTCCGAGGCGTTCGGTAAGCTTCTGTCTGAAGGCTGGTTCGCCACGCTTCCGGAGGCTATTGAGGGGAAGGCTGCCGAGGCTGAAGACAACGCCGCTCCGAGTCGTGGAGAGCTTGAGGCGAAGGCTACCGAACTGGGCATCAGCTTCGACGGGCGCACCACTGACAAGCGCTTGGGAGAGAAGATCGATCTGGCCATTGCTGAGAGCGAGGGTTAAGCCATGAGCTGGACGAAGCGAGAATTGATCGAGCAGGGGTTCAACGAGATCGGTTTGGCCGGCTACATCTTCGATCTGTCTCCTGAACAGCTACAGACTGCGCTTCGTCAGCTTGACTCCATGATGGCCATGTGGGCGTCGAAGGGTATTCAGCTTGGCTATCCGGTGCCCGTTCACCCCAACGACAGCCAGCTTGATCAAGACTCCTTCGTCCCGCTGACGGCGAATGAGGCGGTCTACTTGAATATCGGGGTGCGCATTGCTCCGGGGTTCGGCAAGGCTGCACCACAAGAGACGCGCGCACTGGCCAAGATGGCCTATGACACCCTGCTGATCCAAGCTGCAACCCCACGCGAAAGGCAGATGCCCGAAACAATGCCGCGCGGCGCCGGTCAGAAGCCTTGGCGCACTATCGATAACCCATTCGTATCACCTCCAGATGAAAACCCATTGGTGGCTGAATCAAATGGCCAACTCACATTCATAGGCGACTGATTATGGCCATTGAAAGATTGATGCTGCTCGACACCGTAAGCGCAGGGTTGTATCTCGCGGCGAACGAAAACAGCCAGGATTACCGGATATCTGTTGCTGAGCTTCTTGAGTTCATGCAGGCGGCTATTTTCCCCGATACCGGGTTTTTGCGGCCACTCACCACGCAATACGCCTCGCCATCATCGACCGGGTTCAACATTGCAATAAATGCCCTGACTGGGCAGAGCGTGCATTTGATCCTGACGCCGACCACTGGCTTTGCTACGGGTGCGATCACACTGCCGATCAGCTCAAGTCTGGTTGATAAGCAAGAGGTTGTGGTCAATTGCACGCAGCAGGTGACCGCGCTTACTGTCACTGGCAACGGGGCGGGCGTGACCGGTGCCCCATCTTCGCTTGGCGCGGATGACTTCTTCCGACTGAAGTATGACCTTCTGACCAACGCCTGGTATCGAATCGGCTAACTGGAGAACTATATGAGTATCAACGCACCGTTTAACCCGCGTCGCGGCTCCAATCAGCCTGTTACCGCTGCCGCTGCTTCGGCCTCGATCACGCTTGATGCTGTGGCGAAGTCTGTTCGCATCGTGAATGTTGATTTGACCAACATCGCCCACATCCGTATCGGCACTGGCGCGCAGACTGCGACAACTGCCGACCTCCCAGTGCGCCCGAACAGCGAGATCATCGTGTCAAAGGGTGATGGCGAGAATACCTTGGCCTACATTTCGGCAGCCGGCGCGGCGCTCCATGTGCAGACTGGCGAAGGCGGCATCTAATGACACAAATCGCCATTTTGTCGGGGATCTATACTGACACCGCCGCAGATTGGCGAACTTCCTATCCAGTAAATTTGACGCCTGTGCCAAAGGATGAGGGTATCTCGAAAGGATACCTGCGCCCGGCGGAAGGTATCGTCCAGCAAGGCACCGGTCCCGGCATTGACCGTGGCGGCATCAACTGGAAGGGCACGCACTACCGGGTGATGGGCACCAAGCTCATCAGCATCTCATCGCTTGGCGTAGTCACTGAAATCGGCGATGTCGGCGGCACCGGCCAAGTGTCGTTTGACTACTCATTTGAACGGCTGGCGATCGCGTCAAGTGGCAGTCTTTACTATCTGACCGGCACGACTCTGGCCCAGGTAACCGACGCAGATCTAGGCGCCGCGCTCGATGTGATCTGGGTGGACGGCTACTTCATGACAACGGACGGTGAGTTCATTGTCGTGACTGACCTGGATGACCCGTTTGCCATTAACCCGCTGAAGTACGGCAGCTCAGAGGCTGACCCTGACCCCATCGTCGCGCTGGTCAAACTTCAGAACGAGCCCTATGCGCTGAACAGGTACACCATCGAGGTCTTCGACAACGTCGGCGGCGATCTATTCCCATTCCAGCGGATCGAGAGTGCGCAGATTCAGAAGGGTGTTATTGGTACGCATGCATGCTGCGAGTTCGCAGACACCATCGCGTTCATGGGCAGCGGGCGCAATGAGGCGCCAGCCATCTACCTCGGAGTAAACAGCGTTGCTACGAAGATCTCGACCCGCGAGGTTGACCAGATCCTACTGGAGTACACAGAGGCGGAGTTGGCCCTATCAGTGCTTGAGTCTCGCATTGACAAGGGCCACCAGCACCTCTGGGTAAGCCTGCCTGACCGCACACTAGTCTATGACCTATCCGGCTCCGCAGCAGTCCAGCAGCCTCTGTGGTTCGTCCTGACAAGCGGGCTTGATGGGTTCGAGCAGTACCGGGCAAAGAATCTGGTGTGGGTGTTCGACAAGTGGATGTGCGCAGACCCGACTAGCACGAAATTCGGATATCTGGATTCCAGCCTATCGACGCAGTTCGGCGATAAGGCACGGTGGGAGTTCGGCACGACCATTGTTTACAACGGGGGCAATGGCGCGATCTTTCACCAGCTTGAACTGGTGTGCCTGACTGGCCGTGTGGCATTCGGGATTGACCCGACTATCAGCACGTCATACTCAATCGACGGCGAGACGTGGAGTCAGGAAAAGTTCATAAGCATCGGCACAATCGGGAACAGGACGAAGCGAATCGTTTGGTTTCAGCAGGGGCTCATGCGGAACTGGCGGATCCAGCGGTTCAAGGGGAACAGTGACTCGCACATCGCCATTGCCAGACTGGAGGCTCTACTAGAGCCTTTGGTGCACTGACATGGCAGAGACTATCGCGCCAATCACGCGGGATCAGCTCGCAAGCTTTCTCGGTAACAACGACCTGATCCGTCGTTTCGAGAAGCTGTTCCAGATCGCTGGCAATACAACGCCGATTAACATTGAGATCATATTCAGGCTCATTGAAGAGCTGTCGATTGCGATAGGCGGGGTGGATGGCAAGGCCAATCAGTCGCTTAGCTCAATTGTCGATCTGGCCCGGCTTTTGGAGACTGACGCAGGGACAGCGATTGCCATCGCCAACCAGGTCAGCGACTCACTTCACGCGCTATCCCGATCAATCGAGGTGGCATCGACCAATCCGCAGTTCCAGTTCCCGCGGACCTTCTCTGTTGACTACATCGATTGGGATCAGACGCCATCTGTTGTCGCGCAGACCGCCCGGATGGAGTGGAACACTGCAGATGACACGCTGAACCTTCACCACAGTGACGGTGTGACTCAGCAGATGGGGCAGGAGCTTTACGGGCGGATCTTGAACAATACCGGCGTGACCATCCCCAACGGGTCGTGCCTTGGGATCAACCCGACCACCAACTCCTATGTCCTGTTCATCGCAGACGGGACGTTATCGCCGATCACCATCGTCGGCGTGACCACTCAGGACATTCCGGACGGCACTCAGGGCCGGATCACGGTATGGGGCCGCGTAAGGGACATCGACACGACGGGCACGCCGTTTGGCGAGGTATGGACTGCCGGGCAGGTTCTGTACGTCTCCACGACGGTTGCCGGGGGCTTCACGAACGTTAAGCCGACCGCGCCGAACCTGAGCCTGCCGATTGCTCAAGTCATCTCGGTCAATGCCAGCACGGGCCAGATCGCGGTTCGCCCGACAGTTGAGCAGCAGTTGTTTTACGGGCAGTTCGCCAAGACCACGGATCAGGTTCCATCAGCAGTCAACACGGCAGACGCGCTGACATGGGATAGCTCGCTCATCGGTAACGGGGTCACCATCGGCGGCACCACGTCGCAGATCATCGTGGCCAATGCCGGCCTGTACAAATTCAGCGTATCGCTTCAGTTGACATCAAGCAGCGCCAGCGTCAAGAACGTGTGGATTTGGTTCCGTAAAAATGGGGTTGACGTTGCAAGTAGCTCTATGATTACGTCGCTCGATAGCGCGACAGCAATCCGGACGCCATCAAGGGACTTGTTCTTCTCTCTGGCCGCTGGTGACTACATTGAAATTATGTTCGCCTCAGATAGTACAGCGATGACTGTAGACAACATCGCGGCGACTGCATTCGCCCCGGCAGCCCCGGCAGCCCTACTCAGCGTGAACCAGGAGCAACAGTAATGACCGTTACCGTCAAGACAATCATCCCGTCAAAGCAGGCGGAAGGCGCGCAGACCACTCAATACACCGCAGTGAACTGCAAGACTGTTATTGATAAGTTCACCGTGACCAATACGACTGCCGGAAACGTGGCATTCAGTATTAATCTGGTGACATCTGCTGGTGCTGCCGGTGCTGGGAACCGGGTAATGGGGCCGCGTTCAATTGCCCCGAATGAAACCTACGCTTGCCCGGAAGCAATTGGTCAAGTTCTTGAGCCGGGGGATTTCATTTCAACTCTGGCCGGCGCAGCAACATCCCTGACTATCCGTGCATCAGGCAGAGAAATCGTGTAGGGAATTAGATACACTGGCAACAATCAGCTGAGATATCAGAGCGCCCAGCGGCTCAGGAACCCCATTTGGGAGAGCCCCTGTGCATATCACAGCAATGCCAATCGACGATGTTGGACTAATCGCGATGACTATTCGTCATCCGCGCATATGGCCAAGTGTGTCCGATGATGGCTCTGGATCTCCTGACCAGTTCACCCCTACGGTTTCTGAGTCGATCACCTATCTCGGCATGTTTGAGTCCGGTCAATTCCTCGGCCTATTCATGCTGCACCCGCATAACTCGATTTGCTGGGAAGTGCACACCTGCCTACTTCCGGCTGCATGGGGTAAGACCGCCAATCTATGCGCGGCGCTTTGCGTCGAATGGATATTCGATAACACCAAGTGTCGGCGCCTCATCACGAATGTTCCAGCGGGCAATAGCTTGGCCAAACGCCTAGCCTCATCCGTCGGCATGCAAGTCTTTGGAACTAACCCCAAGAGCTTCCTGAAAAACGGCGTTGCTCTTGATCAAATCATGCTGGGAATCAGCAAGGAGTAACCATGCCAGCAGCAGCAGTAGTTGCCGGAGCGGCGGTAGTCGGATCCGCAGTTAGCTCAAGAAACAGCGCCAAGGCAGCAGGCAAGGCTGCTGATGCTCAATCAGAGGCTTCGGCTGCTGGAATCGAAGAGCAGCGCCGACAGTTCGATAAAATGGTCGAGCTTCTTTCGCCATATACCAAGGCAGGCACCGGATCTCTTGCGGCCCAACAGAACATCCTCGGTCTTGGCGGGGCGGCGGCTCAGCAGGCGGCAATCTCTGGCATTGAGCAGTCTCCATACTTCCAGTCAGTCGCCCAGCAGGGCGAGAACGCGATCCTTCAAAATGCGTCTGCTACTGGCGGACTGCGCGGCGGGAACACTCAAGGAGCGCTAGCACAGTTCCGGCCTCAGTTGCTGAATCAGCTTGTGCAGCAGCAGTACCAGAACCTTGGCGGGATCACCGCGCTTGGACAGAATTCCGCTGCGCAACAAGGAAACGCGGGCATGCAGTCAGCTAACAGCATCGGGAATCTTCTACAGCAAGGCGGCGCCGCACAGGCTGGCGGCTATCTCGGTCAGGCAAATGCTCAGAACCAACTGATAGGCAATCTTACGAGCCTTGGCGGGCTCGGCCTTGGCGCATACAACGCGGGGTTATTCTAATGGCCGGTCCATACGACTACACAATTCAGCAGCCAGACATTGCCGGTTCTCTATTGGGTGGCCTACAGGCCGGATCGCAGATTGGCGCACAGCAAGCCGCACAGCAGAAACATCAGCAATATGCTGATGATCTACAGGGCTATCTGCAAAACCCGACTGCCCGCGCCGCCTCAGCAATGATGGCCAAATACCCGGAGTCTCAGAAGGCACTGGCTGCCAGCTTTGACATCTATGACAAGGGGCAGAAAGAAGACATCTTCAAGGCCGGTACGCAGGCATACAGCGCCATCCAGAATGGCAGGCCTGAGATCGCCATGAATATTCTTGACGATCGGATCAAGGCTGCCGAGAACTCGGGGCAAGATACTGCCGACCTGATAAGCCTTAAGGAATCGCTACAGCGTGACCCGAATGGCGCTGGCGCTGGTCTGGCTCTGACGATGTCGGCCCTGAATCCAGATGGTTGGAGCAAGATCGCCAGCGAGCAGCGAGCAGCAGAGAAGGCACCGGCTGAGCTGTCACTTGCCGAATCGAAGGCAGGCAAGGCGGCGGTTGATGCCAAGTTTGCAGAGTCCAAAGCCGTGCAGGATCTGACTAAGGGCGGCTGGGAGATCAACAAGCTGGCGAATGATATTGGGATTTCCAAGCTGAACTCGCAGATTGCCGCGATGAATGCCGCCACATCCCGAGAAGGTAACGACCTGAAGAGACAGGAGCTTGGTCTTAAGCTCCAGGAAAAGATCACCAAGAGAGATGACGCTGTTCGAGAAAAAGCATCGAAAATTCAAAGTGTTCGTTCAACTATCGACAATAGCGTAGGAACTATTGACCGAATCCTGAAGAACCCGGCGTTGAATTCTGTGCTTGGTGCCGTGGAGGGCTCTCCTTTGTATCCGGCGACGTTGATCGGCTCGCTTCCTTTCACCGCATCGGCGGATGATCGAGCCGATGCTGAGGCAGACATCGAAACTCTGAAATCACAAACCTTCCTTAACAAGCTTCAAGAGATGAAAGAGGCGTCAACTACTGGCGCATCTGGTCTTGGTGGATTGACCGAAAAGGAAGGTGACAAACTCGTAAACAGCGTCCAAAGCTTAAGGACCAAGCAGAGCGAAAAGCAATTCAGAGAAAACATGACCGAAGTCCAAAGACTTCTTCTGAAGAACCGTAAAAATCTGGCTGATAAATATGGAGTGCCAGACATTACGCCGGATACGCCGAATGTTGAGCCGGGGGCTGACGAAATTAATTCGCTGGTCGACAAATATACGAGGCCACAGTAATGGCGACTTTACAGCAGCTTGAGACTGCGCTCGTAAATGCTGACAAAGCAGGAGATCAGGACGCAGCGCGAAAGCTTGCAGCGGTCATCCAGCGCGCCCGCCAAGACCCCGCCAACCAGATTCCTGACATCGATGTTCAGGAGACCATCCAGCGGCCAGCCGAGACCACCATTGGCCAAGATATTTACGGCGCTGGTGAAACTGCTTTGGCGCTCGGCACTGGCGCCACTGGTGGGTCTATCGGCATGATCGGCGGGACTCTGAAGGGTCTGGCCGAACAGCTTTTATCTGGCAACTTCGGCACTCGTGAGGCTGCTGACGCGGTAGAGCAGGCCGCGACCGAAGGCGCACAGGCCCTGACCTATGCGCCGCGCACTCAGTCTGGTCAAGAGCAGACGCAGGCCGCTGGCGAAACTCTTGCCCCATTGGCCGCTATAGCTCCGATGACTGCTGAACTTGGCGCCATTGCTCAAGGTGCGCGCGCGGCGGCTCCTGCTGCTCGTGCAGCTATTGGAGAAGTCGCAGCACCAATTCAGCGCGGCGCACGGCAGATCACTGAAGCCATCCGTCCAGCTTCCGCTGAAGCTCAGATTGGCGCCCGTAGTGGTGGCGCAGCGGCAGTTGAGGCTGGAGCATTGCGTCAGGCCAAGGCCGAAGAATTGCCGGTGCCTATCAAGCTCACAGAGGGCCAGAAGTCCCGCGAGTTTGGGCAGCAGCGTTTCGAGCGCGAGACCGCCAAAGATCCTGAGATGGGCGAACCGATCCGCCAACGCTTCGAAGAACAAAACGCAAAGCTGCAACAGAATTTCGATTCCTTCATTGACGAGACTGGTGCCCAAGCTGGCGACCTCCGGGGCGCTGGGCTAGCAGTTGACAAGGCCCTGAGAAGCCGCGCCGCCGCCGACAAGAACAAGATCCGAACTCTATACAAAGAAGCGGAGAAGTCCGGCGAGATGGAATCTCCGGTGACGCTCGACAGCCTCGTGAAGCATATCGATGAAAGCGGGCCGGAAGCTGAAGTGGCAAACGTGCTAAAAGCGGCCAAGGCCAAGGCGATTCAGCTTGGCGTTGCGACGGAAGCAGAGAATGGACAGCTCATTCCTAAGCCGGTTTCCCTGAAGAACGCCGAACTGTTCCGCCGTTCGATCAATGCCGCGACCAACGCAGAGCCGACCAACATCCGCCAAGCTTCGATCATGAAAGGCTTGGTAGATGATGCGACCGAGGGTGTCGGCGGGGAGGCTTATCGAAAGGCCAGAGGCGCGCGTGAGAGGTTCGCCAAGGATTACGAAAATGTCAGCCTAGTGAAGAACCTGATCGGCCAGAAGCGCGGCAGCAACGACCGGGCGATTGCCCTGGAGGATGTGGTACGTCGTTCGGTAATCGAGCCGAGTACTTCGCTGGATGACGTTCGGCAGATTCGGCGCCTACTTCAGACCGAAGGCCCAAGCGGCCAGCAGGCGTGGAAGGAGCTTCAGGGCGCGACCTTGAACTACATCAAGGAAGAGGCGTTGAAGAATGTCGCCCGTGACCAGCAAGGTAACGCGATCATCTCGCCTGCCCAGCTTGATCGCGCAATTCAGAAGCTCGACAAGAACGGGAAGCTGGATTTCGTTTTCGGCAAGAAGGGCGCCGAGATGCTGCGCACGGTCAACGACGTGGCCAAGGATGTTCTAGTGGCGCCTCCGGGGGCCGTGAACACCAGTAACACCGCCAGCGTTCTGGCTGGCCTGATGGATATAGCCATCTCTGGGACTTCAGGTGTGCCCGCCCCGATCATGACCAGTCTCAGGCTTGCAACCAAGAGCATCAAAGATGCAAAAACCCGCGCTCGCGTCCGTAAGGCTCTCGGCGTAACCAAGAAGGAATCCGAGTAATGGCAAGCGTTCAAGTGGTGTCGCCGTTTGAGATATTCACCGACGTTGACGGGAATCCGCTGGAGGATGGGTTTGTCTATATCGGGCAGGCTGGGGTTGATCCGATTGCGAACCCGGTTTCGACGTTCTTCGACAGCGCGCTGACTGTTCCAGCGCCTCAGCCGATCCGGACGAAGGGGGGATATGCTTCGAATGCCGGGGTTCCTTCCCGGGTGTTCATTGCTCAGAACGCCTATTCGACGCTAGTCAAGAACAAGAACAGCTTCCAGATCCTGCTGTCCCTGACATCGCCTCCGGCGTTCTTGGTTGGCCCGGCGTCGTCAACTGACAATGAACTGCCCCTATTCAGTGGAACATCTGGAAACGCACTCAAGGGTACGGGGACGATTGTCACGGCTCAGGGACGGGCGCTTCTCGATGACGACACGGCAGCAGCCCAGCGGACAACGCTCGGATCGACTACGGTTGGCGACGCTGTGTTTGTCGCAGCGAACGCAGCCGCGGCTCGCACTGCGATTGGGGCCGTAATCGGCACGGACGTTCAAGCCCAAGACGCCGACCTTCAGGCGCTGGCGGACAACTCAACGAGCGGCCTTCTGGCTCGAACTGGAGCTGGAACAGCAGCGGCCCGAACATTGACCGGCACCGCTAACAAAGTGACCGTGACGAATGGTGACGGCGTTTCTGGCAACCCGACGCTGACACTGCCCGATTCGCTTACTCTCGTTACTCCGACCGTGACGGGGCTTCTTGACTGCACTGGTGGTCAAATCAAGTTCCCTGCTACCCAGATCCCATCAGCAGACGCAAACACCCTCGACGACTACGAAAAGGGCACATGGACAATGGGGATTACGTTCGCGACCCCCGGAGATCTTGTCGTTGTCTACAGCTCGCAAAGCGGACGCTATACGAAGATCGGGCGCGCACACATGTACGAGGGCACGGTGACTACAACCACGTTCACGTATACGACCGCCACCGGCACCCTGCGGGTAAGTGGCCTTCCGTTTGCCCCTGCGAGCGGCGTACCGGTCGTGTCCCTTGGCCGTTGGACCGGGGTAGTCTCCGCAGTGGCTACGCCTCAGATTGTCGCTCAGGTAAACGGGACCAACGTACAGTTTGAAGTCATGAACGTATCTGCCGGTACAACCGCTTCACTGACACAGGCGAACGCTGCGAGCGGTGTTCAGAAAAGCATATTTCTCAGCGGCCAATACGCCACCGCTTAAGGAGCTACCAATGATTTATAGAAAAACTGTTTTGGATCAGCCAGAACTACATCGCTCCGGCCTCCTTCAGATCCGCCTGGCCCTCCTGCTCGTCGAGGATGACGTTGAGCTGTCTTGCAACTGGCATCGAACCGCCATCGAACTTGATGGTGACGCCCAGCAGCAGATGGACTTCGTGAACGCCCACCTTGCAGTGATGGAGCCGCCAATGCCTCCGCTGCCGCAGGAAGAAATCGACTTCATCAAGGAATGCCACGAACTGCTGAAAAGTCGGTTTCCTGCATAACCACTAAGAAGGAAAACGAATAATGTCTATCGTGATGCAGATCAACCCGTTTGACTTCTTTGTTGATGGCAGCGGGAATGCGCTCGATGCCGGGTACATCTATATCGGTGAGCCTAATCTTGACCCCCGGCAATATCCAGTCGAGATCTTTTATGACGAGGCTCTGACGATTGCCGCTGCTCAGCCATTGCGGACATCGAATGGCTACGTGTATCGGGCAGGCACGCCAGCATTTCTGTACATAAATGGCAACTACAGTGTGATGGTTCAGGACAAGAATCATGTACAGGTGTTTTACGTTGCTGACGCCCTGCTGATCGGTAATGGTTCTGCTGTGTCCAAGGCCGAACTCGCTGCCGACAATGGCGCGGAACTGGTCGGCTACAAGGCACCGGGCACGAACACCGTAAAGCGTGACGTGTACAAGAAAATCCAGAAAGAGATCGAACTTGGCGATTATCTGTCTGGAGGCCTTGACGATACCGTTCAGTTCAAGAACCTGGCGGCTGATATCCCGAACAAGACCACTAGCCGCTTGATCACTATCGGCGGCCTGCAATCCAGCTTCAGTGGTACTACGCCTCGGGTCATTGTGCGCGCGGGGGACTACGCGATCTCTGATTCGATCAACTGGCCATCCTATCTGAACCTGGAAGGTGAAGAGTGTCTGATCACACAGAACGGTGGCGTGACGAAGGATATCTTCACTGGCGTTGCTTATCTGTGGACGATTCAAGGCTTCAATATGGCTGGTGGCCGAAATGCGATCAGCTTCAGCAACAACAACATCAACTCAACGATGGTCGAGATCAGCAATTGCGACATTCAGCTTATGGATGGGTTCGCCATCAACACGTTCGCGACCGGGACTGATGGTGGTGGCAATGCGTGGTCTCACCTGTCTGCCGAGGTCAACATCCACAAGGTTCGGATGCTGTCGAACAAGCAGGCGATTAACAACTGCTGCGATCATATGACGATCAGCAACTGCTGGATTCAGCCAGACAAGGTTAACTTGACGGCATCAACTGCATCGATCATCAACAGGGGTACGTCGGCAACCGATCCTCATGCGCTTACCCGCATGCACATCCGTGATTGCTTTATGATCCCCAACGTCGGGACAGAGGGCGTGGATCGAGTGAATAACGTCCGCTGGATCGATAACTATGGCAGTTTCAAGGCGAGTGATACCAGATTCGGCGGTGAAGGCGGTGGGATGCAGATCGTCGCGCATCTCGGTGCGCCGGACACGCTTTTCCCATGGAACAGCACTGAGGTTGTGTTTGTCGGGTGCATGCTCTTTGCCGGGCCTGACAACCGGACTGACTCTTGCGTCATGGCGATTCAGGGTCAGGTGCCGAATCGGTTCACTATTGATAACTGCACCGGTCCACTCGGCAAGCCACTGATCGCAAACCTGTCGTCTACCGACTTCCCGACTTACTTCGCGAACTTCGAAGCGGCCAGCGGGAGAAAGGCTATCGAGTACTTCAAAATCGATATCCAGAGCGATATCTACGACCTCAACGCTTACACGCCTCTGCGTCCGATCATCCCTTCAGGGCTGGCCCCGTATACCATCAAAGGGCGAAGCACCAAGATCAGGAAGGCCAACCAATCCATCCCGACTGGTCTTGGGCTGGCGAACCCGGTCTCATTCGATACGATCGTAGAGGACAATTTGTTTGCATGGGATATCGCCAACCCAACTCGGCTGACCATGAAAAACGGCTGCTCGAAAATGGAGATCAACGCAAGCGTTGTCATGGCTAGCGATGGTGCGGCTAAAACCATATCGGTAGATCTGGTTGATTCTGGCGGAACTACCGTTGACAGCATTACAGCCCAGCGCGCCGCTAGCGCCGAGGCCGATAGGATGAAGGTCGTATTCAAGCCTAGTGGCCCTCCAGGTTCTTTCTGGACGCTCCGCATTCGCCATAACGCAGCAGGCCCACTCAACATGCTGGATTGCCAAGTCGACATGGCACCCACTGACCACATTGTTTAAGGAGGCGTGATGACCTTGATCCCTCAATGGAAGAAATTCTGGCGACGGTACAGCACTTGGCTGGCGCTGGCGATTCCAATCCTTGGCGGTCTGCGCGAGGCTCTCCCTGAGCTTCGCGAGGTCATCCCCTTGGACGTCTACAAATACCTGTCTGGAGGCCTAGGGTTCGCCGTAGTGATCGCCATGCAGATCAAACAGAACTCGGTTTCAGGGAGAGACTAATATGGCTGGCACTCAGGTTTTACCACCATTCCCAATTTTCACAGACATCGATGGGAGCCCTCTAGATGATGGGTTGATTCATGTCGGCCAAGCTCCGGAAGGGGCAATCCCATCATTGTTTTGGGATCGAGAGTTAACAGTCCCAACGACTTCACCGATACAGACTATTGATGGTTACCCATCAAATGCTGGTGTTCGATCTCGATTTTATTCGAGCGAGCCAACCTACTCGATTACCGTAGTAAACAAGCACGGGACTGTGGTTTATCAGTCTCCAAGCTACTCAAGCTCAGTTGAATGGTCGCGATCCACACTGACGTCTTCGATAAATACTTCTAGCGAGATGCTTAATGCTCAGCTCGTAAACATATGGGAGTTTGCAGATCAGGCGATAGGCTATTCGCCTGGCGGCGATCCTAGCGCATGGAACTGGGCTCCGGCCTTTAATTCAGCGGCATTGCTGGGCACTCCGGTATTCGTTCCGGCTGGTGGGTATTTTTTTAGCAGCACGGTAACTGCAAAGACAGCCGGTGGTGGGTTTATCTGCGCCGGAATTGACGCAGTTAACTTTTCCATTGACGGCACATTTTCCGGCGACTCGGTGTTCGAGCTCGGGGATAGCTCGGCGGCCAATACCACACATACTCTGGTGTTCCGTGGCGCCAGATTCAATCTGGGCGGGACAACAAAACAGGCGGTTACCTGCTATGGACTTCGAGACGGGTCTGTCGTTGAAGATATCTTCATCGGGAATTTTGGCTCAACTGCATTCAAGACCAACAAGGCAGGCGGCGGAACTGGCGCAGCGACAGGCTTGATGAATGAAGGCTGCACCATTCAGAACATTCATGCGATCAGCTCACCAACAGCCGTGAATGGGCCTATTTTCCAGTTAGACGGACTATTTGAAACCACCGTGTCTGAGTGCAAGGCATTAGGCTATACGCTGGCCGCGAACGATGCGCAGGGGTTCTCCATAGGTCGCGATACTGAATCAAGGGGCGTGCTTCTTGACCAGTCATCAGCAGCCAACATGGTCAACTTCGGGGGGAGTACCAACACCAACAAAGGTATCGTCTATGGTGAGTGGGCTCGTGATTGCTGGGACAGTCATATAACCCTTGAGAATATCGACGGCGTTGGCGTTGAATACCACGGCGGTAACGCCTCGGGTAACTTGCTCCCACTGAACTGCCGGTCACGGGATATTCGCCCATTCTTCAGCGCGACTCTCGGCAAGATAAATCCTCTATATAAGTTCCGTACCTGCAACTCCTGCCAGGCTACAGGGATCAACCACTACTCGACGGTCAAGGCAAACGTTCAGGTCACAGCTGAGAACGGCATCAATAACTATGCCGAGCTGGATATCAACGCAGAGCCATCAGCGGTTCTTGGGACCATTGTTGTATTTGATGTCGGCGCCCTGACATCCAACGTTGTCGCTGGTCGAGCATCTGGAGTTAGCCTGCGCAAGAGCTTCCTGTTCACGCCGGATGAGCAGCATTACCAAGTTCTGGCGAATCAGGCTTATATCCAGACTGATCAGTTCTGGACTAGTTTCAACGCGGGCCTTCCGGGGAAAATGCGATTCCGTGACGCGGCACTGGCGACGCTTTTCGAATTCGATGGGACCAATAGCAGAAACCGCGCAGTCAAGCCATTTCATGCTCAAGGCGGACAGGTAATCACTACCCAATCCGTAAGCGGTGGCGGGGGTGCTTCTAGCTACACGCCGAACATGACTAATGCTGAATATCACAACGTAACATTCAGTAATGCGACATCCTTTGCTGTAAATGCTCCGACCAGCCTAGTGGAGTCGGCTAGATTGATGATGCGAGTTACCAACGGCAACGGAGCGACAGACATTACCCCGACATTTAATGCTGTGTTCAAGGGTGCCCCGAGCGCATTACTCCCATTCGGGCAGGTCGCGTATTATGAGTTTGTAGCGGTCGCCAACAACTCGCTTGTCTATGTCACCCATCGAATCAACGTCGGGTGATTCTAAAACACTGGAGGAAATACAGATGGCGCTTAAAAAAACAGTCGAATTCAAAGGGCTGACCGTTACGGATGCATACAACCGGGTTTCAGCGCTGACAATCCTGCCGGGGAATACTCGGATGGAGTTCGGCGTGTTCGCCATGGCAAATCCAGAATCTGCACCGTTTTTCTCCTTTAGCGAAGAGGCGGCATATGACCTTGATGGCGACAACCCAATACGCCAGGCATATGAACATCTGAAGACACTTGATCGCTTCCAGGGCGCGGAGGACTTCTGATGGCTACCACGCCGCGTGGAATTCGCAACAACAACCCTGGCAACATCGACTGGAACAAGTCGAACAAGTGGACTGGGCAGCTACCGCACATCACGGCTATCGAGCCGCGCTTCTCTCGGTTTGATACGCCAGAGAACGGCATCCGCGCGCTGGGCAAGCTGTTGCAGACCTATCAGCGCAAGTATGGCCTGAAGACTGTTGCGCAGATCATCAATCGATGGGCGCCCAGTACCGAGAACAACACCGCAGCGTATGTGCGATCCGTTGAGAGGCAGACTGGAACTGAGCCAGGGGCAGAAGTCGATATGAAAGACCCGAAGGTTCTGCGCGGCTTCACGGTGGCGATCATCATGCATGAGAACGGCGGCAACCCGTATCCGCCGGAAGTCATTGATGAAGGCGTGCGGAGGGCTTTGGTATGACCACCCTATCCATCATCGCCCTGGTGATCGCCGGAATTACCGGGATGTTCATCGGGCACCCCTTGAGCAAGTCTGTAGGCCGCCGAGAAGGCGCGCAGCAGGCCGCTCAGGAACAAGAGATAACCCAAGCCAAAGAAGTGGTCAAAGCCGTTCAGGAGCGTGCGCATGTCGAAGCTGAAGTATCTTCTCTTGCTGATGCTGAGCTTGATGCTCGGCTGCAAAAGCATGACCGTTTACATTGATTCAAGCTGTATGTGGGTCAAGCCAATCACGACGACGACGGAAGAGAGGAAGGCTATGACGCGACAGACCAAGGAGGAGATCGCCGCGCATAACGATTTATGGGATCTTAAATGCGGGGTTCAAGCGGATAAATGATATGCGAATTCCCCATGCTGTAATTCTGCTGCTTTGCAGTATGCGGCATGGGCTTCCTCCCCAGATCTGAATGTACCCAAAGATTTGGTCTTTCCATTTATTTTGATGAATGCCCTCCAGTGGTTCCACTTCTTATAGAATGTGCACCCTTTAAATCCAGAAGACCCATATGCTTTTCTGTTCGACCCGTTTTGTCCATTAGTCGCAATTCGTAGATTCCCCCAACGGTTATTGGCTTTCATCCCGTCTTTATGATCTATCTGATCTGACGGCCACTCCCCAGTCATTAAGAGCCACGCAACACGGTGAGCCCTAAGGTCAACGCGTATGCCGTCAACCTCAATCGCTAGCTTTATGTATCCCTCTACATGGAGAGAGCCAGCTATTGTATCTCGGTACCTATTATTTATTTGCTTCGCGAGCCATGGGCGGTCTTTCCATATCAATTCTCCGGTATCAGGGCTATAACGCAATGCTGAATTGATCTGATCAAAGCTTGGGATAGGTTTCATTCTTTCACCCAAAGAAAAAGTCAGTGCGCTCAACCGGGTCGTAGAGGCCGCAGAGGCCACCGGTAAAACGCACTGACATTTTGTTTCTGCTGTTTAGCGGCTACGACCCCGCAAGAGGAATCATAGCCGGTTGCTGGCGATTAATCCACGATCTGAGCGAAGAAGTATCGCTCGCCATTGCCCTTGAGAACGAACCACTTGTCACTGGTCAGCATGGTCATGAGCTGGCGAAATTTGTATTGACGGATCATCTCCACGGCCCTCGATAGATGTGCTGAAGAATGAACAGCGCTGCGGGGATGGCTAGGATTAGCATGGCTTAGTCCTCCGATCCCGCGCCTCTTCCAGCGCCTTGATGACTTCCTCGATCCCCTCTGCTACCGCAGGAGGCTTGTTGCCCATGCACCGCTTCAGGCTTTCAATCGCAGGAGCAAGAGTGATATTCCCGGTCATGTTGGCGAGGAATTCTCGGGCGAACATGACGCCTTGGCGTTTCCCGTAGGAGTCTGTGCGAGGGGTCATTGGGATTCCCCTTTGGCCTTGGCGATGGCTTTACGAGCAATGCACCAAGCGCATTCTGAAAGACCGTCATCAATGCAGTCGTGATAGGTTGGCGCCATATCGTTGATGACCATTTCCAGCGCCTCAAGCAGGCATGGCGCAGCGGCGATCAGTCGAGCATCATCCTCAAGCCAAACGCCGACATCTTTAGGGGAGCAGCATCCGCACCCGCTTTCGGTTACTGGATCTCCATCCGCATCAAGAATAGAAAAACCATCTTCCCACTTTGCCTTCTTGTAGCTCCACGGAGCCTGTGATTTCTTACTCATTGGTCTTCCCTCGGTCTGGTGGTTATTCGGGGACTATTTCAAACTTGCGGTAGCCGGCCTTATAGAGAGCGAGGCAGTCAATGGCTGTCGTCGCGCTGCCGGGATAAGGGCATTCGTTAACCATCTCCTGAACGGCCTTCTCGCGCTGCTCGGCGGCGATCTGCTCGGGAGTGCGGATAGGGCGGAAGTAGACATCGGCATCGCACCGCTTGAATAACTCGCGGTTGACCGCTCCGGCAGTCTCCCCCGTCATGACTACGTAGTCGTCGGAGAAGATGATTTTTACCGGTCGCCAGTTGTATCCGTCATTGGTGGTAATCTCGCACACGGTTCCAACTGGAGGCAGGCCGGTGCCACTCCAAGCTGCTGGACGCTCAATCAATGGTTTGTGGGATGGCTCGCCAGCACCAGAACTCCAGTATCTAGCGTCACAACCTTCATCTTGGTAGCTGTAGCTGTAGCCGAAGCCACCATCTATTTTGTACCAGCAGACGCGGGTTATACTTACAACAGCAACATGCGTTGCACCTTCCGGCGCCTTACTCCAATCAATCTGTTCCATGGTCTATTCCTCGGTGTTGGTCAGGCGTCTTTCGACGCTTTGTGTTGAGCGATGGATTCCATCAGTCGCGCTCTGTTTGCTTCGCTGCTGAGTAGGTATTCAGTTGTTCCTGATGGCTTGCGCTGGTCTTTGGCTATGGCCTTGTCGATCTGCTTCTTGAGCCAGTCCATTCCCAGCAAGTCTTTAAAGGCAGACCAACGCTCATCGCTGAGCCGGATGTTTCGTGATGGTGTCCGCATGATTCCTCCTGTCTTGAGATTTAAATGTACCTACCAATGTACCTACCGTCAAGAGATAAAAAAGCCCAGCATCGCCGGGCTTGGGTTTAGGCTCCGTCTCCGAAGTCGATCTTCATCTTCATGTACTCGCTATCCTCGGGGTGAGGCAGATAGATGCCGTGCTCGGTCGCCCAAACGTCGATGCAGGTCATGAAGGCGTACATCTCGCCCTTGTCTAGCTTGCTGGTGCTGCGCAGCTCGTAGCGGATCGAGGTTTCGCCGGTCTTTAGGTTCACCTCCTGAACCGTCTCTTCACCCAAGAAGGTAAGTTTCAAGTTGCGCTTCATGTTATCCGCATCCATCGGCCTGCCAGTGGAGAAGGTTGTCTTCCCCATTGTCACGAAGAACTGCGCCGCGCACTCACACCATTTGTGGAAGAGGGCGTTTTGCGGGAGGCTCCGCCCTGCTCCAGTTATCGACACGTTGCAGGGGAAGCCCTTCTTTCTAATGGCTGCCTGAAGCTCTGACAGGTCGCTGATCTGGTTCAGGCGGATCTTCTCGGCCATGTCAGATCCCCAGAACGCGATTCATTCGATCCTCAAGGATCTCGTAGAAGGTCTTGACCCGCTCATCCATCTTTCGGATCAGTGCCTCATCCCGGTACATTCGCTTGATGAACAGCGGCATGCCGGGCCAGTAGCTGATGAAGTCGATCCACTCGCGGCTGCTAATCCACAGCCCTGACTGGCACTGAGTCACATGCTCCTTTGGAACTTCACCAGCCAAGATCACGCCGACCTGGAACTTCGGAAGCTTCGTCTTTATCTCGATGAGCCCGTCATCGCCGACAAGACCATCAGGCGAATATCCCATGCCATGCTGAAGGATTATCCCTGCCGACGTCACAGAGACACCCTCAATGGCTTCGTAAAGGCCATTGGCAATAACCTCCTGCTCATGTCCGCGGATAGTCGCCTTCGTTTGGAATGGGATCTCTGCGGCTTCGCCGGTAATCCGTTCGCCAATAAGCTGATCCATGTAGGTGTAGGCGGCGACACCGAATCCACCTTGACCCTTCCCGCTTACCAGAAGACAATCAAGTTCGGATGCCGTTGCAATGCCAAGCCGCGCTTGAAGCCATTCAGGCGAGCCTTGCTCCATCGTCAGAACGATAGGGCCGCTCATTGCTGTTTTGCCGCGTTGGAGATCGAGTTGTTCAGGCCGGCAATCACGCCGTCGAAGTTGACCTTCGGAACCTGACCGGATGTCGCATACATCTTCTCGAATCCGGACTTTGTCCGCTCGCTGCACTTGGCCAGCAAGGCATCGATCTGCTTAGCCTGAAGAGCGGTCACCATTTGCTCTGGCGCTGAGCCGACGCCGTCATCGTCGCTTGCGTCGCCGGTCGTGATGTTCAGAAGGGCGCACATCACGTAGCGCTTGCCGTAGGTGGTCGATGATCCAACAGCCTGCACAGCATTGCGGCCTGATCCGATATCCACTGGGAGCAGAAGAGTGGTTTGCTCGCGGTGCCCGGCGCTGTGCATCAGGATGCCGGTGACATGGATGCCATTCGCCTGATTGTCGACCTTGAACGAAACCGCGAAGCCGTGGCGCTGCATGATCGGCTTGAGTACACGGTTGATGTCGTCAAGGGTGGCGTAGGTGTTCTTGGTGTGGGAGTTCTGCGCGCCTTCTCCGACGGTTGGGATCTCGCACTGCATCTTGGCCATCGCGGCGTTGAACTCTGTCTCAGCCGTTTTAGACTGCATGCGCTCGCTTAGCTGGATCAGGCGTTCTAGCTTGTCAATATCGACAGTTGGATCTGCGGCGGCGCGCTGGATAAAGTCCAGCATCGCGCCTTCCTTGGTCGTCGGCACAGATAGTTGATGCTCTTGACGCTCAATCAATTCGCCCATTTCACTTTCCTCGAAGCAATAAAAAACCGCTCTGCACATCCTTGGTGAGACTGGCTTCCAAGATCTGACCAAGCCGGGAAGCAAGGATCAAGGAGCCAACAAGGATGTGCACAACGGTTTCGGTTCCCGGCTATTGGTCTGATTTGTCTAGCGGTCTCACGCGCATCAACACGGCGAACTGTAGTTCACTGCGCCTCTTCAGGCAACTCATTTGTTATTGGTCGCTCGGCCCTGCGCCGCCCATCTGGAAGCGACCGGACGAGAACCTCTGTTGAGTACCTAGGACCCTTCTTGCGGCGCAGTCCGACCTGATGCAATTCGCCCTGGAGCATCTTGTGAACGTCATCCGGATAGCAGAACCCGATCCTGATCGGTGCCATCCCCTGGATCTTCTTGAGTTCTGCGGCGCGCATCAGGAGCGACGTGAGTTCGCCCACTGACACAGAACAGAACTTCCGCCCGGTCTGCTGCGCCATCTGGACATCGGCGTTCAGCGCGTCTAGATCGATGTTTTTCATCTCCGTTCCTCCCGTTGAATACGCTTCAGCAAAGCCCGCTGCCGCTGAATGGCCCGAACTCCCCGCCCGCAGATCCTCGCGAGTTCCGGAGTCGAGAGATTCCCGGCCAAGATCATATTGTTCTGCTCGGTCGTGAACCGTGCGGCCTGCATGATTTCTGCGTATGCGCTCATTTGGTTTCCTCATTCCGCTCGATAACTACGCCATCTTTCCCGTAGAACAGATCAGAAACGAACTCAGGGTGCTTGAACAGGACATTGCAATCACAGAGCATCCGATGCGTGTTCCAACTGCAGTTGTTGTGGTGATATTCCGGCTCAACCGATTCTGTGATCTGCCAGCCGCGTGGAAAGTCGACGCTCATTGATTCAGCTCCTTGACCTTGTCGAGGCTGGCAGATCACAGAATCGGT